>Ga0116193_1000469_pt1 | contig 37685 bp, 34 predicted proteins | sample AD_UKC115_MetaG_FD_89892 | JGI IMG/M metagenome (GOLD analysis project Ga0116193, IMG submission 89892) | Active sludge microbial communities of municipal wastewater-treating anaerobic digesters from Hong Kong - AD_UKC115_MetaG | ecosystem: Engineered > Bioreactor > Anaerobic > Digestate... | reverse complement strand
CTATAAAGCCTTCTCCGACCGTCACTAAATGTCCGCCTACATTGTCATAGTTTTTTGTCGATAAATAATCAACGCACCGTTGAATATAATCAGGGGGAAATTCAGCATGAGCATCCAGACGAATAATATACTTTCCTTTTGCATGTGAAATCCCCATATTTAATGCAAATGGGACGGTGTGGTATTCGTTTTTTAAACAGACAAATAAATTTGGATATTGCAGATCGAATTCACGGACAATATTCATTGTATTATCAGTGGAGCATCCATCGATAATGAAGATCTCCATCTTTTCTTTTGAGAATGACTGATTGATCACAGAGGTCAGAAATCTGCGAATGTATCTTTCTTCATTGTAGACCGGGATGATGACTGAAACAATCGGGCTGTATTTTTCCATTTTTTAATAATTATTCGGCAAGATTAATCAGATGGATTCGATTGATATCATTGTTGACATTCTTATGCTTAATGACGCACAAAATCGTTTTTAGACAGATTATCAGATCGATGCCCAGGGAAAGCCTCTGAATGTAATCCAGATCGAAATTGAACTTGTCTTCCCATAGTAAACTGTTTCTGCCATTGATTTGTGCTAATCCTGTCAATCCCGGACGCACAGTATGTCTCTTCTTTTGTTCTTCATTTAAAAAAATAATATCGCTGGAAAGAATTGGCCTTGGTCCAACGAAGGACATTTCTCCTCGAAAAATGTTCCAAAGTTGCGGCAGTTCATCTAAAGATGAGTTGCGCAGAAATTTTCCTAACTTCGTCATTCTTTGTTCTTCAAAGAGCGATGGTTTATTCTCATTAAAATTTGATTTCATTTTATTAAATTTATAAATTGTGAAAACTTTTCCCTGAAATCCGATTCGTTCTTGATGGAAAATAATCGGTCTCCCAACTGAAATAAGAACGCTTATGGCTATGATTAAAAAGACCGGAGAAAGGAGGATTAATAATAAGAATGCCAGGATTCTATCGATCCACTTTTTCCAGAACAAGTAATCACAAAGTTTTGTAATCCCTTGATCTCTTAGAATCTTTTCTGATTCATTGCACTTCTCTGATCGTTGTGCCGGATTTTTAGCTCGGTGTAGAAATGTTGATTGATTCACTGCATGGTTCCTTAAATCATCATTAGATAATAATCTGTAATTAAATAATAATACAAATACAATAAATAAGCAAGATAAAAAACTTGTTAAATACACTGTTTGTCTCTTGTCATAAAAGAATTGTCCAATTTTTCTTTCCTGAATTTCATAGGATAAACAATAAAATCGATTCAATTACTGGAAATAAGTCGAGAGTAATTTTCTTAATATTCTTTTCTTAAATATAAATTGTCGCTGCATGTATAGATTTCTATGGCGGATTATCATGTATTTAGGACTTTCTGTTCGAATTCTTCTCGAAATTGCGTATAATCCAGCGTGTTTATGAAAAATATTCAAACCCTTAACGCGACTGTGTTGGAAAAAAGAGCTGCAATTAGTGAAGTGATTATTATCTCTGCTTATATTGGTGTTCAGATGATCTCTGATATCAGCAGCCTGCAGATTGTTTCGATATTTGGTACAGCTCTGGATGCTGGGACATTTATCTATCCATTTTCTTTTACGCTTCGGGATGTGGTTCAAAAGAAAATGGGAAAAGAGAATGCCCGTCTCTTGATCATTTGTGCTGCAGTGATCAATTTATTTATGGCATTATGTTTTTATTTTATTTCTTTGCTTCCGTATGACCAAAATGCGGGAGGGAGCGATCTTTGGATTCGAGTATTAACTCCGGTATGGCGGATTACGATTGCATCGATTGTAGCTGAAGTTTTTTCAGAACTGCTTGATACGGAAGTTTATAGCTGGTGGGTTGAAAAAGTTACAAAGCGGCATCAATGGGCAAGAGTTGTCGTCTCTAATGGAGTCAGTGTTCCCCTTGACTCGTTATTATTTGTTTTTATTGCATTTTTCGGAACAATGCCAATCGATGCTGTCTGGCAGATATTTTTAGGAAATGTCATTTTAAAGATGCTGGTTACAATTTTGAGTATTCCCATGATATATCTTGTCAAAGACTCAAATGGTACGGTATAAAATTAACGATTTGAAATATGGAAAAGAATTCTCAGTTGTTGTGTCGTTTTGCACTGTATGCAAAAGCGATACAACGACAATCGTTTTCTCTTTTTATAAAGGCTTTTCCCAATTTTAAATTACTGGTATAAGATGGAAACGGACTGATATATGACTATTGAAAGAAAAGATATTCGTAATATTGCGATCATTGCCCATGTTGATCACGGAAAAACCACGCTCGTGGACGCGATGCTGAAACAAGCCAAAGTATTTCGTGAAAACCAACAGGTTGAAGAGCGCATTATGGATTCAAATGATCTTGAACGAGAACGCGGTATTACGATTTTGTCGAAAAATACAGCGATTGCCATTCCCGATAACGAAACTGGTGAATTGGTAAAAATCAATATCGTTGACACTCCAGGGCATGCCGATTTTGGCGGCGAAGTAGAGCGTGTCATGAATATGGTGGATGGGGCTTTGCTATTGGTGGATGCTGCAGAAGGTCCAATGGCACAGACACGTTTTGTATTAAAAAAAGCGCTGTCAATGGGCCACAAAGTCATTGTTGTGATCAATAAGATGGATCGGAAAGATGCGGATCCGGATCGGACATTAAATAAAACATTTGATTTGTTCGTTGAACTTGGAGCAAATGATGAACAGACTGATTTCCCGGTCGTTTATGCAAATGGAATTCAAGGACGTGCGGGTTATACAGAAGAATTATCACCAAACCTGCAGCCTTTGTTTGAAACGATCTTAAGAAAAATCAACCCGCCTATTGTTGAACCGGATGCGCCATTTCAAATCGTGGTAACAAATATTTCTTATGACGATTATCGGGGTTTAAATGCAATCGGTAGAATTCATCGCGGAACCATCACTGCAGGCATGAACTTAGCCAGAATTAAGCTGGATGGATCGATCGTACCGGAGAAAGCTCGCTATTTATATACTTATAGCGGACTGGAAAAGGTTGAAACGAATTCTGCTGCTGCAGGAGAAATCATATCGATAGCCGGATTGGAAGGTGTTTCTATTGGAGAAACATTAACCGATCCAGAGCATCCAGAGGCTTTACCGGCAATTTATGTCGAAGAACCAACAGTGAAAATGACCTTTGGTGTCAACACATCTCCATTTGCCGGTCGAGAAGGAAAATGGGGTACCTCCCGGAAACTTCGTGAACGATTATACGCTGAATTGCGCAATAATGTGGCATTGCGGGTTGCTGATACTGATAGCGCAGATAGTTTCATTGTTTCAGGACGCGGGGAACTTCACTTGGCGATCCTGATCGAAACTATGCGTAGAGAAGGCTATGAATTTCAAATCTCCCGCCCTGAAGTTATTATGATGTCCGGAGTCAATGGCGAGATGCTGGAACCTTTTGAAGAAGCTCATATCGATACAAGTCCGGATACTGTTGGAACGGTTGTGGAAATGATGGGAATGCGGAAAGGACGTTTGCAGGATATGTATGATAATCCGGACGGGTCTGTTCATCTTGCATATGTTATCCCAACGCGAGGTTTACTCGGTTTCCGTTACCAGTTCCTGACTGCAACGCACGGTATGGGAATCATTAATACATCTTTTCTGGAGTATGCCCCTTATGCCGGGGCATTAACCAACCGTAATACAAATTCCATTGTTGCATGGGAAGATGGGCAAACGACCACTTATGGGCTAAAAAATGCTGAGGAACGCGGTGTTCTTTTTGTTGATGCAGGCGTAGATGTTTATGAGGGAATGGTAATTGGTGAATCTATGCGGATGTCCGATCTTTCAGTCAACGTCTGCAAGAAGAAGCATTTGACCAATATGCGGCAATCCAATAAGGATATCGAGATTCGTTTGAACGGGATACGTCAGATGAGTCTGGATGAGGCTATCGAGTACCTTGCTGATGATGAATTGCTGGAAGTAACACCACTGAGTTTCAGAATTCGGAAACGCATTCTGAATACCGAAGAACGTGGAAAACAAACCCACCGCGATAAAATTGGATAAAAAAAAAGGAAAACTCACAAAATATTTTGTGAGTTTTTTTTATAATTCGATAGTTTTTTCTTTTTTTGGTAGAAATCGATAATTCTTCTCTGATTTATAAAATAGGCTGAATTTGTTGCGATAGGTTCGAATTGTCTGTCGATGTTAAGAATTGCTGTTTAATCCGCTTGAGCATTTATTGATTCTCCAGCGATGATCCCGGAAGTTATCGCCCAATGTAGGTTGTAACCGCCGCAAGGTCCCGTTACATCTAAGATTTCACCTGCAAAAAAGAGCCCTGGAATTTTTTTTGACTGCATTGTGTCCAAATCGATCTCTGAAAGAAGAATCCCGCCTGCTGATGCCTGGGCAAATTTATACCCTTTTACAGTATGAATTCCAACTCGAATACTCTGCATATCTTTGAGATGAGCATGCATATTTTTTATTGGAATATCACTGCAAATCGTGTTTTCTGGTAACTTCCATCGATTAAAGAAAAAATCTACCACTTTTTCTGGAAGGAGTGATAGGAAAATGCTTCGATAATGGAAGGGCGTTTTTCTTGTTTTTTCAAAAAGCTTCTCGATTTGTTTTCGGTTGCTTTCCGGAAGAAAATTGATGATGACTGAAAAAATCTTCTCGTTATTTGGATCGATTAAATGGCTTAGATTCATGATACCGGGTCCATTCAATCCGAAATCAGTAAAGATGATATTTCCAATATTTTTCCTTATCAGCAGGTTATTTTCAAAAAGTTGAATTTCTGCATCCATGCGAATTCCAGCGATCGGTTGAAAGGTTTTTTCTGATAGTTCCACAGGAACAAGCGCAGGGCGAAATGGGACAGTTTGGATTCCCATTTTTTCGAAATCCTTCAGAATGGAAGTATCAGCACGTAATTGCGGGTATGCTTTCCCGCCAGTCGCAGCAACCAGACGATCAAAATGAAATTTTTTCTGTTGGTTATCAACGGTGAGTATGAACTCATTATTTCGATTTTCGACCGAAATTACTTTCGTGTCTTCGATGATATGAATTCCCCGAGAATCCAAATGGTCTCTTAAAATTTGTACAACGTTATTGGCTGAATAGGATTGGGGATAAACCCAGCCATCGTCTGTCGTAACGGTGGGTATGCCTAACTCATCCAAAATATTTCGCACATGGATCGGGGAATAACGGTCAAATATTTTTTTCAGGTTGGCAGGCTGGAAACTGAAATATGCGTCAGATTGGATATTTAAATTCGTGATATTACAGCGCCCGCTTCCCGTGACGGAGAATTTTTTGCCGATGCGGGGATTGGCATCAAATAGATAAATATCATTCATTATTACATTACGGACATTAAGCGCTGCAAAAATTCCGGCAGGCCCTGCCCCAAAAATTCCAATTTTCATTTGTTTGCCTTGCTTTATTTTTTGGTGTACAATGTAACTTGTCAGGTGGAAATTATTATTTTGACATGGCTCTGATATGACATTATACTTCACTTGGATGTTGCATTTGACATTTACAAATATTATCAGTAATTTGAGATACGAAAATCAAAGAATTCTTTTTTATATTAAGAATAGCTGAAAATTTTATCATTTGAATAAAAGTCAGGAGTTCCAGCACAATGGCGAAAATGCGCATAGTACTTGTTGACGATCATGAAGTTGTGAGACTTGGTATTAAGGCACTATTAGATCAGAGTTCACAATTCGAAGTCGTTGGAGAAGCCAGTAACGCAAAAGAAGCAATCGAATTGACGGGGAAAATCAGACCTGACATTGTATTGATGGATATTCGTCTTCCAGGAGTATCAGGAATTGATGCTTGTGAAGAAATTGTTCAAATGTACCCCGATATTCGTGTAGTTATGCTAACATCTTATGCGGAAGATGAAATGCTTTTTTCTGCAATCCGTGCTGGTGCCTCAGGATATTTATTGAAACAAATCAGCAGTGAGGATTTGATCCGTTCTCTGGAACAAGTCAGCCGAGGGGATGCTTTATTGGATCCTTTGGTTACACAGCGCGTTTTTCAGGAAGTTCGCCGTGCTGTGAAAGAAGAAGAAGCGTCAGCATTTGCAATCCTGAGCCAACAGGAAAAACATGTCCTCATTTTAGTTTCTGAAGGAAAGACAAACCGTGAGATTGCGAAATCACTGTTCTTAGGCGAGGGGACTGTGCGCAATTACGTCAGCAGTATACTCTCGAAATTAGGAACTAGCAATCGGGCTGAAGCGGCTGCTTATGCGGTCGAGCATAATTTGAAAGATTATTTGTAAAAAATAATTTGAAAAATCACTGAAGGATGTACCTGAAAATTCCAATCCTTTGTAGCAGAGGGTTTTTAATTCAGTCTATCTGTTAAATAAATGGAAAAATCATCGATTGAGACGGACATTGAATTTTGAGCCGCTGGTGCAGTGAAAAAACCGCAATACCCTTTTTTCAATATATCGTCTTTTGCTTCTGCGGCTTTTTCTCCATTCAGGTACATTTCCAGTTGATTCCCGATAAATATCAGTCTTAATAAATTGAAATCATTGATTTTCAATAGGTTCCTATCTACGAAACCAGAAGCCAGGGTTGATGCGTTACGCTGGATCTGAACCTTTCCATCACAAGAAATCGATCCGTAATATCCGTTTCCTGTAGCATAGTCTGGCGCCCGAACGACAATTCCAAACTGATCAGCGTTAAAACAGGAATTGAACTTGAACTTTATTTCAACAAAGCCGTCGCTGATTTCCGGAGGTCTGAGTCTCCAATTTCTCCACCCATTTTTCATTTTGGGATTGATATTTAAATTTCCACCAATAATTTCCATCCGGATCGTTTCATCATCGAAATTTTCGGCGATCCCAAATCCAGCCGCATCTTTTGTAAATTGATCTTGAACAACAGATTTAAAAGAAATTTGTGTTGGTGTAATTATTTTTATTTCTGGCGGATTTTGCAAATTAGCGATTTGGATCGAAGGCATTTGCGTTGGTGAAGGAAGCGTGACGACTTCAGAAGGAATCCCTTTAATTTGTTGTGTCAATGTTGCAGTAGAAGGAATAGCGCTCAATGTCTGCATAACTGCATTCGCTACCATGTCTTCTGTAGAAGGTCTCGCTGCCGAACAACCGGTCAGAATGAATACAAAAAAAATGTAAGCTATTTTTTTCATAAAAGATAAACGAAATTGAGCCAGATAATGATTCATTGATTTGCTTATTTGATTATTCTGAGGATTTTTCCGAAATCGGGACGAAATACCCATAAACTGCAGCAGAAATTTGCGTAAACAATTTATTCCCCTCTTCAAAAATCAGATTTTCTGGGTGATATGTATAGATGCCCAAAATATAGTCTCCATTCGGAGTATAAACGATACCCACATTGCTCATAGTGTGCAACAATCCGTCACTTTCTTCAATCCAACCGTGTTTGTGAGCAACCACAGTGCCATCCGGAACTCCAGCGCTGATCAGATAAGGCAAGTGGTTTCTTTTTAAGAGGTCTATCATGCTGGAACATTCTGTCTGCGTAATTTTTTTCGGAAACACTTCTGTTAATTTGCCTGAGCCGTCTTGACTGCATTGATATAAATCGAATAAAAGATTTGTCATATCCTTTGCAGTTGTCTGATTATACATATCCGGCTTTAAATTGATATCCGTACGGGTATTTGCCGGTGTTTCAATGATATCGAGCAAAGGTGCTCCTAAATAGAAGTATCCGGCAAGAAATATATTCTTATATCCCAGTTTTCTCATATCATCCGTTACAGTCAGCGGAGCCAGATTCCCTCCGATGATGTTTTCCATCATCCAATCGGTCTGTTCATTTTTGGATTCAGTAATCATCAAGGATAATTGCTTCTTTGTAGTGGCATCGGGTTCTTCATCCATTATACGGAAGGATGAAATCATGATTGGAATCTTGATGGTGCTTGCTGCAGTAAAGGAGATTTCTGGAGGGACATCTTTCTGATTTTGTCTGGCAAAATCAAAAGTGTCTCCAGTAGACGGATCGATCAGAACTACTTCCGTAATTTGTCCCTGTTCCTGGATTTGGTCAATAAGTTGTTTCAATTGAGTTTCCAGATTGTTGATTATTGCTTTCGGTTCATCAATTCTTGTAACGGATAAAACAGCAAACCGGCTTTCAACTGAAACCAGCGCTTTCTCGATGGTTTGAATGGACGAATCAATATCCAATGCAAAACCAAATTCTCCAGCAAGAAAACCTGATCCATTCAGAATCGGCTGTTTCGCTTTTGCCGGTTTATCATAACGCGGAACAATTTCGTTGATAAGGTAATCACGAATTTTTTGTTGGCTCCAGCTCATTTTCAATTCCAAATGAATTGGTTCTGCATGAAATTTACCAAAAAGATACGGAAAAAAATTCTTATCGGAATAGATATTTTCCATCTGGGATTTTAGATCACTTTCCAGAGAATTAAGATCCAAATGAAAATCAAAAATTTCAGGAGAAACCTGGATTAATTGATCCTGGTAGGAAAGCATGACAGGTTGTTGGAAAAAGGTTTTAGGTTCTACTAACGCCTGGCTTATTTCCAGTCCCCCAATGGAAAACGGACCAATGGTCGAATCGCTCGGAATAATTTGGCTTTGTTTTTGATATTCCTGAATGGAAATAAAAAATAATACTCCAGCAAAAAAGAAGAGCGAAATGCTGATAAAAATGAATCCTGCCTTTGTCTTTCCTTCCATGATTACACTTTCATTTCAATAATTCGAGATTTGTGAAAATATTTTGAAAACATGGGAAGAAAATTGATTGTTGTGTCGTTTTTGAGGGTAGTGCAAATGCGACACAACAATCAATCATTCTTTTTTTATTCAAGTTAGAAGCACGAAAATGAGGCTATCGGGTACTTATTTCAGATTCTTTTGAATCGTTAAAATGTTTTTTCCATCTTTGTACTCATATTTGACATTATCCATTGTCTTTTTTACCAATAATATACCAAGACCGCCTATAGCCCGTTCTTCAGCGTTCAATGTGATGTCAGCATCGATTCTTTCAAGCGGATTATACGGTTTCCCCTGATCCAGGAACTGGATCATGATTGCAGGCACGCTTTTCTGAATTGTACTCCGAATCGTTACTGTGCCTGTATTCGGATGATAAGCATAATCCGCGATATTGACAAATATCTCTTCTATTGCCAACGCGATTTGCATACATATTTTCATTGGACACGCAATCTTTTCAAGCTCAATTTCAATGAAATGTTGTACTTCTTCCAAATGCGAACGATCAGCGTTGACTGTGATCTCTTTCATGATATTCCGTGTCCCTTGTATTGCAAAGCCAGCATCGTAATGTCATCTGCCTGAGGAGCGTCATTGGCAAATATATCTATCTCCTCCTTGACAACGTGTATCAGATCAGCCGGATTGTAATTAATTACTTCAGGAGAATTTAAGAAGTCTTTTAGATGATCATTCCCAAACAACGCTCCCGATTGATTCATAGCCTCCGTAATTCCATCTGTATAGAAGAATAACTGATCACCGGGATGAAGGATGATTTCCGTTTGTTTGTATTGCGTAGTATCTAATCCAGCTAATATAAAACCTGGTTTTGTCTGGATCCAGTCATAAGCTTTTAAAGATTGTCTGAATAGTGGCTTATTATGACCGGCATTGACATAGGTGAATTTCCCGGTTGAAATTTCTAATATCCCTAAGAAAGCGGTTACAAACATCTCTGCTTCATTATTTTCACAAAGATGGCGGTTGGCATCGGTAAAAATTTCTGCTGGAGAACGTCCGGATTCAGCAAGGTTTTGGATCATCGTTTTGGATGTCATCATAAACAATGCAGCGGGGATCCCTTTGCCGGAAACATCGGCAATGACAATTGTGAGATGGTCTTCATCAATCATGAAGAAATCATAAAAGTCACCCCCGACTTCTTTCGCTGTAAAAATGGCTGCAAAAATATCAAATTCGGTTCTATCTGGAAATGGAGGAAACAACGTCGGTAAACTGGACAGCTGGATTTCTCTGGCAAACTCAAGTTCTTTGTCAATTCTTGCCGCTGCCTCTGCAATTGCGTCTTTCAAAGCTGATACAGTCGAATTGATTCCATCGGAAAGTGAGACGAATTCCGGATTGGAACGGACATTAACCCGTTCATCCAGATTTCCCTCTGTAATTTTCTCAAGAGAGCGATTGACATGAAAGATACCGGAAATGACAACCCGATCTACAAGAAATGAGACCAGGAGGAAAACGATGCCGAAAAGAATCGTATTCGAAAAAACTATCGAACGAATCATTTCATTGCGGCTGACATACATCTCATCAACCGGAAGAATTCCAATCAGTACATAGGGGCTGAAAATTTTTGGCTTGCAAAGATATTTAACCCCTTCAATTGTTGCATAAAATGGTTCTTTTTTGTTCAATGTCCCGGATTGGATTCCAAACGAATCCATCCGTAATCCTAAAAGTTTCTCATCAATTGAACTGACAATAATTCCGCTTTTTGTGATCAGAATGCTACCATGATTGCCAATACGGAAACCATCTGCCAAATTTTCGATATCAGCCAAACTCATGGCATTGGCTAATCTTGTCGGATAATAGCCAATTTGCACAATGCCTGTTTCGTCCAGACGGGATACTCCAGTATACTGAAAGATTTCCTGATCCATACCTCTGGGTTGTGCTTCTTGAACATACTCAAAATCCGGATTTCCCAAACCTGCCAGGAATTCTTTAGATTGAGCGTTTGATCTCATATCATATCCGGTTGCTGAAGAGGATGCAACGATAATCCCATCCTTGTTAATGATGTGAACTTCATCCACATCCAGGATCTTTTCCATCCTTCCTGGCCAGCCTTTTTCTTTCAGAACATCCGGATTATTAAGAATTATTTCGGCTAAAGCACGTGCCTTTGCCAGCGCTTCCGATTCTGTCATGATGCGGATGGCTTCAACATTTCTTGTGTTGAGTTTAATCTGTTTTACCGCATCGTCTAATTTTAGATCGATTAAATCGATTGAATTAGAATTGGCTTCGCGAGTCTGTAAATAGAAAGAAAGACAAAGCGTTAAAATAAACGCTCCTGCCACAAAAAGAAGCAGCCATTTTTGAAAAGTCTTCCGCATATTGTTCTGTTATTCGATCTTGAGAATGTCAGTGAATCCTGTTGCTTCAAATATTTCCATGATGGTTTCATTGACACCATGGATAACTAATGAACCTTGTCGGTTCATCCTTTTTTGTGCGGAAAGCAGAACGCGCAGACCGGCGCTGGAAAGATAACTCAGTGCTGAGAAATCAAAGATTAATTCATTAATATTTTCAAGCGAGGAATTTAGTTTGTTTTCCAGATCTGGCGCCGTAATTGTATCCAAACGCCCGGAAAGCGTTATGCTTAATTTGTTTCCTTCTTTCATCTCGTGAATTTCCATAAAAAACTCCTTATTTTTATGATTGCGTACGATTTTGTTACTCAAAACAATGAGATTATTCTGAATAGTTTTTTTATACCTTAGTACATTTCAATTTATTAAAAAATTGATCATCAATTCTATAAGACTATGGCTGAAGTAATATTGATTTTACCAGTAATTCTTCCGTTTTTTCTTTTATTCTTATGAATAGCGATCGGAAATACGAAAAGAAATCATTGTTGTACTTATAGATTTCTACTCAACGTAGAATCATACGGACAAAAACGAATTCTTCCTCAATTTTAAATTGCTGATTATTTCCCGGAAATAGATGGATGTATAATACTTTGATTATGCATGGCAATCTACGAGAAGAATACAGGAGCGGTGATGAGCAGAGTAATTAATCCAGACAACACAGGCAGTGAGCGAACACGTTTATCAAAAACAATTGTCATTGCCATTCGGGAACTGATGAAACAGCAGGAACCAAATGATATTTCTCGAGATTTAATTGCCTATATTTTAATGTCATTAGATCGGATTTTTGAGACGGTTGATATATCTGTGGAGGCATGGGAAAAACGTGGTTATTGGATTAAAGCTGATCGATTTCGAATGGATTGGGATTGGTCTAAGATTTTAGCTGATCGTTTACGACCTTATGTGTTGACTGAAAATTACTCGGAGATAATTCCAATTGTTGTAGAAATTGCGCAGGTTTTTTCAACCATTAAGATCGCGGAACATCATCGTTTTGGTACGCCATGGGTGGGATCCTGGCAGGTTTTACAAAACATGATCAACAGTAAAAGCGAATGATCGAACTCTGTGATTCGAATCTGGAAGCAACATTTGTAATAACAAAGAAAATTTATTATTGTGTTATTTTTCCACTGAGAAAAAAAACGATATCATAATATTTAATCCTTCTTATATTTCGTATAACTGCTATTTGATGAAAATTACGTAAAATTACAGGAAATTGATGTCTGATTGCTACATTATTCCGGAAAAAATCGTCAGCACTGAGATGATTGTGGCTAATTCTCGGTTTATTTCAGTTGCCGGTCCTGTATTTTCGACTGAGGAAGCGAGGGAGTTTATTCAGTCTGTGAAGAGGCAATATCCGGATGCTTCGCATCATGTACCGGCTTACGTGATCGGACATGGAAATTCTACCGTTGATTATTGCAGTGATGACGGTGAACCATCTGGTTCTTCAGGTAAACCGATTTTATCTGTTTTACAAGGTAGTGGTTTCGGTGATGCGATTATTGTTGTGACTCGCTATTTTGGTGGCACAAAACTCGGAATAGGCGGTCTGGTCCATGCTTATGGAGATGCCGCAAAATCAGTTTTAGAAATTATGCCGAAAGCGGTCAAAGTATCGACTTGTTTGGTACAGATCAGTATGCCCTATTCCTTTTATGAAAGAATCAGACTTCTGATCATCAGAAAGAATGCACAAATACTGGATGAATCCTTCCAGGGAGATGTGACGATTACAGGACGATTCTTGACGAAGACTTTTGATCAGTTTCAATCTGATCTTTCCGAGTTGACAGCAGGAAAAATACAAGCGCAGATTATGGATACGAATCCGGAAACGATTATGCCGTTCGGAGCTTTTGAAGAATAAGATCTGCTGCCAGCTTTGCTCCATTTTCTCTTCGAATTTCTGGATTTTTCATCGCAATAAGCTGATTGATTGCATCTGACAGTCTGAAATCCTTAAATGTTTGCCATTCGATTTCAAGCGTATTCGATTGCAGCTGAAGAAATGATCGAAAAGGTCCAGTCTCTCTGAAATCAGAGCGTAGCATATATCCAAACGGAATATTCTCATGGAATAATTCTGCTACTGTACTATATCCGGCTTTCCCAATGAAAAAGTCAGCGGCTGAAACTAAATCAGGATTATAAAATTCTGAATGATGTGGGAGAAAAATTAGGGAGCCACTGCGAGTAACTGCAGGAAAATTTCCTTCAATCACCAGAACAGTGTCTTGTCGGTTCATGAAATCTTTGCGAACTTGCTGGAAATTTTCCGGGATGCCTCCCATACTGATTAATCCCATGAGTTGTTCGGAATCGATTCCCAATTGTTTACGTGTTTCTGATCTCCCATGTTTTGGGTTTCTGCTGACAGGCGGGATGATGAGATCCGCATCCCATGTTTCGTCACAAAATGGAATCAAACGTCCGTGTACGTCGACTGATCGGTAGATATCCGCAAGAATTCGATTGATTTTTATAAATTCAGGATAATCCGTTTCATAAATTTCATAGATCCAATCCCAGGTAAAATTTTCAAATAGAATACAGGGGATACCTGCTTTTTGAGCGGATTTAATTCCTAATGGAGAGATATCACTGATAACGAGCTGATATTCTCGTGTTCGTAATAATTCCGCCATACAAGCCGATTCTGATTCAATTGATGATAAAAAATGAGTTACTTTTTTTACCGTTTCCGAAGTATCCATCTCCATTGGTGATATTTGAATGATTCCAATATCGGATACAACCGTATATTTTTTTTCGAAAGGAGCTTCTGATTCCAGAAAGAACCATTCAGGAGTTTGCGTATAAATGTCAAAAACCACTTGAGGATTTTGTCGATTTGTTTCCGCCATGATCGCAGAAGACCGTGCTGCGTGTCCAAAACCATGAGAAGAAATAAAATAAGCGATTCTATTATTTTCCATAAGTCAGTGATTTCATTCGATTTATTTACAAGCGTTTCACAGTAATCCCATCGATTTGAAAACTGGGAAGAATTACTGATAGTCTTGTTTTTTAAAGTATTTCAAAATTTTATATTGTTGCAGTGTAAAAAAATTTAGGCCATGCTTCCGCATATAATGTTTTCATTTTACTATCAATTGGAAGAATTTTTACTCGGTAATCAGCAATTTAGCAATTCGAAATATGGGGAGGATTTTTTATGGTTGTGAGATTAATGCGCTTCGAACAAAAATTGAATCAGCATAATGAAAACCATTCATATTTCAACTCATTGGCAAATTTCAAAAAGAAAGCGGTAAAATAAAAACCGCATGTTAACTGAAAAAGCAAAACTAAATAAAGCGTTGGATATTTTTTGGCCGTTGGCGATCAGTTGGCTATTCATGTCTTTGGATACTCCGATAATATCGGCTGTGATTGGAAGAATGAATAATCCTGAAATATGCCTTGCTGCCCACGGCGGTATAGTGGTACCGATTGCACTGGTCATTGAGGCTCCAATTATTGCGATGCTTTCGGCTTCTATTGCATTGTGTAAAGATTGGTTAAATTACCGAAAAATGTATCGATTTATGATGACGACCTGTGCTGGATTAACCGTCATTCATGTATTGATCAGTTTGACTCCTCTCTTTTCTCTTGTTGTTCGTGATTTAATGGGAACTCCGGCTGAATTACTGCCTTATGCGAGGATTGGTTTGATTATTGTCATCCCTTGGACATGGTCAATCGGTTTTCGCCGTTTTTATCAAGGAATTCTGATTCGATGCGGATATTCCAAACAGGTGACAATTGGCTCAATGGTTCGAGTTTTAAGCCTGATGATCGTGTTAGTTTTGGGATATGTTTTCAAAGATTATGTCAGTGGAGCACTTGTCGGGGCGGCTGCATTATCGGCAGGTGTTATCGCAGAAGCTATCTATGCAGGGGTTAAAGGAATACCTGTTGCGAAACACTTTTTAGATCATGATTCAAAGGTTTCCATAATTTCAAATACGGAACTCGCATCATTTTACATTCCATTGGTAATAACCCAGATCATTAATTTCGGATGGGTCTTTATCGGCAGCGCTGCGATGAATCGTATGATAACGCCAATTGCCTCATTGGCAGTCTGGCCGATTATGTCCGGTTTGTTGAACATTCTCAAAAGTTTTGGAAATGCATGCAACGAAGTAACCATGACAATATTGCTACAGCCCGGTTATTACCGATCTGTTAGGAAATTTACATTCCTTGTTGCTTTTGGATCCCTCTTGGTGTATGCACTCTTGATTTTGACACCATTAAAAGATTTCTGGTTCCAGACATTCTCTGCATTAAATGATGAACTATCCGTATTGGCTCGAAATGCTTTATTACTGATCTTTTTAATTCCATTTACCAACGCTTTTCTTAATTTTTATCAGGCTATCTTAATGTTGAATAAAAGAACCAAAGGGATTTTAGAAGGGCTGCTTGCCTTTTTTGGAATGATTTTGGGTTTTATTGGAGTAGGCATTGTGAGCCAAAAATGGCCCGGTGTTTATGTTATTACTGCCGGAATGAATTTCGCTATTCTTGTTCAAACGATCTGGCTGCGAATCAAATCAAAGCGTTTTATTAGCCAGTACCAATCTGAAATCGTGTAGAGATTGGTATATAAAAAAATGATGTTTCAATTATTCTAAACTATACGAAAGCTTGTACACAAATACGAAATCCCAGGGATTCAAAATAGGATAAGAGTTAATTTTTTTCTGATGGTTTTCCGCGAAACACAAAGCCGTCAGAACAAAAAATTTTCTTGATTGATACGAAAAGTAAATCCTTGTTTTAAATTGCTGACTAAATCTTTATATCCTTGATTACATTTGCAACCAGTTGCTTTTCTATCTTTTTTCCGGGATTCATTTGAATGGCGGATTTTCGTATAGATAGAATTTTCTCCTTTGAACACATTTCGATATCATTTTCCGCAGTAACGAGTGCAGTGATTTTTGACAACAATTGCGCATTCGATTGTTCATTTCCTTGGGTAAATAGTGGATGCCATGGGGGTAGTGGACGCCTTTCGTATAGGCAACGATAAGCGCAATGCCTGGGCATCCAAATATGAGCAATTTCTAACGTTTCAGCAGAAATTTTCGCACAAGTCGGCATTTTGTGGAATCGATCCAAATAGGAGATACAGTTTCCTTTTTCAATATCCAGAAAAGGACAGGCAATTCGAGTATAGATATATTCACCGGTGTCGTAATCTTCAATTTTGTAAAGGCAACAGATTCCGCAATGGTCGCAGATTTTTTCCCATTCATCCTCTGTAAAAAACAGACGTAAATCGATTTTATTCATCATCATCATGCTTCATTATGCTTCTTACATATAAATTCTTATTTTCAATCAGATGGAAAAAAGTTGTAGTGAATTGGACCGGATCTTCTGTAGTAATGATTTCAACAATTTTTTCTGCAGGAATTGAAAACTTTTGCAGATATTTCTTGGCGAATTTTCGAAAAACGATGCACCCTTTTTCAGGACCATGGAACTGTTTCATGGTTTCCAGATGCTTTTTTACAGTCTCGAGAAAAAGCGAATAGGGGACTTCATTCTCATCGAACCCAGAAAAAATCCATGGATTCCAGATTGCGGCTCTTCCAATCATCACTGCATCACACTCTGTGTATTCAAACATCTGATCAGCATCTTTGATCGATTGTATGTTACCATTTCCAATCACCGGAATTTGGAGGGATTGCTTCAATGCAGCGATCGATTCCAGATCGATCGGATCCATAAAATTTTGTTCCTTTGTGCGGGCATGCAGTGTGATAGCTGATGCTCCATAGTCCTGAGCAATTCTTCCTACTTCGAGATAGTTTTTTGAAAGCTCATCCCATCCCAATCGAATTTTGATGGTAATTGGAATCGAGTGAACTTTCACCAGCCCGTCAACGATTTCGATTATTTTATTTGGATGCCGCAGTAATTCAGCACCAGCTCCACGATTGACGACATGACGCACTGAACAGCCCATATTCACATCAATGATGTCCGGTTTCCATCGTTGATATAGTTTTAAAGATGCCTTTATCATTCTCGCCGGATCGTCATCAAATAATTGAAAAACGACAGGTCGTTCCGCTTCAGAAAAAAAACATCGTTTTTCATAACTCACACCATGGCTGACAACATCCATCGTGTTAATAAATTCTGTATAACTTACTGCGGATCCGAGTTCGCGGGTTATTAAACGGAATGGCGAGTCGCTGATACCATCCATCGGAGCAAGGATAAATGGATTATTCACTTGCACATCCCCGATCAAAAAAGGCCGGAATGAATGGCTTAGCTGCGGTACGCGATCCATGTGTAATAAGCCTCAATCAATCGATTATTCTTGGATATTGGTCCGCCAAAGCCTGTTATATCCTGTAAGGGGAGAATATAATTCCTGTTTTGAAAAGTAACTTCACACCATAATCCAAGATTGACATCCCAGCCAGAAAGTTTTTGCAGCATGACGATGTCTCCAAGTTTTAATATTCCATCTTCATCTTCATATTCATAATCAACTTTGCATTTGACCGGATATTTTATGTTTTGATTAAGATATTGTATCCAATATTCAGCAGGATACTGCTCTCGATTCAACTCTTGCTGGTCAAACACCTGTTGAATTGTTTTTCCGTCCCTTCCAAGCAGAGGCCAGAGAATTCGATTGCTGACGGTCTCTTTTGCCCATTCCAAATCAATTGCTGAATGTGACTCCTGAATTACTGTTACACAAGAGGAGGGAAGAGCATATGTGGACCATGATTCTTCATTATTTAGCACTTTTTGAAAATATTGATCAGGGATCTGCAAAATCGTTTCAGCTGTCCACTCGATCAGCACAATCTGGAAAGGTTGGTTTTCATCCGGATCGAATATTTGACGAACAAACGCTTTCCAGCCATTGAGGTCAATGCCAGTTCCTTCGTCTACTAATTCGTTTTTCACTTGTACTATACTGCCAACACTAATTTCATTCATAGCAAAAATAACCTTTCTCAAAAGGTCTTCGTTTTTATTAATCTCACTGATTATACTCTGTCGTTGTTTATGTGTTTTCTTAATCACCCTTGATTCAGTAAGTCGAATAAAGAGAAATGAATACAATTTGTTTAAAAATATTCAAGGCTTTTCCATTATAGAATGATGATATATATGAAATGATTCGATACCCAGTCAAATGGATTGGATGAAACCAGTCATTAAGAATCACGCAGAGGCAGAACCTGTAATTGAGAGTCTTGTAGGGAGGAATCAATCTCCTTCTACATGCGGGAAAAGATAGCTTCGTCGGGCTGACGCCCTCCTCGCACTCACAGATCGAGAGAAAATTGCTGCCTTTTATTCAATCATTAATCGTATCGACCCGATGATCAATTCACTCACGGTTGATATAGTATACAAATACACCGGTTAATAAAAAAAACCTGAAATTATTTTTTGAATTGTAATTTCAGGTTTGGTTCTATTACAGGTGGTACAATTCGGATTTACAGATTGACTTGGTACTTCTTATCTCCGGATTCAAAGAAATTGTTGATTTGTACGGCCGCTGCAAGTCCGGCGTTATTATTCGCTTCGGAGGTTTGCGCGCCACATTTTTTCGGTGTGAAGAAAAACCTTTTTGGGAATCTTTCTGCAATCAGATCCTTATTCTTGGGGGCAACATCTGCAATATATCCGAAATCCTCGCGATTCTCGAACATTTCAATTAAACCTTCTTCATCAATCACTTCAGCTCTGGCTGTATTGATGAGGACTGCGTTTTTCGGCATTTTTGAGAGTAATTCAAAATTAATAGATTTTACTGTCTCAGAATTTGCAGGTATGTGCAAGGATATGAATTGGCAGGTTTTATAAAGTTCATTAATGTCTTTTACTTGATGAACTCCGGCTTTTTCAAAGACTTCCTCTGGGACAAAGGTATCCAGAGCATAAACTTCCATTCCGAATCCCTTTGCGATGCGGGCTACACAACGTCCGACAGCTCCAAAGCCTTGAATACCGATCTTTTTTCCGAGTAATTCTGTTCCGGTTGAGCCGTCAAAGAACTTTCGGATATACATGACTGTCATGCCAAATACCAGCTCTGCAACTGCATTTGAATTTTGACCGGGTGTATTTTCAACGACGATGCCTTTTTGTGTTGCGGCATTCAGATCAATATTGTCATATCCTGCGCCAGCCCGCACAACTATCTCAAGATTCGGTGCGTGTGCCATGACTTCTTTCGTTATCAAATCGCTTCGGACAATTAACGCATTTACATCTGCAACTGCTTCGTAAAGCTGGTTGACATCTGTATATTTTTCAAGTGTGCGAACTTCGTGCCCTTTTTCCTGAAGCAATGCTTTTATGCCATCGGAAGCTTGTTTTGAAAACGGTTTTTCCGTTGCAATTAATACTTTTTTCATCCTAACTCCCTGCAAACTAATTCGATTTTTCAAATTCCTGTAAAGTGGCGACCAGTGCATCGACGCTCTCCATCGGGAGTGCGTTGTAACAGGATGCGCGGAATCCGCCGACAGAGCGGTGTCCTTTGATTCCAACCAGACCGCGCGCTTTTGCTAAATCAAGAAAAGCGGTTTCCAATTCTGCATATTCCGGTTTCAACAGGAATGTAATGTTCATTCTGGAACGGTCAGCCGGATCTTCGACAGTTGGTACGAAGAATTTATTTCTTTCGAGTTCAGCATATACTTTTTCAGATCTGTCGATAGCACGTTTTTCCATTTCTTTGACACCGCCTGACATTTCAATCCATTCCATTGTCTTTAGAGCAGCAAAAATCGGAAAAACAGGGGGTGTGTTAAACATGGAATTCTTGGAAACATGAACACGGTAATCAGCCATTGTCGGCACCGGTCGAACCACTTTTTCCAGGAAAGCGTCCTTGATAATGACCATGGTAACGCCTGCAGGAGCAAAGTTTTTCTGGGCGCCAGCAAAAATGAGAGAATATTTTGAAACATCAACCGGGCGGCTGAAAATATCGGATGACATGTCAGCGATAAAAGGAACCGAAACATCCCAATCTTCACGGATTTCTGTGCCTTCAATCGTGTTGTTGCAACAGATTTCGAAATAATCTACATCCGTAGGAATTTTATAACCTTTAGGAATATATGAATAATTCTTATCCTTGGATGATGCCACAACCTCGACCTCACCATATAACTTCGCTTCTTTAATGCCGCCTAAAGCCCACGTACCGGTGTCCAGATAAGCAGCTTTTGTGCCAAGGAAATTATAGGGAATGGTATAAAACTGAGTACTTGCGCCGCCGCCAAGGAAGATCACCGAATAACCTTCTGGAATATCGAGCAGTCTTTTCGTCGCAGCAACAGCTCCGTCCATGATAGCGTCAAAATCTTTTGAGCGGTGAGAAATTGTCAAAAGTGATAAACCGCTTCCATTTAAATCTTTAATTGCTTCGATGCTTTTTTCAATGGTGTAATCTGGTAAAATTGCGGGTCCTGCATTGAAATTATGTTTTTTCATAGTCTCTCCTTGCTGATGTTTCCTATCGAACAATAAATTTAACCTATTAGATTTTCTGAATTATCAACTGGCATATCAAGTATAACTCAGGATTTTTTAATTGTAGGACAAATTCTTCTATGACAATTTTCCTGATCGTCATTTAATTGTCATACAATTAAGATTACATTATGCCCACCAGGAGCTTTCCTCTGGATTTTCACGATATTGCAGAAGTTCATAAATACCGCCGCTTTCCAACCATAGTACAGCAGGCCGCGGTGCAAGATTGTAATTGGATGCCATGCTGAGCTGATATGCACCAGATACGGGGATGATTAAAAGATCATCTCGCTCTGCCTCAGGGAGATAAACTTGATCAATTAGCGTATCTCCCGATTCGCAGAATTTGCCGACGATTCGCGATGGAAAAACTTCATTTGAAGCAATTTTCCCATTAATTACGGCAGTATATTTTGCCTGATACAAGGCATTTCGTGGATTATCAGACATACCGCCATTGACAGCGATGATCCGCAGACCATTCGGTGTCGATTTTTGAGATCCGATTTGATAAATGGAAATGCCGGCTTTTGCGACCAGCCATCTCCCCGGTTCGATGACAATTTTTGGCAGCGGCATTTGTTTTTGGCGGCATTGTTCTATAACAGCGGAACTGATATGTTCAATCCAATCATTTGGATCAGCCACTGGATCTTCCGTCGAATATGGAACACCCCAACCGCCGCCAGGGCTTAATTCCGAAGGGACATAACCACATTCTGAAGCTAAGTCATATAGCATTTGAATGGTTATCCGATATGGAAGGGGATCAAAGATCTGACTTCCCAAATGGCAATGGAGACCGGTCAATTCGAAAAAATGTGATTTTAGGGCGTATTGAATTCCTGCTTTGGCTTCACCGGTTGTTACATGAAATCCAAATTTACTTTCAGCTGCAGAGGTTTCGATGTGAGGATGTGTTTTAACATGGATATCCGGGGTGATTCGAAGCCAGATTTTTACGCACTTATTCTTCGATGCTGCGATTTTTTCTGCATACAATAATTCATCCATGTTGTCGATCACCAAAGCATGAATGTTGCAGTCAATCGCTTTTTGAATTTCTTCGGTCGTTTTGTTGTTTCCATGAAAATGGATCTGTTTTGGTGAAAAACCGGCTTTTAGAGCGATCAGAAGTTCAGCCATACTCACTACATCCAGCTCAATATCTTGCTTTGCTATTTTTTCAGCAAATTTGCGGCTTAAATAAGCTTTTGAAGCATAAGCAATTGCGAAATTTCCAGGATAAAACGTTGAAAAAGCGTTTTTCAGTTTTTGAATATTTGCACGAATCGTTTCACTATCATAAAGATAGAGCGGTGATCCAAAATCTTTTGCCAATTTTTTTAAACTGGAACCGGCAATTGTAATTGATCCATCTGGACGAAGTTCTGTAGATAACGGGAACAAATCTTTTTCGATAAATGATGACATTGTGATTTCCTGTAACGTATTGATAAATAGTGAGTATTTTAAAACTAATTATATAAAGAAAACAGAATCCGCAGCAGAGATCTGCCTTTCGAGATCGGAAAAAGTGTCTTGAGTAAACATCGAAAATCTGATGTTTTATTGCGCTCTGTGTAAGAACATGGCAACAATGATCTATTTTTCCCCTTTGAATAAATAGAATCGCTGTTTTTCAGCCAGAATATTGGAAAATAATATACAATAATAGCTGCATTTAAAAATTATTGAGAGAGGCAGGATGATGATTTCATTTAATGTTCCTCCTTATTATGGAAATGAAGAAATTTACATTCATGAAGTAATCCAGAATCATAAAATATGTGGTGATGGTCAATTTACAAAACGTTGCAACAATTGGATTGAAGAAAAAACAGGCACATCAAAAGCGTTGCTCACCACTTCTTGCACCAGTGCGTTGGAAATGGCCGCATTGTTATGTGATATCAAGCCGGAAGATGAAGTGATTATGTCTTCTTATACCTTTGTTTCAACAGCAAATGCATTTGTGCTGAGAGGTGCCAAGATTGTTTTTGTTGATATTCGGCCGGATACGATGAATATTAATGAAAAACTCATTGAAAATGCGATCACTGCAAAAACACGCGCCATTGTTCCCATGCATTATGCTGGAATCAGTTGTGAGATGGATGTAATTTTGGACATTGCGAAAAGATATCACCTTCTTGTTGTGGAAGATGCAGCACAAGGAGTCATGTCTACCTATCAGGGAAAAGCGCTTGGTGCGATGGGAGATTTTGGCTGTTACAGCTTTCATGAAACGAAAAATTACAGCATGGGAGAGGGCGGAGCACTTCTTATTCAAAATCAGGATTATGTTGAGCGAGCTGAAATATTGCGGGAAAAAGGAACAAATCGCAGCCAATTTTGGAGAGGTCAGGTGGATAAGTACACCTGGGTGGATTTGGGTTCATCATTCTTACCGAGTGAATTGAACGCAGCTTATTTATTTGGGCAGCTTAGCAAAGCGGATGAAATTAATGAGAACCGTTTAAAGAGCTGGAATTTTTATTATGAAAAGTTATATCCATTATATGAGCAACGAAAAATTCAAATCCCCTTTATTCCAAAAGATTGTGTTCATAATGCGCATATGTTTTATATCAAAACAAGCGACATTACAGAGCGCGATGCTTTGATCCGATATATGAAAGAACACGAAATTGAAACCGTTTTTCATTATATCCCGTTGCATTCAGCCAAAGCAGGTTTGAGATTCGGGCGGTTCAATGGCGATGATGTGTACACAACAAAAGAAAGCGAGCGATTGCTGCGGCTGCCTCTGTATTACGGATTGCAATCTGAGGATATCAACAAAGTCGTCGAATCGATTTGGCAATTTTACAGAAATCGAAATCCAATATTATGAAATTAGCTGTACTTCAATCGAACTATATTCCATGGAAAGGATATTTTGATATTATCCATGATGTGGATCTGTTCCTTTTTTATGATGAGGTTCAGTACACAAAGAATGATTGGCGCAATCGAAATCGTATTTATACACAAACTGGTGTTCAATGGTTGACGGTACCAGTATCAGCCAGTTTGGATGACAGTATTGATCAGGCTGTCATCGTTCCGAATCGCTGGCAGATGAAGCATTATCAATCGTTGCTAACTTCCTATGCAAAAGCGCCCTATTTTCGGTATTATCAGGAGTTTTTAGAATTTGTTTATCTGGAATCAAAATGGGAAACGATATCCGCGATTAATCAATTCTTAATAAAAAAAATCTCATCGGATTTTCTGAAAATTTCAACCAGATTTGACAACAGTAAAAATTTTGCTTCATCGGGATCCGGCCATCAAAAATTACTCTCTTTAATTCAATCAACCGGAGCAGAGGTATATGTTTCGGGACCGGCAGCGAAGAGCTATATTCATGCTGAGGATTATCAAAATGCCGGTATTCAATTGATTTGGAAAGATTATTCGGATTATCCCGAATATCGGCAACTTTTTCAGCCTTTTGAACATCATGTATCCATTTTAGATCTGCTGTTTAATACAGGACCGGATGCCCCCTATTATATTTGGGGCTGGCGTGAGGATTCGATCGGGCGGTAAATCTCAAATCCATTTTCAAGATTAACCTGAAAAATGGTTTTCAAGAATTCGATCCTGGCTAAAGTCAAAAAGTAGGATATCTTCTGTATGGATGCCGTCCATAGCTTCCAACGGAAGACAACCGACTAATTCGGAATGATGTAGTCTGATGCCATAGTCTTCAGCTAATTCTTTCACCCGCGTGAAAACGGTTTGAATTGAAGTCTTCCGATAGTTCATTAAATTCATGGAAACCTGAGCTTTATTGTTTACCAACATTCCAAGCGCTTTCACATATGGCAGTCCGCCGGATGATTCTCTGATACTTTTCGCAATTATTTTTGCGTAATGAAGATCTGTTGTATCCAAATAAATATTAAATGCGATCAGTATATCTCTAGCCCCAATCGCGGACGCGCCTGCCTGTCCAATATACAATGGACCATAATCTGGTGTGTGTGCTCGATCAGTACCAATCAGTAATCGTAATTTTTCATATTCTCCTCTTCGGATATCCGAAAGATTTGAATGATCCTGACAAATTGCAGCTTGGCCGTAAAGGAATACCGGTATGTTCAGTTCTTCACCAACCCGTTTCCCTACATCACGGGCTACTTTTATACAGTCTTCCATGCTGGTGTTTCGAAGCGGAATAAATGGAATGACATCTGCCGCACCAATGCGCGGATGTGTTCCGATGTGGTTATTGAGATTGATACAAGCTGCCGCTTTTTCTATTCCTCGAAATGCAGCCGCTTGGATGGACTGAGGTGAACCAATGAGTGTAAATACAGATCGATTATGGTCCTTATCTGAATGAATATTGATCATTTTTACTGAATCATCAGCGTTGATCATTGCGTCAGCAATTGTTTTAATAATATTGGGATTCGTTCCTTCCGAAAAGTTTGGGACACATTCTATCAATTTTTCCATGATCTGCCTGCACTTTTTTTGATTCCATTAAAATCCGACAATTAGAAATGTGCAAAAAATTTTTGCGATCCAATTTATTTTCTTTCTTCATAGAAAAGGTAATGAATTATTTCACGGGCTGTCGCCATAACGGGAATTGCAAAAATTAAACCGGGGATACCCAGCAGTATGCCGAAAATTGTCATTCCGACTAAAGACAGAATCGGATGCATATTAACGGCATCACCGACAATTTTTGGCTTCAGTATATAATTTTCGAACATTTGTATCAGAATATAGATGGCAATAATAATTAATGCAAATAACCAGTTCTCGACGGAAAGAACGGATGAGCCTTTGATATAGGCAATAACAACAGCGGGTATTGTGGCGGCAATGGGACCGATCTGCACAATTCCTTCTCCTACTCCTGCAACAATTGACAGTACCAAAGTGTCCGATAATCCAACCATTTTTCCAACAATATATGTTATTACACCGATGAAAACCATCAATACTAACTGGCTTTTGAGATAATTAATCCAAATTTTTAGAATTCGTTTCAGGAGCATGTTTGGCTTGGTTACTCTTTCTTTGAAATCATCCAGTTTTTCTTTGATTATATAGGCAGAGTTTCATATCGATAAAAGCCAGGGAAGAAATGATGATTTTTTGGACATTTGAAATTTATAATCGGAATTCGATTTCTAATATAGAAATCGGAGTGACTTGTTGACAAGAATTCTACTGAAAATTCGAGAATTTTACTGGAAAAAAGAGAAATATTATTGAAGTGTTATTTTGCTTGGAGTACAAAAATCACATAACAAAAATCTTCTCACTTATTTAAATGGCTCGAATTTATCCAACAATTCCAAATTTGGAAATAATTATATATTGCGTTGTTTTTACACAATGTGCAAAAACAACACAACAATATACTTTCTCTGTAGTTTTTGAAAAGAAAGTCCATATTTTGAATCGCTGTTACCCAAATTTCAAATTACTCGAATTTATCCGTATTTATCGATTTCAATATCGTCTTTGGTATAATCAAACAGTAATTTGTATAATAATTTCAAATTATTATTGGACGAATTGTCTCCGCGGACTGATGATAAAATCCGCATGAAGTGATTTTTTTGTAGCAATTCGTTATATGGGAAGAATTATAAATAGCTGGATTCGAAAGATAGGTTGTTTTTTCGAATTGACGAATTCTTGTCATAAGGGTGATGTAATTCGAAATTTGGTGTAAAATCTGATGCTTGTTTTGTAAAGTAACGGATGCTAAAAAAAATTGAATAAATTTTTTCAAATTTCTTAAGCTGTTACCTGCGAAACGACTATTACAAATCTGGAGTAATCATTTGGCATTTAATCCTTTAAACTGGCTGATGGGACTGTTCTCGTTGGATATTGGTATCGATCTGGGAACAGCAAACACGCTAGTATATGTAAAAGGCAAAGGAATTGTAATTAATGAGCCGTCATGGGTCGCTGTAGAAAAACGAACAAGACGGCCTGTTGCTATTGGTGCGCAAGCGAAAGAAATGGTTGGGAGAACACCAGCTAACCTTCTCGTTGTCAGGCCGATGAAAGATGGTGTGATTGCGGAATTCGAGATTACGAAAGCGATGCTTGGATACTTTATCGGACGTGCCCATCAACAAACCGTTGCCCCCTTTCCTCGTCCACGTGTGGTGATCGGCATTCCATGTGGAGCAACGGATGTCGAACGCAGAGCCGTCTATGATGCTGCGATGGCTGCAGGTGCGCGTGAGATTTACCTGATTGAAGAGCCAAAGGCAACTGCCATCGGAATTGGGCTGCCGATTAATGAGATCCGTGGCACGATGGTCGTTGATATTGGTGGAGGAACAACCGAAGTAGCAATTTTATCCATGAATGAAATCGTTGTGTCCCGTTCACTTCGTGTAGCCGGAGATGAGATTGATCAGGATATTATGAATTACATTCGCAACCGTTATAACCTGTTTATCGGCGAGAGAATGGCAGAACAGACAAAAATTTCGATCGGATCTGCTCATCCATTACCGACTGAAAAGACAATGGTAATTCGGGGCAGGAATCTTGTGACAGGTTTGCCGGAAGCGATTGAAGTTTCGAGCGTTGAAATTCGGGATGCAATTTCCAACTCGATTCAGGTGATCGTCGACACGGTTAAGGATGCAATTGATGAAGCTCCGCCGGAGATTGTTGCAGATCTGATCGAAACTGGAATCTGCCTTTCAGGGGGAGGATCCCAAATTTTAGGAATAGCTGAACGACTGAATGATGAAGTCAATATTCGGGTTTGGGTTGCTGAAGATCCGATGACATGCGTCGCAAGAGGCGCTGGTATGATATTGGAGCATCCCGCGACGATTAATCAATTTACGGCTAGTCTGGATCGATTCAGCAGTAGACGATAAGTATAATAAAAATCCATTCGATAAGTGATAAAGTCTTGGCTCAATTTTTTGTGAAATAAGAAATCATATATCCTCATAGAAATCCGCAGTTCTGAATGATTTACAAAAACGAAAATTTATTATGGTGTTAGTTTTACGCTTTGTGCAAAACCAACACCATAATAAATAATTCTTTCTGTATTTGAAATTATTCATAATTTATCTATTTGGATAGTAATTCCAAATACAGATCGACTTTTCGAATCAAGTACGAAAATTTGTAATTCTTTTCACTTTTCGAATTACTGCCTTCGGGCTGATATTTTGAGTTGATATAATAAAGGAATGAAAAGACGATTTTCAGAAAATTGGCGTAAGCTGACTGTTTTTATCTTTGTAATCGGGATCATTCTTTTAGCATTAAGCGGATTTCTGACAACAATACTCAATCAATTTATTGATCCCGTCATTGAATTACAAACCTGGTTTTCAGAAAGAGTCCAGGTTATCTATGAATTCATCACAGTTCCTCGCGATGTCATCAGTCTGAGACAGGAAAATCAGCAATTGCAAGATACTGTATCATTATTACAAAAAAAAATTATCCAACTTGAGCAGGACTTAAAAGAAGCGGATATTCTCTATGCGCTGCTCGGTTTTGCCAGAGGAAGACCTGAGGAAACTTATATTGCAGCTGCTGTCATCGGCAAGGATCCAAGTCCTTTCCTTCAATATGTGTTGATCGATAAAGGTACTGATGATGGAGTGATGTATAATATGCCGGTGGTGACAGAAAAAGGGCTGGTCGGCAGAATTGATGCTGTCACAGCTTCCGCGGCACGTGTTCAATTAATTACAGATGCAAAATCACAGGTGAATGCTATTATCGAAGAAGCTGGTGCTGAGGGAATTATCACTGGCTCAGTAACTGCTGACATTACCATTGAAATGGTTTCTCAGGAAGCAGAATTACAAGCTGGACAGATTATTCAGACCTCCGGAGTAGGGGGCAGATATCCTTCCGAAGTAGTCATCGGGCAAGTGTTGAATGTAAACAAACTGGAAAACGAGCTTTTTCAATCTGCTGCGGTCCAACCGGCGGAAGATTTCCAGAACCTTCAGGCAGTTCTGGTTGTAGCGAATTTTCGTCCATCCAATATCGCGCCGCTGGAGTGAAATAGAAACACAAACCTATGTGGGAGCTGATCATTTCTTTCCCGATTTTAATTCTTTGTTCCATCGCAGAAACAACACTTTTCAGTCATATACAGATTTTGCATGGATCTGCTGATTTGATGATGCTGATTATTATTGCCTGGGCGCTGCATTCATCGACACGATATTCATGGTTCTGGTTTCTATTTGCTGCGTTATTAATGACCTATATTTCAGCTCTCCCGATGTACGGATATTTTATCATTTACGGAATTTTATGGCTGTTTATCTTGTTTCTAAAAAAAAGAGTATGGCAAATGCCGGTGATCTTAATGTTGTTTCTTACAATTTTTGGAACGATTTTAAATACTGCCTTTTCAATTGGTTCCCTTTATTTCGGGAATGTAAAAATCAATTTTAAACTTATGATTACACAAATCACAATTCCATCATTGATTTTGAATTTAATCCTTGCAATTCCTGTTTTTGCGATTATGAATGATATTGCGGATACGTTATATCTTCGGAGTAATGAATCATGATCGATCATCAAAAAAATACTAAACTGGATTTTTCAAATAAACGGCTGGTGGTTTTTTATATCGTCTTTCTGGGAATTATGCTTTTTTACATTTACAAGTTGTTTTCAATCCAGATTATTAATGGCGATTATTATTTGGAACTTGCTGATGAGAACAGAATTTCTGTTGTAAAAGAACAGACAACACGTGGAATTATCTATGACCGAAATGGTGTAGTTTTAGCAAGAAATGTTCCGACGTATGACATTGTGATAACCCCGGCGGAATTACCTGAGGATGAAGGTGATATTCAAAATATCTATCGAAAACTTTCCGCTTTAATTGACGTACCGGTAAATAAAGGTGAGATCAATGATGAAACGGTACGATTGTATAGTGAATGTTCACCGGATTTTGGCATTACACAGACAGTTTTTATTGCCAGTTCATTGTCACCTTATAAACAAACTGGAATCAAATGTGATGTTGACGAAAAAACTGCTATGGAGATACAGGAGCTGTCCTCAGAAATGCCCGGAGTCAGTGTCCGTGTCAATTCTATCCGCGAATATCCAACAGGCTATGATACCTCAGAAATCATCGGTTTTTTAGGTCCGATTCCTGATTTAATTTCCGATGAGATGGAAGAAAGAGGATTTATTCTTGACAAGGATAAATATGGCTATGGGGGTGTAGAATCCTCGTTGCAGGATATTCTGTCTGGAAAGAATGGAAGACGCGTTGTGGAAGTCGATGTTGCCGGTCTGGAACTGCGAGATCTTGAACCTCCTAAGGAACCCGTTCCAGGTTATAACATAAAATTGACGATCGATGTTCGTTTACAGCAAGTAGCCAGAGCGGCCTTGCTTGACACGATGAATTTTTATAATAATATCAGTGTCACTGGTCCGATAACGTACGATGGTGCAGCCATTGCGATGAATCCAAAAACCGGAGAAATTTTGGCTATGGTTTCAGAGCCAACCTATGATAATAACCGAATGACGCGTTATATACCCGCTTACTATTATCAGCAGCTTTCGATGGACCTGTCAAAACCATTGATGAATCATGCCATCCAGGTTGCACAACCCCCCGGGTCTGTCTTTAAAATCGTCACGGGAATCGGCTCAATCAACGAAAAAGTCGTTGCTCCAGATTATTATGTGCATTGTCCAGGTCATATTTTTGTGACTCAAAGCTTTTCGCCAAATGATCCGGGGTCACAACAGGAATATGTCTGCCATTTAAGAACTGGACATGGACAAGTGGATTATATTCATGCGCTTGCCTGGTCCTGTAATATCTATTTCAATAAAGTTGGCGGTGGTTATCAGAATGAAGTGCCGGAGGGTTTGGGCATTGATCGATTAGGACAATATGCACATGCGTTAGGGTATGGCGAATATTCTGGAATCGAGCTGGATGGTGAAGAAGATGGATTAATTCCCACGAAAACCTGGAAACGTGTCAATCAGGGTGAATCATGGGCAACTGGCGATACATACCTGGCGTCAATGGGGCAGGGATATATCACAGCATCTCCACTCCAAGTATTAGGCTCCTTTGTGACTGTTGCAAATCGCGGAATTCATATAAAACCAACGATTATTCGAGAAGTTCTCGATGAACGCAGCAACGTCGTTTTGCCATTCACGCCACAGATTCTATGGGATATCACAAAAGATCCGAAAATTATGGTTTACGATGAAGATGGCGTGGAGACTGGAGAATATAAAACCGTCGATCCAAAGGTTATCGAATTAACCCGACAAGGATTGCGGCTTGTCACTCAGCCCGGGGGTACTGGTGAGCAAGCTTTTGCAGGAGACAGTCACCAAACATCCGCAAAGACAGGAACCGCAGAATATTGTGATGATATTGCTACGCAGAAAGGTATCTGCAGGTTTGGCGCTTGGCCAGCTCATGCCTGGACTGTTGCCTACGCGCCTTATGATGATCCGGAGATCGCGGTCGTTGTATTTATGTATAACGGAAAAGAAGGGGCATTCATGGCTGGCTATCCAGTCCGCAGGATTATTGATAATTATTTTCTGTTAAAGGAGTATGATGCTGAAAAAGCCGGTGGATAGGGTTGAATGTAAAATTCATTTTATGAATTTGTTCGATAATTTCAGGAAATCAGCACTTTGAATGATGACAGGGATTCAGTTTTCCCCCACCTTCTTGAAAGGTTTATTATTTTCCGAGTGGCTGCACAATTTCAGTAATTTGAAACATTAACTTGTTATTCGATTAAAAAGGAAAAACTTGTTGTTGTGATGGCTTTGCGCTTCGCGCAAAGTTATCACAACAACAAAGAATCATTCCCATGATTCGAATTGCTGGCGAGATTTCAGGAAAAGGTTTATTTTTTGATTCGTGGTTATAATTGTGATGGAATTTTTTTTCAATCTGTATGCTTTGGTGTTCAATTTTGGATAAAAAACTCCTTTCTTAATGGGAAAGCAAATCTTGATTTATCTCGTTTGAGCTATTAATAAAATGGAAAATCATACAAACCAACTTATTGTAAAAGGTATCAATGAAGGATTGATGCTGATACTTCCGGAAGGAGAGTGGGAATTTGTTTGCTCAGACATTAAGGAAAGAATCAATTCGCAATCCACTTTTTTCAAAGGGGCAGATGTATACATTGATGTTGCATCCAGAGATATGCGGGTTTCAGAAATTGTTGATCTGCGGGATTTATTGGGTTCTTTTGAAATTCGAATGAGAGGATTATTATCTTTTTCCGAAATTACTCAGAAAAATGCAAAATCTTTAGGGTTAGATATCTCAATGCCCCAGAAGCGGATAAAAAAAGGGAAGAAACCTGATGCTTTGAATCCAAATGAAGGAAGTGCATTCCTGGTTCAAAAAAATGTCCGGTCAGGCATACGTATTGAAAAAGAAGAGAGTATCGTAATCGTAGGAGATGTGAATCCTGGTGCAGAAATTATCAGCTGCGGAAGTGTTTTTGTCTGGGGAAAAATTAAAGGGAAAATTACAGCTGGCGCCAATGGTAACGAACAGGCTGTTGTAGGAGCTCTTTTCATTGAAAACTCGCAGATTTCCATCGCAGGGATTATGCGGATTTTTACAAAGCAATCACAAAATTCAAACGGATCTGCACCGCTGATTCTGAAAATCCAGAATGGCGAAATTGTTGCTGACAACATAAAATCTTAGGAGAAATATGACAGGAAAAACGATAACGATTACTTCGGGAAAAGGTGGTGTAGGAAAAACGACGGTTACTGTCAATCTTGCTGTCGGTTTGGGACTTCGCGGGAAAAAAGTCGTTTGTATTGATGGCGATATCGGCTTAAGAAACATGGATGTTATCTTAGGCCTCGAAAATCGAATTGTTTATGATATCGTCGATGTTGTGGAAGGTCGCTGCCGATTAAAACAGGCGATGATTCGAGATAAAAGGCTTCCTGATCTGTTTCTTGTACCAGCTTCCCAAACAAGAGATAAGAATTCTATAACACCGGAAGCTATGATTCGTTTGTGTGAAGAAATTAAATCTGAGTTTGATTATGTTTTGATTGATTCCCCGGCAGGGATAGAACAGGGATTTAAGAATGCAATTGCCCCGGCAGACCAGATATTTGTGGTTACCAATCCTGAAGTATCTGCAGTCCGAGATGCCGATCGAATTATCGGATTGATTGAAGCAGAGGAAAAAGGCCCGGCTAGTCTTATTATCAATCGTATTAATTCGGCGATGGTAAATCGCGGGGATATGTTGACACAGAATGATGTGAATGAGCTTCTGGCGATTGATCTGATTGGATTAATCCCAGAAGATGAAAATGTTATTATCAGTACCAATAAAGGTTCTCCGATTGCTTTCGAAGGAAAATCCAAGGCAGGAAGAGCTTTCCTGAATCTTGCTGCAAGAGTTGAAGGAGATATGATTCCTTTTAACGAAATTGAGGGAAAAGATAATTTTCTCGAAAAGGTTCGCAAACTATTTGGATAGATTGGGGGTATTATGGGATTTTGGAATAAAGAGAATCAATCCAGAAGCTCGACTACTGCAAAAGAACGTCTTAAATTTGTATTGGTACATGACCGAACAGATTTATCACTTGAAAAATTGGATCAAATAAAAAATGAAATACTTGAAGTGATTTCCAGACATATCGATATTGATCCGGAATCGGTTGTGATTGACATTCAGCATGATGGTCGCGAACAGAAATTGATTGCGGATATCCCGATCAAAAATCCGAGACGGAAATAACTCTATATGCGGCGTGAGTTGTGGCGAAATTTTGACTTCTGGTTATATGGAGATGTTGTTATTCTCTGTGTCTTCGGCATTGTTATGATTCGTTCAGCTCTGGCCGGTAATTTGGAAATATCTCTCAATAGCCAGATTGAATATGTGATTATCGGTTTGATCATGATTCTCGTGTTGACGCTAATCGATTATCACTATTTTGAATCGCTGGCGCACTTAATGTATTGGGGAATTATTTTTATCTTGCTGATTTTAAATATTTTTGGTCAGGCGACATTTGGATCAGCCCGCTGGCTATCCATCGGCCCGATTCGACTACAACCTTCTGAGTTCGCGAAAACAGTATTAATTATCAGCCTGGCGAAGTATTTTTCAGATCATATGGATGAAAAACACGGTCTGCGCTGGTTGCTCTCGAGTTTTTTCCTTACAATGGGCATTGTAGTCTTTATTTTGTTGCAGCCGAATATGAGTACCTCAATTGTCATGATGGTTTTATGGTTCTCAATGCTTTGGGTAAGCCAGATCCCCATGAAAACTTTAACAATTTTGGGAATTGTCGGGCTCCTGGTAATCGCAGGAATTGTTGTCTGGATTTTTGTTTCTCCGGATACCATTCCGTTTGTTCAGGAATATCAATTGAATCGTGTACGAAATTTTATTGCTCCAGATGAAAATGCGCGATATGGGGATAATTATAATGTCGAACAGGCGATTATTTCTCTCGGATCAGGGCGATGGACTGGTCAGGGATATGGGAATGGAACACAGGTTCAACTTCGATTCTTAAAAGTACGTCATACGGATTTTATCTTTTCAGCATTAGGAGAAGAATTTGGCTTTGTAGGGACCATTTCAGTGATGGCATTGTTAATTTTTATGGTGCTGCGTTGTTTACGCGCTGCAAGAAAAGCACCGGATATGTTTGGATCACTGATTTGTTATGGTGTGGCGACATTATTCTTTTTTCAGATGTCGGTTAACATGGGAGTGAATTTACAGGTTATGCCAGTAACAGGTTTGACACTGCCTTTTGTCAGCTACGGCGGTTCTTCGACACTGGCTTTGGCATTGGCTATCGGATTGGTTGAAAGTGTCATTGCACGGCAGGAAAAACGCGATGAAATTGTGTAAAAACGGAAAAAACAGGGAAGACTTTTTGAAAGGATTTTAAAAAAATGTCAGATGATTTGCAACCAGTACGCGTTCGTTTTGCTCCATCCCCAACCGGGAGACTACATTTGGGAGGGGGGCGAACCGCCTTATATAACTACCTTTTAGCAAAAAAGACTGGCGGAACTTTTATTTTACGAATAGAAGACACAGATAAAAAACGGTACGTTGATAGCGCTGAAAAGGAAATTATTGACGGTTTACATTGGCTGGGTATCGATTGGGACGAAGGACCCGATAAAGGTGGACCGGATGGCCCTTATCGACAGTCGGAACGCAAACAAATTTATTTGGATGTTGCCGAAAAGCTAATTGAACAGGGAGATGCCTATTATTGCTTTTGCTCACCGGAACGTCTCAAAGAGATGAAAGAACTGCAACAACAGCGCAAAGAATTTCCTCATTATGACGGTTGTTGTCGGAATATTCCGCTGGAAGAAGCCAAGAGACGGGTGGCTGCAGGTGAATCGTATGTGATTCGTTTCAAATCCCCTCAAGAGGGTACGACGACTGTGAAGGATTTGCTGAGAGGAGAGATGACTATAGATAATCGGCAGATCGATGATTATATTATCGTCAAATCTGACGGTTGGGCGCTTTATCATCTGGCAGCAATGGTCGATGATCATCTGATGAGAATCACACATGTGATTCGCGGATCTGAATGGCTTTCAACCCTCCCACTTCATCATCTGATCATAAAAGCGTTGGGATGGAATGAACCTGTCTGGATTCATCTCTCGGTTTTCTTAAAACCAAGTGGAAAAGGAAAGATGTCAAAACGAGAATCAGCCGATTTACTTAAAGATGGATATTCGATTTTTCTGACAGATTTAAAAGATTTAGGATATATTCCGGAAGCAGTAACGAATTGGATTTCTTTGATGGGCTGGAGTTTTGACGATCATACAGAGATCTTTCAGATGGAGGATCTGATTCGTGATTTCTCTTTGGAACATCTGAATCCATCACCGGCAGCGATTAATTTCACCAAGCTGGATTTCTTTAATGGAAATCACATTCGACGATTGGCTCCGGAAGATTTGGCTCAGCGAATGAAACCTTTTTTCGAACAACAAGGCTACGAAACAGATGACGCTACACTGTTAAAAATTGCTCCGATTGTTCAAGAGCATATTGGCGGTTTGGATGAAGCGCCGAATATGGCAGGATTCTTTTTTAAGGATTCAGTCCAACCTTCTGTTGAGGATCTTATTCAAAAAGGATTAACAACAGAACAATGTGCGGAAATTGCATCACGAAGCTATACGCTGTTGTCCGGATTGCCTGAGATCAATACACGAATCGGGGAACCGGAAATGCGAGATCTGGTCGTAGAAATGGGGTTAAAACCAGCTCAGGTTTTTGGCGTTCTTCGCGTAGCCGTTACAGGACAAAAAGTCAGTACACCATTATTTGAAAGTATGGAAATTATCGGAAAAGAAAAGGTCTTGGAACGAATTAAATCAGCAGAAATCTTGCTGCGTTCCTCGAATTCGTAACAGCGCTTTGAAATACGAAAAAGATTTTGTAATAATGTTGTTTTTTCGTTTCGTAAAAAAACAACATTATTACAAGTTTATATCTTAATTCGGATGATTGGTCTGAATTCCGAATTGTTGATAAAGAATACAGTCATTCTTATTTAAAGGTTTGCTTTCATCTGCGAAAAACAGTAATTAATTATAGCCAATGTTTTTCAAGAAAAAGGAAATGTAAATAATCGAAGAATGATCATTCTCTTTATATAACAAAAGATTGGCTTATTGAAAATAGAAAGGAATTGACATGGACAGTTTTTCTTTTCAAATTCCAACTCAAATACATGTTGGACGAGGAAAGATTCAAGATCTTCGGAACGTAAAACTACCGGGGAAGAAGCCCGTTATTGTTACCAGCGGTACATCCATCAAGAAATTTGGTTATTTAGATACATTAAGGATCATACTTTCCGAATTACAAATTGAATCTGTGATTTTTGATTCTGTTGTCCAAAATCCGACAAAACGAAATGTTGAGGAAATTGTCGAAGTTTTCCGTGAGAATCAATGTGACTTTCTAATAGGTTTTGGGGGAGGGAGCAGTATCGATGCGGCGAAAGCGGCAGCTGCCATGCTGACGAATGAAGGCGACCTTTGGGATTATGTGCAAATCGGAACTGGAAAAAGAAAGGCATTTGTTCATGATCCGATTCCACTGATTGCCATTCCGACGACTGCCGGCACCGGAACAGAAGGGAATGCCACGGCAGTGATTACGAACGAAGCGACCGGCGAAAAAGTCGGAATTGGATGTTGTTTTCCGCGAATCTCACTTGTCGATCCTGAATTGACGATAAATATATCTCCAAAATACACTGCGTTTCAAGGATTCGATGCGCTGTTTCATTGTATGGAAGCTTTTATTGCGAAAAAAGCGATTCCGATTAGCAATCCTCTGGCTTTGGATGGTGTGAAGATCATATTTAACAATTTAGCCACAGCAGTCAATCATGGCGAAAATATGGATGCACGATCCAATATGGCATGGGGTGCGACATTAGGTGGTATGGTTATATGTTTGTCTTCCTGTACGACAGCACACAATATTGAACACAGTCTGAGCGGAATAAAGCCGGCAGTGGTTCATGGAGCAGGGCTAATTATCATCTCAAGCGCTTTTCATCGTTTAGGGGCAAAAAGAATTCCTGAAAAATATGCAGCATTAGCAGACGCAATCGGTATTTCGATGCCAAATCAGACGATTCAGGAAAAAGCGCATGCCTTTTTGGATGCGTTTGAACAATTAAAATTCGATTGTGGAGTTGGAAAACTGTGTTTAAGAGATTATGGTTTTCTTGAGTCGGATTTTGACGAAATTATCGAAAAATCTCATGTGATTGCTGGCGGTGCGT
>Ga0116193_1000465_pt1 | contig 37886 bp, 26 predicted proteins | sample AD_UKC115_MetaG_FD_89892 | JGI IMG/M metagenome (GOLD analysis project Ga0116193, IMG submission 89892) | Active sludge microbial communities of municipal wastewater-treating anaerobic digesters from Hong Kong - AD_UKC115_MetaG | ecosystem: Engineered > Bioreactor > Anaerobic > Digestate... | reverse complement strand
GCAGCGTCCACATCGGCTTCCGGACCTTGCGGGCTTTCCGCCTGCGCCCTCACGCCGCAACTTGCACCTATCTGTCTTTGTGGCATGATTCCAATTCGGATATAAAAGCAAAAAAACCAATTTTATTCTAAAAATAGAAGGTCTATATTTGGTAACAATTTTGTATTTTTGCACTTTCTATAAGTTACAATAAAATTAAGTTGCATTATGATTCAAATTACATTGCCGGACGGCTCAATTAAAGAATTTCCGAAAGGGACGACTCCATACGAAGTGGCAGTTAGCATTAGCGAAGGATTAGCACGTAATGTGTTGGCTGCCCAATTAGGCGACCATGTTGTCGGTTTAGCTACACCCATCACCGAAAATACCTCTTTGGTGCTTTACACATGGAACGATACCGATGGAAAAGATGTCTTTTGGCACACTTCGGCACACATCATGGCAGCAGCAATTGAACAACTCTATCCCGGGGTTAAGTTCGGAATCGGCCCCGCCATCGAAAACGGTTTTTACTACGATATCGATTTTATGAATTATACTATTTCTTCGGATGATTTCCCCGCAATTGAAGCTAAAATGCAGGAAATTATCGCGCAAAGACCGAAACTGGTAAAAAGAGAAGTTTCTAAAAAAGAGGCACTGGACTATTTTACCCAAAAGGGAGATGAATATAAAATAGAGCTGATTCGTGATTTGGAAGATGGAACCATCACATTTTACGAAAGTGGATACTTTGTGGATTTGTGCCGCGGCCCACACCTCTTTGATACGGCCCCCATTAAAGCCGTGAAACTGCTGAATACCGCCGGAGCTTATTGGCGCGGCGACGAAAAACGCAAACAATTGACTCGTATTTACGGGATTACATTTCCCAAAAAGAAAGAATTAGACGAATATCTGACGTTATTGGAAGAAGCCAAAAAAAGAGACCACCGCAAATTGGGAAAAGAGATGGAACTCTTTACCTTTTCACAAAAAGTGGGTGCCGGCTTGCCGATTTGGCTGCCTAAAGGTACGGCTTTGAGAGAACGTTTGGAAAATTTCCTGAAAAAAGTGCAAAAACAATACGGATATCAGCAAGTGATGTGTCCTCATATCGGAAATGTTGAGTTGTATAAAACTTCCGGTCATTACCAAAAATATGGTGCAGATTCGTTCCGTCCCATCACGACCCCTCAGGAAGGCGAAGAGTTTTTCCTGAAACCGATGAATTGCCCGCATCATTGTGAGATTTATGCGTCAAAACCCCGTTCGTACAGAGATTTGCCGTTAAGATTGGCTGAGTTCGGAACAGTGTATCGCTATGAACAAAGCGGCGAATTACACGGATTGACGAGAGTTCGGGGGTTTACGCAAGATGATGCGCATATTTTCTGTACCCCCGATCAGTTGAAAGAGGAGTTTTGCAAAGTGATCGATATTATTTTATACATATTCAAAGTATTGGATTTTAAAGATTTCATAGCGCAGGTTTCCTTGAGAGATCCCGACAATAAAGAAAAATATATCGGCTCGGATGAAAATTGGATGAAAGCGGAAGCGGCTATTATTGAAGCCGCCGCAGAGCGAGGACTCAATACGACCGTGGTGAAGGGCGAAGCTGCCTTTTATGGCCCTAAACTGGACTTCATGGTGAAGGATGCTATCGGTAGAAAATGGCAATTGGGAACGGTTCAGGTGGATTATAACTTGCCGGAACGTTTTGAACTTGAGTATGTAAGTCCCGACCAGCAGAAGTTGCGTCCGGTGATGATTCACCGTGCTCCGTTCGGTTCTATGGAACGATTTGTTGCCGTATTACTTGAACATACCGCCGGAGAATTTCCCTTGTGGTTAACTCCTGACCAGGTCATTATATTGCCGATTAGTGAAAAATATCAGGAATATGCTCTCAAAGTTAAAGCCCTCCTTGAAGAACAAGAGGTAAGAACGCTGATTGATGAACGCAGTGAAAAGGCCGGTCGCAAAATCAGGGATGCAGAGATAAGTAAAATTCCGTTTATGCTTATTGTGGGGGAAAAAGAAGAGGAATCAAACATGATATCTGTTCGCGAACACGGAGTTGGAGATTTAGGCAGTATGAGCGTGGACGGATTTGTTTCCCTGCTTCAGCAAAAAATCAAACAGGAGTTGAACTAAGCTGATTGTTTTCATAATTTAAGTTTAAGTTAATTGCTTTGTATCTTTGGGTACGAAGCAATTTTTTTTCTTCCTATTGTATTCAATTAAATACGAAGCACTTGTAAAAGCGGTTATTTGAATAAAAAAATAAAAAGAAAGACTTTTTTTCTTTAAATTAAAAAAAAAATGCTATCTTTGTATTGATAAACATTGATTCATAGACTTTTTATGTTAAAGTCTTATGTATTTCCTCTTATTTGAGGAGTTGCGCTAAGAATCATATAACTTTATTTACTTTTAAAACTCAACTCAAATGAAGATGAATATTTATTATCAATCGAGAGATTACAGAACAATTCAACTGTGGAAAAATGTAACGGCGGAGCAGTGGAATGATCCGCAATGGCAGTTGCGAAACAGAATAACGACAGTTGCGCAATTAAAACAGGTAATTCAATTAACCCCTTTTCAGCAAGAAGAGATTGAGCGGACGCTTCAGGTTATGGCGAGTGAAGGGAAAGAGGCGTTGAGAATAACCCCTTATTATGCGTCATTAATGCAGGAAGACCCTTTTCATCCGAAGATGCTGCCGGGAGAGAAGGAGCGAAAACGACTTGATCCGATTTTTTGGCAATCCGTGCCGACACCGGCCAATTTATTATTCCCGAATACAGGAAAAGAGGGCGCTATGGATGAGGGTAGTCGTTCCTTCGGAGCTGCATACCAACGTTATCCCAATCGGGTGGCCTTGTTTGTTGCAGAAAATACAAGCTGTGCTTCCTATTGCGTTCATTGTCAGCGGGCTAAATCGCTTGATTGTACTACGGAAGTGAACCGCGAAGAAATTAATAAAGGACTATTTTACATAAATTATAATGAAAATATTGATGAGGTTTTGGTTACGGGCGGCGATGCCTTGATGGTCAGTCGTTCAAGATTGCAATATATTCTAGAAGAGTTAAGCAAAATACCTCATTTGCGAGTTATTCGAATTGCTACACGAGTCCCGGTTGTATTGCCGATGGCGGTTACGGATGAACTATTGGATTTGATTAATTCATCGGCGAATCGCTACGCGACAGGATGTCCCAAATATGTGTATTTTATGACCCATGTTAATCATTATCAAGAAATTACAGCCGAATTTGCATCAGCAGTCGAAAAAATACGCAAAAAAGGATTTACAATTCGAAATCAAACAGTTTTATTGAACCATGTTAATGATTATTATAAGACTTTAGCAGAGACATTCAGGAGGATGATGTGGGTGGGGGTTCATCCCTATTATTTATTGCAGTGTCATAAAGAAAAAGGAATTGTACATTTTATAACACCTGTGCAAGTAGGGAAGATATATATGAAACATTTGCAAGGTTGGCTTTCCGGTATTACGATGCCTAAGTATGCTGCCAATATTGAAGGGGGCGGGGGAAAAGTGTTGTTGATGCCATCCGGACACGATACCTTAAATCTGGAAGCATCCATTGATGAAAAAATATCGGAAAGTTTTGCTTTGGTATCTACTTGGGACGGAAAAAAGATCTATCGGTATGAGTCTTTGGGACGAGCTACTCAAGATGAATTCGAAGACGCGATGGAGATTATGAATCGCTTTATAGGTCGGAAAGGGGTTTTCTTTCCGAAAGTAATTATTGTTGATGAAAAAGGGAAGCATATTGAGACAACCTTTCGTTCGAAATTACCTATTGTAGAACAACTGAAAAAATCACAATTATTGGATTATACCTTGAACGGTAAAAATGCGCCACTGACTAATCCTCAAGATATATTGGAAGAATTGGATGCGTTTTATTTGCAACAAAAACGTTAGTTCAATAGAAATTAATGATCTCTTCTTGTCCGGACACAACGGATGCTGAATGCATTCGTTTTTTCGACTTGTTGCAGCAAAATATCAGGACAATTGTAATGAATACACGGCACGGAGATTCTGGTTTCATCGGTTTCAGAAAGGGTAATAAAGTAACTATTGCCTTTTAGGTTATAAAAAAGACCATTTGAGTAATATCCTGCCGGTAAAATATTGAATTCACTATTATTGTTTCCTGCACCGTCAATCCAATCGTAATTGCTTCTGAGTTCAGAAACATTATATTGGCTAGAAATCGTATTAAATTCTTCCATGGTAGGAATGTGCCATCCTTCGGGGCAAGCTCCCTGTATTTCTTCTTCATCGGGATCATAGGAACCGCCAACCGGAATATGGAGTGCGGAATACCAATCGTAAAGTCTTCCGTACATACTTATATTTGCCTGCACATCCGGGTATAGTTGAGAGGAGTAACCAATAGCTGTCGGTATTTCAGTCCCGTCCGAATAGAGTGTGGAACGAAGATTTTGTGTCATCCAGCAAAGGCGTCCGTATGATTTTGTGGTATATTGATTTCCTTCGTTATCGGTTGCATAGAAAGAAATTCCGTAGTTAGAACCGCAAGGAGAAATTCCGATATTCTGTTCTCCGGAGCCAAGACATTCGTCTCCTGATTTAACATAGACTAAATAAGTGTATCTTCCTGTATCTTGAATATCGATAGGTTGTATGTATGAATGATTATCAATTGAAGACCATGTATATGCACCCAAATTCTTATTGGTAGTAACAAACCAATTATAAGTATCTCCAGCATGAGGATATGCAATACTTAAAGAGTCTTGTGCATCAAAAAATTTTGAGAAAGGACCTCTTATAGAAGGTTCGCTAAAATTCATATTGATAAGTGCGGCATTGCTATAGAAAAGAAATCCGGAATAATTTATCCAATAACGAATATAGTAATTTGAGTAAGAACCATCTAAAGTTTCTCCGATATAAGGAATGGGATTGGTAAATTGCTCGTCGGCGGAGATTTCCCATCCATTATCTTGCAAAATAAGGGTAGGAGTAACAGTTGGTTCGGTAAGAGTAAGGGCCTCTCCGGGGCAAATGGTTGGGGGAGAGGAAAGTGTTGATATGGTTGGAAATAATAGTGCATTGTCAATGAATAAAGAATATGAATAGCGATTATCACTATAAACTTCCGAAATGACAAGTACTAGTGTGTCGCCTTGAGTGATGCTGTCTGCTCCAAAGTCTCCCGGCCCGCTGGAACCTTGTTCCGCAATGTAATTTTCCAAAATATCAGATGGATTAAAACGGTTTTTATAAAGAACCATATAGATTTGAGTTTGCTGATCTGTAACAGTAATATTGATACATCCGTCATAAAGGGCAATAAACGTATAGGATTCGTAAACCATGGGATTCGTCACATATATAGATGGAGCATAATGATTTGAGCAGGTCGTAGAAATCCCACTTCGAAATAGCCGTCCGGTTTGAACTCCATGAGAAGTATCAATGATACCAATTGGATATGGCATTGGGGATTCGGAAAAGGTATGTGTAAGAGAAATTTGTGCATTGGAATTAAATGAAAACAATAGGATGCAAAGCAACAAAATTGAACTAATGTAAGATTTCATAAATTGATTTATATTATTATAAATAAACAGATAATTCTTTTTATTTGAAAAAATCAGGCAAACTTAATTAAAATTTCAATTTAAATAAAAATTTTTTTTCAAAAAATAAAATAATGGAACTACTTTATTATGAAAAAGTTAGTTTATTATTATAAAGCAATTTTAAGTTTCAGTCGCAAACTTCGTCCTTGCATTGGATAATTTTTAATGATTTCATAATGCAAATCGGCGATATTTAAGACTTCCATTTTGAGTGAGATTGGGATGTTGTTGGAATTGAAAGAATAACCTATCCCGATACTGCCGTCAAGGTATGGGGGCAATCTGTTTTCATCTGTATTTTGTTGGAGGGCATAACGTTCTCCGGCCATAATCAAATCTCCGCTTAGCGTAAAACGATATATAGTCAAGGTGAGGTGAAATGCTCCTGAATGTTTTGGGGTATAGGGAATTTGATGTTTGTATGTTTTTGAATCAGGAGAGGTCATGTCTTGAGCAGATTGGAATGAATAATTCCCGAGAAGTTGTAGCTGAAGAAATGAACAGGGTTGCCAAAATAGATTAACATTGGCATCAACGCCCCAAATATTCACTTTTCCATAATTAAGCATCGTCCATATAAATAGATTTTTATTGGGAATGGGCACAATTTTGTCTCTCACTTGGTTATGATAAACATCGGAAGTGATGTTGAGAGAAAAATGAGCCGATGAAAAATAGCGTGCATAGCTCATCCCAAAGTTGTATTGATTGGTTCTTTCGGGATTAAGTGCTGTATTTCCGGCTTCCCGATAATATAAATCGTTAAAGGTGGGCATTCGGAAAATATGTTTGTAGAACAATCTCAGGTAAAACTGTTCGGACAGGATGGGGCGCAAAGAGAAGGAGAGGGCGGGAGAGAGTCGGTTTACATTTTTGGCTGTTTGCGCATTACTGTGTTGAAGATAGAGCGAATGGAGCAGATGTCCTGTGATATTCAAATGTTTGTGGTTGTATTGCCCTGCAAGGACAGTGAGTATACTTAATCTTCCCGGATTAGGAAAGTCAGGTAAGTTGGCACTCATGTTTTGGTAAGCGAGGTCATTGGATAGTGCAACTTTAAATTTGCGGTATTGATAGCGAAGTGCATTAGACAGGTAATATTCTCTTTGAATGTATATGTTATTCAGATAATGTTCTTCGTTGAGATAGTCCGGGTCAAGGTAGCGTGTATACCCGTAATCAAATTTGGCAGAGGAACGATAGGTGAATTTTTTAGAGAATACTTTTTGAAACTTAGCTTGTCCGTATATGGCTTTATCCCAAAGACGTTCTTTGGAATTAAGATTGTAGAGAATTGTCGCTCCCGGCAAACCTCGTTCAGAGTCATAATAAGAAAATAATAGAGTAAGCAATGAACTGTCCTTGAAAGAGGTGTATAATCCCATTTCGGCACTTAGTGCTTGTATGTCTGAATTTTTTCTTCGTTCTGTAGAGACGCTGTCGCCGGCATTCCCGAAGTTCATTTTAAAGGGATAGTTGCCCCGGCTTTGTATATAATTGGCGCGAATAAAACTAATTACTTCGGAATCGTGGGGATGTTTTTTGGATTTAAGCAAATTGCTTATTTTTAAATATGGGTTAAAGAGGTAGTAAGAACCGCCGGTAAAATTGAAATTTACGGATGTCCTTTGATTATTTTTGAAATGTGGAATTGTATTTTGAATATCAATCAGGTTTGCGGCGGCAAATTGTCGTGCAGGTGCCAAAAGATCTTCTTTTTGTGCTTGAATCAGAGATAGCGTTTCAACATTTTCAAGACTGATTCTTCCGAGATCAATTTGTCCGGTTTGAGAATTGGATAGCGTAATTCCTTCGTAGGCAACAGCAGTATGTTGGGTGCCGAAGCCTCTCACGGAAATCGTTTTAAGTCCCCCGATACCGCCGTAATCACGAATGACTACGCCGGAGAAAAATTTTAAAGCATCTGAGACTTGAATGGCAGGCAGTGATTGCAGTTGTTGTAGATGGAGCGTTTGGACCGGGGTTGCTGTGCCGATTTCAGGATTTGCAGGTGAAGCAGAAACTTCAACTTCTTTTAATTGTTGTTTGAGGGTATCTGTTTGTGAAAACAAAAGTACCGGAAGCCCGAATAGTACAAAAAAGAGAGGAAGAATCTGTTTTGAATAAGTAGACTTCACCATTCATTAGTTTAGATTATTGTGCAATTAAAACCTTACCTTCACGGGTTAAAAGGATGAACCGATCTTTATAAACAATTACTTGTTTTAAGTTTTCTATTCCAAGCGAAATTATGGTTTCGTCCATTCTTTTATAGTCATAACGATGTAAATTATTGTCTTTAAGATAGTAAATGAATTGATTGTCCATTTGAATTTTTTGTGATGTACGAATTCCAATGGTTTTAATGTACGTTCCGAAGGAATCGAAAAAAAGAATTCCCGTTTCGGGATTATTCATCACAATAGTTTTTTCGGACAGTACCAATAGTTGAATGGGATTGAAATCAGGAATCGAGTGATGTGTTTTGGATTGTTCATTCAAATAGAAGTCAAGTTTAATCAAATTTCTTTCTATTTCATTATAAATCCAGATATGATTAGAGGTTGAGTAAGCTGCAAGAAGAACAGAATGGTACTGTTTGCTTGCGAAATCCAATTCTTCTATAATTGGGGACAAATGGTCGTCAAGAAAGATTATTTTTCCTGATTCTTGATAGAAAAGCATGATTTTCATCGGTGAAGATAAGTCTATATTACTAATAGTCCCTAAAAAAGCATTTTGGTATGAAAATAAAAATTCCCCTTCACTTGAATACTTGTAAAGAGAATTTTCTGAAATTATATAAATAAATCCGCGATTATCGAGGGCAATTTGTTCCCCTTTTACTTTAGGGATTTCTTTATAAATTCCAATGGAATCTTGTTGGCTGAATCCATTCAGGATAATGGATAAAAAAAATAATAAAAAAAATCCTTTTTTTCCCATAATAAGCTTTATATAATAAACGGAATAAGAAAAAAAGTAGTATCAGTGCGGTTAGAAAATTTACACGACAGCGGCTTTCAGGCGTTCTGCATTTTCGGCAACTTGCAGTGCTTCAATAGTATCTTCAATATCTCCGTCCATAAATCCAATCAAGTTGTACATAGTTAAGTTGATCCGATGATCGGTAACCCGATTTTGGGGATAATTATATGTTCTAATTTTTGCGGAACGGTCTCCGGTCGAAACCATCGTTTTTCTTTTTGAGGCCACTTCATCAAGATATTTTTGATATTCCATTTCAAAAATACGATTTCGCAAAACACTCATTGCTTTATCCAAGTTTTTTAATTGCGATTTTTCGTCTTGGATGGCTACTACAATTCCTGTAGGAATATGGGTAAGACGAACAGCGGAGTATGTTGTATTTACAGATTGCCCTCCCGGTCCTGAGGAACAATAGGTGTCTTTACGAATGTCGCTTTGTTTTAACTCTACATCAAACTCATCAGCTTCAGGGAGCACGACTACTGAAGCGGCAGAGGTGTGAACTCGCCCCTGGGCTTCGGTTTGAGGAACTCTTTGGACACGATGAACCCCTGATTCATATTTCATGAGTCCGTAAACGCCTTCTCCATGAATATTAAAGACAATTTCTTTATATCCGCCCACAGTACCTTCCGTCATGGATATTACTTCAATCTTCCAATTCTTCTTATCGCAAAAATGTTGGTACATTCGGAATAGGTCTCCTGCAAAGATACTGGCTTCGTCTCCACCGGTCCCGGCTCTGATTTCAATTTGTGCATTCTTCCCGTCTTGCGGGTCAGAGGGGAGAAGTAACAAACGAATATCCTCTTCTAATTGATCTCTCTCGGTAAGGAAATTATCTAACTCTACTTTAGCCATTTCACGAAAATCTTCATCTTTTTCGGTAAGCAAAAGGTCTTTAGTATTGAGGATATTGTCCAATACATTTTTATATTGCTTATAGGCATCTATAATGGGCTGTAAGTCTTTATAATCCTTTGTTAATTTTATATAACGTTTCATGTCGGACATGATGTCCGGTTGGGTAATTTCCTCGCCGATTTCAATCCACCGCTGATGTATAACTTCCAGTTTATCCAATAAATCGTTCATCTGTTCTCCTGTTTTTTTGAGGTTGCAAAATTACATCAAATTTTTCAATTAACGAAACTTTATGAGTGATTTGTTTCGTGGGGAAGTTCACAAATAGAAATATAAAGTCTAATAGGACAATTTGATCCTGTCTCCGGGTTGAATGACGGACTTTTCATTGAGGTTATTGTACATAAAGATACAATGAAGTTGCACGGCATATTTTTGGGCAATATAACGAAGAGTTTCCCCTTTATTGACGATGTGAACCTCTTGATATTTTTTGCTTTTAGGTTCAATATAGACAACTTGATTCTTTTTCGGTTCAGTTCCGGGAGCAGTGTCGTTAAACTTACGCAACTCTTTTTCCGAACGCTGTACGGCTTTCCCTATACTTTTATAGGTGTCTCCTTCACGCGCAATAATAAATTGAGTCTTGTTGTTTTCATATACGGGCAATTCAGTCCAAGGACATTCTCCCAAAGGAAAATTGTCCGGAGATGCTGTGAAAATAGTAGCCGTTGCAGGAATATCAGGTTCTTGTTGGGATTTTAATATTGGTTTGGGTGCTTCTTTTTGTGTTTTAGTATTTGGACGAGTTGTCGTTTTATGGGCAATTTGTACGCTATCTTCTTTGCTGATTGTCTGAATTGGATTGCTATTTCGCAAATACAGAGAGTCTAACCGATGAATATTAAATCGTTCAATCAGACCGATTAATTTGTTGGCATACTCCGGATTAGTTGCGTAACCTGCTGCTTTTAAGCCGACTGCCCAAGCTTTGTAATCCATAATATCTAAAGTGAACAAATCTTTATATCTTGGTCTTGATGTTAGAAATAAAGAATGGTCATTGTATGAATCTTCAACTTGTTCATATTTTCTAAAACATTCTTGTAACTCATCATCATCTATCCGAATCGTATCTCCAGTCCAATTGGTGTGACACTTGATACCGAAGTGATTTTTACCCATGGTCGCCAATTTGCTTGTTCCACAAGCACTTTCAAATATTCCTTGAGCCAAAGTAATACTAGCAGGAATTTTGTATTCGTGCATTTTCTTCAAGGCAATTTCTTTATACTTGTCAATATAAGTGTAAATATCGGCTTCTGTATATTGCCCAAAGCTAAAGAATGATAAACTGATAAAAATATTGATTAAGAATATTTTAAAAATAAATAGTTTGTTTTTGATAGTCATAATGTACACTTTTAAGATAAAGCTTCAAGAATAAGGTTGGTGTATAGGTCTTTGATATCCATACCTAAAAATTGAATTTGATGAGGAATAATACTCATCGATGTTTGTCCCGGTATTGTATTTATTTCAAGAAATATTGGCTTCCCTTCAGGAGTAACAATATAGTCCATTCTAACAACCCCTTTGCATCCTAATCGGTGGTATATGGTTTCGGAATAGTCAAAAATGGCGTTGTTGCATTCTTCTCCAATTTCGGCAGGAGTTTTCATATCATGAAGATGATCGGTATATTTGGATTCAAAATCATAAAATTCATTTTTACTGATAATTTCAGTGATGGCCAATTTTTGAATGGAGCCGTTGATTCGCGTCATCCCGCAGGTTACTTCTCTTCCGGGAATGAATCTTTCAATCATGATTTGATTGTCATGTCGAAAAGCTTCTTTAATTGCTTCTTGTAATTCTTTTTCGTTATGCACTTTTGTTACTCCGACACTGGAACCTGAATTGCACGGCTTAACAAAACAGGGCAATTCGCAGACGGAAATTATTTGCTTATAATCAATGATGTCATTTTTGTAAAAATGCAATGAAGGTGAAATAGGAACTCCAAAATGTGCAACGGTCAGATTACAAAAATATTTATTGAACGTTAAGGCTGAAGAGAAAAGATCGCATCCCGTATACGGAATCTGAAGCATGTCGAAATACCCCTGAATTTTCCCATCTTCTCCCGGAGTCCCATGTATGGCAATAAATACGACATCAAATTTTGTTTTTTTATGATCTATGGTTAATGAAAAATCATTTTTGTCAATGGGGTAAATCTTTCCGTTAGAATCGGTGTATGTCCATTCAAGCCCTTTAATATGAATAAAATATGGAATGAAGAGATTTTTATCCAAAATATTGAATATATTCTGAGCCGTTTTGAGCGAAATTTCATATTCCCCTGAATTACCTCCGGTTAAAATAGCTACTTTTTTCATAACATTATTTATTTATCATTCTGACAAAATTACATTTTTTTTTACCCGTTTTTTTGTTGCTTTCTGAAAAATTATAACAATACGATTGTTAAAAAAATCATACAATTTATTCCCTTAATCAGAGTGATTTTTTTATTGTTTTTTTACTTGTTCTATTCATGAAAAAATGTAATTTTGTGCTCTTTAATTAAGAATTATAAGAAAATGAAAATCAGATTCATGTGCCCCGAAGATTATGATGAGGTCTATAATTTATGGACAGTTACAGAAGGAATGTGCCTTCGTAATTACGATGATTCTAAGGAAGGAATTACCAAATTTATACTTCATAATCCAACTTCTAATTTTGTTGCGGAGGAAAACGGACAAATTATTGGGGCGATTTTATGTGGCATGGATGGACGGCGAGCCTATATTTATCATGCCACGGTCAAACCCGAGTATAGAAGAAAAGGAATTGGAAAAGAACTGCTAAATGCAGTTTATGGAGCAATTCAACAAGCCGGAATTCGTAAAAACGGACTTTTGGTTTTAAAAGATAATCATGTCGGAAATGAATTCTGGCGTGCATGCGGATGGCAGGAACGGACAGAACTCAATTATTACAGTATAAACATGAAATTACAAGAGGAAGATGAAAACACCCCAAAATAGTATATATCAGCGCCCGTCATGGGATGAGTATTTTATGGAAATTGCTAATACCGTAAGTGGACGTGCAACGTGCGACCGGGGAAGAAGTGGTTGTGTCATTGTGCGGGATCGGCAAATATTGGTTACCGGCTATGTGGGCTCTCCCAAAGGATTACCGCATTGCGATGAAGTGGGCCATCAATTGAAACGAATGGTACATGAAGACGGATCAGTAACCCAACATTGTGTTCGTACGGTGCATGCGGAGCAAAACGCAATTTGTCAGGCGGCCAAACTCGGAATTTCATTGAATGATAGTACGTTATATTGTAGAATGACTCCGTGTCGTATTTGTGCCATGTTGATTATTAATTGTGGTATTAAAAGAGTAGTGTGTGAAAAAAAATACCACGACGGAGTAGAATCAGAAGAGATGTTTAAAACCGCGGGAGTAGAACTCTCATTTTTTTCTGATGAGATTGAACAATATGAAAAACAATAGTTGCTTGATTTATAACAACTTTGTATTCGAATTAGAAATCCAAATATTGTTGGTAAAGAATTTGTAAATAAGATTTCCCGTAGAGCTGTTCTCTATTTTTAATGGAATCGTTTTCAAAAGAAGAGGGATAAAAATAATTCTGGAATCCGTCATATCTCAAAAACTGCTCTTTCCGAATCCAATTGAGTCCCCAAGAAGTTTCAAATGCCGCAAATTCTTCTGTGTTCGGGTTGAAGATGTCCAAACTCCATTCGTACGCATCTGTAGAAATTTGTAATTGTTTTAATATGGTCAACGGAATATCCACCTGAGAACACAACTTATCTACAGTGGTGCCACGGTATTCATCTTTGAGAACTTCCCCAAACCATAACATTGGAATATGTTGATATTCAGGACTATGATAATCTCTCTCTTTGTGAGTCCGATGGCTATGGTCTGCAACAAGAATAAAAAGAGTATTGGCATACCATGGCTGCAATTTTGCCATATCTAAATACTTCTTAATGCAATAATCCGTATATTTTGCCGAATTGAGGTAGGGGAGTTCTGCACATTTCCAATTTAATTGGGATACAATTTTGGGCTCATCGTAAGGAGAATGGGTGCTTCCTGTGAATATCATGCTAAAGAATGGTTCTTTTTCTTGATTCATCTCTTTAATATGATAGGTTAGAACATGCTCGTCAAAAATGGACAGTTTTCCTCTCTCTAAATTAGATGGAAAGTCCTTTTCTTCCACAATTTTATCAAATTGATTGGCCATCATGTACGCTTTTAAATTCCCGTACACCAAGTCTCCTCCAAAGTAAAAAGAGGAGTTATATCCTTTCCCGTTAAGGTCTCGGACGATGCTGTTCAATTTTTGATATTTTTCGAAATTATCGGTAATATTGTGGATCGGAACCGGAGGAAAACCGCTCAAAAGAGCAGATAATCCTTGTTGGGAACGATGACCGTTGGAATAGAGACGAGTGAATAAAATTCCTTCTTTTTCAAGTTGGTTAAAATAGGGAGTAATTCCTTTTTCACCGGTAATTGTTTCAATTAAATCAGCAGACCAACTTTCCAATACAATCAATACAATATTTACGTTTTGCGATTTTAAAACCCGAATAGTAGTGTCTTTTTCAATTGTAAATAGTTCTTCTACAAGAGATTCAGCGGTATTTTGTTTTAGGTGTGCAAAAGGATTTTTTTGATTTAAAGAGCTGAAATTAACAATGCTGTGCATGAGATTCCATGTCGGATTGACTGCAGCATCATTGAGTGTCTGATTTTTCGAAAAATAGGCAGCACTTTGTGAAATGGGAATTTGGGAAATGCCACCCCGAATGCCCGCAAATTGAATGGAGAGTCCTACTATTAAAAGTCCGAAACTTTGAAAATAAAAACGAGGAATCGTTTTGATTTTCGGTTTTATGATAAATCGCAAATAAATAAAAATAGTTGCGGCTGCCATTAAAATACTACCCGTAATCACCATAACGGTATGAAATGTACTTGCGGATTTGATTACTTCGTCAGGGTTTTGTAAATAGGTGAGTGCTTTGTAATTGATTTTTGTTGACCATTCACTATAGACTGCAATGTCTGAGAAAATAATAATAGAACAAAGAGTGATAAGTATTATGGAATAAATGGAAAGAATAATATCCGGAAAATTTTTATTTACAGTTAATTTGATGGTAATCAAGATGAAAGGAATAGCCATTATATAGGAAATGGTCGAGTAGTCCAAACGAAGAGGTTGTATGAACGTCATCAGAATTTCTGTAAGGCCAATTCCACTTAGGCCGGAAATATTTGCCAACAAAAAAAATAGTCGCCCCAATACAAAAAATAGAAACCAAAAGAGATAGTGTTTAAGAATGGTTATGAGATAGTGAATCATAGTATTTTATCTTGTTCCAAAAATTGCGCTCCCGATTCGCACGAGGGTACTTCCTTCTTCAATGGCCAATAGATAGTCATCTGTCATGCCCATTGAGATTTCCGTAAAATAATCTTTATCTTTAAAATAATTCGATTTAAGATGGTGGAAAATGGTGGCGAGGGTTTTGAATTCTTGCTTTATTTGTGTGGTATTATCCGTGTATGTTGCCATCCCCATAACTCCATGAATTTCAACATTTTTAAAGACGCCGAATTGAGGATTACTAAGGAGAATGTCACATTCTTCAAGGTTAAGTCCGAATTTTGTATCTTCTTGGGCAATATGAAATTGGAGCAAACAGGGAATTGTGCGGTGATGTTTGGCCGCTTGTTTGTCGATTTCAGCCAATAAAGGAAGACTGTCAACAGCATGAATCATTGATACAAACGGGGCAATATATTTCACTTTATTGGTTTGAAGATGACCGATAAAATGCCATTCAATATCTTTGGGAAGAAGTTCGTATTTTTCTTTCAGCTCTTGTGCTTTATTTTCTCCGAAAATGCGTTGTCCGTGAGCATAGAGAAGGTTAATTTCCTCTACAGACTTGGTTTTAGACACTGCAACCAAACGTACTTCCTCAGGAAGCGATTTAAGTATGGAAAAATAACGGTTTAAGTCCATGATGTGGTGAATTTAAACTTTTCTTTCAACTGATTTCAGCATTAAGAATTTTTATATATCAAACGATATTATTTTATAAATCGTATTGAAAATGAGGTTTTATTCTCCGTTTTTCGCGTTATCAATCATAAAATGAAGTCGGTTAAGAATATTGGCTTCAGAAGTTCCTCCATCGAAATCGAGAAAGAGTAAATTCATTTTAGGATAGGTCTTTTTAATTTTCTTTTCAATACCTTTTGAAATTACGTGATTTGCAATACAGCCGAAAGGTTGCAGACTAATGGCATTGTATATCTTATTTTCGGCAAAAGCGGAAATCTCTCCGGGAATGAGCCATCCTTCTCCAAATTGGGCTGCCAAACTGATAATTTTAGATGCGTTGAGTGAATCTTTTTCCAAATCTGCAAAAGGCCGATAATAGCTGTATTCTTGCGAGGCATTATCAAATTTTTCTGCAATTTGTCTTATTTTTTTAAAAATATAGTTTGAAAAAAATAAAGGTGTCGTAACTTTTTTAATGTGAAGATTTTTTTTGATTTGTAAGTTCACAAATTCACAAATAAAGAAATTGTACAAAGAAGGGGCAACCACTTCAATCCCTTGTTCAATAAGCCAATTAATAACATTTTTGTGACTGAAAGAGTTGTATTTTACATAGATTTCGCCTACTACACCAATAACCGGAGCTTTAATAGTATGGTTGATAATGCTATTAAAATCTTTTACGGCTTTGGTAATCAATTTTATCAAATCTTTATGACGTTTAGTTTCGATGCAAGGTTTTGCCAATTCCAAATACTTGTCTTTAAGTTCTTTGGCGGCGCCTTTTCGAATCTCTCTTACAATAGCCGGATAATATAGTTTCGCCAAAGTATCCACATACAACATCGCATAAAGTGCCGTAACGGCAGATTTTGCCCATTTGAGTTCAAATCCGGGTTGTTCGTTCAAAATACCGCTTCCAAAAGAAACGGAAACAACCGGAATTGAATTAAATCCCCCTGAAAGGAGGGCTCTCTTAATCATGGAAATATAGTTACTGGCGCGACATTGTCCTCCCGTTTGGGTGATGGCAACCGCAATTTCGTCAGGATTGAATTGACCTGATTGCAATGCCTTCATAATGTCTCCAACGACCAAAGTCGCCGGATAGCAAATTTCGTTATTTGCATATTGCAATCCAATATCATTGGAGACTGCATCGCTCGGCGGAAGAACATGCATATCAATATCCATTAATTTGAATATTGAAGGAAGTAATTCCGAATAATTTTCTGCAAAATAGGGAGCTATAATGGTACGATGTTTGTCCTTTTTTTCAAAAACAGGAGTTCTTTTTACAGGGATACACAAAGGTTGTTTTTTGCTTTTATGACTCTCTATCAGAGAGCGAATACGCAATTTCAGGGAGCCGATATTGTTGACATCATCTACTTTAAGTAAAGTGTAACTTTTTCCTTTCGCTTGAAGTAACTGCTTAATCTCTTCATTGATAAATGCATCCGGACCACATCCAAAGGAGGTGATCTGAACAAAATGAACTTGTTCCGGCTGATTGGCAACCCATTTTGCAGCTTTGAGAATACGATTCGGAAATGCCCATTGTGCCACAGAATCTGTAGTATCAAAAAAATCCCCTTCCGAAAAACGAACAATGTCTTCATTAACTACCGTAACTCCAAAATCTGCAATTGCTTCGGAGATTTTGTGCTGAATTAAGGGATCAATGTGGTATGGTCGTCCGGCCAAAACAATAACAGATTTTCCTTCTGACAAAGCTTTTTTGTAAAGATGATTCACGGTGCTTTTAAGGGAATCTTCATAATCGGCTTGTGATTGGAGTGCTTGCTTGATCGCATGTTTAATGATAGATTTCTCAATGCCAAATTGAAGCAAATATTTTGTGAGGGAAGCTTTCAATAAACTTTTTTCATTGAAATTGAGTACCGGAGAATCAATAGGGATGTTGTAAAGTTCCTGCGGCTCAATGGCGCTTATCAGCACATCCGAATAACCTGATACAATGGGACAATTATAGCTATTGGCTGCTTTTGAATGTTCTTGTCGTTCGTAAACTATATAGGGATATAAAATTCTGTCAACATTTTTCTTCAACAAATACATAATATGCCCATGCATAAGTTTTGCAGGGAAACAAATATTATCTGCCATGATGGTTTTAATTCCCTTTTCGTATTGTGCCACTGTTGTAACGCCGGAAAGCAATGGTCGAATATTGCATGCGGTTAGCAAGCTGTGCCAGAACGGGTAATCTTCATAAAAGATAAGTCCTCTCGGGATTCCCATGGTGAATCGTGGCTGAACTAACTTATCGTTTCTTGCAAAAAGCATATTATACTTAATCTTATGAAAATTATCCCCCTTGTCTGCTTCGGTATCTAAATTGGAAAAAACGTTATCACACTTGTTTCCGGAATAAAACTTTTTTTGGTTTGAAAAAACTATTTTTTTAATAGTACATTGGTTCTCACAACCGTTACAATGCAGATCCGTTGTACTGAATGTTTTAACCATTAAGAGGTCATTCAAAGAAATGGGATCTTTTGATGTAGTCATGGACATTTGCTCATCTTCCCAAGTTTGTCGGGCATAGAGTGCCGCTCCGTATGCCCCCATCAATTCGGGAATGTTGGATATGTGCACTTCTTTTGTTGTAAGTATTTCCAAACAACGAATCACGGAAAGGTTTTTAAATGTTCCTCCTTGAACCACAATATGATTGCCTAATTCTTCTGGATTTTTTAATTTTAAAACTTTAAAAAGACAATTTTTAATAACAGAGTAGGAGAGTCCTGCTGCAACATCTTCAATGGCAGCTCCTTCACGAAGTGATTGTTTGACTTTAGAGTTCATGAAGACGGTACAACGTGTTCCCAAATCGCATGGTTTGTTGGCTTGACATGCCATAAGCGCAAAGTCACTGACCGACATTCCCAACATATTGGCAAACCCATCAATAAATGAACCGCATCCCGAAGAACACGCTTCATTAATTTCAATATTTTGAATAGAACCATTTTCCACAAAAATGGCTTTCATATCTTGCCCTCCGATATCCAAAATGAAACTGACATTGGGGTTGATGTGCTGGGCTGCAATGTAATGTGCCATTGTTTCTACAATGCCATGATGAAGATTAAATGCAGTTTTTAATAAATTTTCCCCATAGCCGGTTACGGAACTTGATACAAAATTAATTTCGCTCTCCCCAAGACTTTCGCTGAATTTTTGCATCCCCTTTGCAAATGAGCCGATTGAGTCTCCGAGATTTTTTGCATAATAGTCATAAATAATTTCATTATCTTGATTGATAATGACAATTTTAGTGGTGGTTGAGCCGGAGTCCACCCCCATAAATAGTTTGTCTTTTTGGGGATTATAGCTCACTTTTTGAATCGTGTGTGTGCTTATTTGTTGGCGTCTAGATTCAAATTCTTCCGGAGAGTCAAAAAGAGGGGGAAGATCAGATTGCAGTGAGATATTCTCGTGGAGTAACTCGCTCACAAGTTTCTTTAATTCCGTAATTGATAGAGAAGGTTGCTCTTTGGAAACCGATAAAGCAGTTCCATGTGCAGGAACTAATTCGGGGTGTTCACAAGTGATGATTTCGGATTCATCGTATTGTAAGATTTTTAAAAATGCTTTTTTTAATTCGGGTAAAAATGCAAAAGGAGCTCCGCAAAAGAAAAGTTTTGGAACAACTTCATATCCTCTTGATAAAGAACTGATTACTTGTAGGGCAACTGCATGAAAAATAGAGCCGATAATATTATGGCGTTGCACATTATTGGCAACCAAATTTTGTACATCTGTTTTGGAAAAAACGCCACATCGAGAGGCAATCGGATAAATAATTTCGGCTTTTTGCGCGTAATTATTCATCTCTTCCATCGGAATTCCAAGCAGTGTCGACATCTGATCGATAAAAGCTCCGGTTCCTCCGGCACAACTTCCATTCATTCTTATATCTGGCTGACGGTTGGGATTGAAAAAAATCATTTTACTATCTTCTCCCCCCATATCAATAAAAGTTTTTACTTCCGGATGCGTGTCTCGAATATATTGAATAGAGGAAACAACCTCTTGAGTGAAAGGTAAATGTAGTCGTTCCGAAATACCCATCCCGATAGAACCGGTAAACATGATTTGGATTGACTCATCCCCGATTAAAGGAGTGGCATCCTCCAATAAATCGAGAAGTACCGGAATAATTGAAGCATGATGCCGTGTGTATCGCCGATAAATTACTTGATTCTCTTGATTAAGTATAATACCTTTAAGACTTGTTGAGCCTATGTCTATGCCTAATTTCATGATATATGAGTCCTGTGCTAATGTCTAATTAATTGATTATGATTCATCCTTTTCACTCAATTCTAACCATCTAGTTGATTTTATGTCCAACTCTTGGTCAATCTCCTGATAGCGTTTTGCCAATTCAGTTAAGTCACTTCCGGCAGTTTCGCCCAAATTCATCTTTGCTACAATTTCCTTTTTCTCTTGCTCTATTTTCTCAATTTCGATTTCTAATGCCATTATTTCTTGTTTTTCCTTATAAGTCAACTTGTTGGAAGTTTTTTTAGGAGGAGCAGGATTAATATCATTTGAGATTGTTGTTTTCTCTTTTTTTCGTTGAATTCTTATTTCACGTTCTTTTTCGACTTTATATTCTGTATAATTGCCATAAAAATCTTTAATGTTTCCATCCCCTTCAAAAACAAATAGATGGTCAACCAATTTGTTCATAAACCAACGGTCATGACTGACCACCAACATACAACCTTCAAAATTCTCAAGAAAATCTTCCAAGAGATTAAGAGTATCTATATCAAAATCATTGGTGGGCTCATCCAAAATTAAAAAATTTGGATTTCTCATCAGCACGATGAGCAAGTGAAGTTTGCGTTTTTCACCGCCGCTTAAATCGTCATAGTATGCGTATTGTTGCTCAAATTTAAAGCCAAAATTGTTTAAAAATTGAGATGCACTGACAAAATTTCCGTTTTCAGTACGTATAATTTCCGCTTCTTCTTTAACTAAATCGATAATTCTTTTATTGCCTTTAATCGAAAGTCCGTCTTGAGAAAAATATCCGAATTTGATGGTCAATCCGGGGGTGATTTTTCCGCTCGCGGCTTTTAATTCTCCCATTATTAATTTGAGAAATGTGCTTTTTCCACTGCCGTTTTTGCCAACGACACCACATTTTTCTCCTTTTTTAAAAATATAAGAAAAATCATCAAGAAGTTTAAGATTGGGATAAGAGAAATTTAAGTTGTTGATTTCTAAAATTTTATTTCCTATCCTTTCTGTTTTTACTTTAAAACCAGAGGTGCGATTCTCCGTTTTTTGAGAGGCCTCTTCTTTTAATTTCGAGAAGGCATTGATTCTGGCTTTTGCCTTTGTGGTTCGGGCTTGCGGAGAGGTGTGTACCCAAGCTAACTCTTTTTGATAAAGTAATTTCAACTTCTCATGTTGCGTTTCCGATTGAACAATTCTTTCTGCTTTTTTCTCGATGTAATAGTCGTATTTTCCTTTATATTGATATAAATTACCATTTTCTAATTCAATGATATTATTACAAACACGATCAAGAAAAAAACGATCGTGAGTTACCATCAATAATGTTGTATTTGATGAAGAAAGAAAATCTTCGATCCACTCGATCATGTCAATATCCAAATGATTGGTGGGCTCATCCAAAATAAGAAAATCACTTTCGGCGATAAGTGTTTTAGCCAAAGCAGTCTTCTTTCTTTCTCCCCCGGACAACTCTTTAATGTTTCTAAAAATATCATGAATGCCAAACTTGGATAAAATCTCTTTAATCTTATTTTCAAAATCCCATGTCTGAAGTCGATCCATCTCAACAATTGCCTTTTCAAGTCGTTGTTGAATTTGGGAATTATTTTCTCCGGAAATTAAAGACATGCAGGTCTCATATTCTTTAACGGCTGCGATGATGGGAGTCTCGGATTCAAAAATTGTATCCAAAACAGAATAATGTTCGGGAAAATGATCTATTTGGGGTAAATAAGCGATTCGTATGTCATTTCGAAGAACCACTTGGCCTTCATCAGGCGACTCTATGCCGGCAATTATATTGAGAAGTGTACTTTTTCCCGTTCCGTTACGAGCAATTAATGCAGTTTTTTGACCTTTTTTGATACCGAATGTGATTTGATCAAATAAGACTTTTTCGCCATAAGTTTTGCTGAGTTTTTCTACAGAAAGGAAATTCATTTTCTACTTATTCATTATAAACTGCAAAAATACACCTTTTTTTTATATAATTAAACAGATGTTTAAAATTAGCAAAAGTCTATTCTTCAATTTTTTCATAAATCCCATACAAATATGGGTTTCCCTTTCTCAGTGAAATTCGGATATCTTGGATTAATATCTGTTTTTTATCTTTATTCCAAAGAAAAATATTAACTTGTGTATTTTTGTTAAATTTTTGAATATCAGCTAATTTTACAGAATGAATCGCCCGATACCATCCTCTTGAATTATGAACTTCTGGGGTAAAATCCATTAAATTTGTGCTGCTCCAAAAAATTTCTTTTTTCCCATTATAAAGTGTTGAGACAACTTCAATATTCTGCATTCTATCTTCAGATGAAAAAATGATTTCAACATCGATGAAATCGTTAGGATGGTATTCAATTTCTCCCAATTGAAAAGTATATGCGCAATTCCACTCTTTTTCGTTAGGAATGTGAATTATCGGAAATTCTCCCAAAGAATCATTATTTATAAGTTGCTTCATATCAATTTGTTGCCAATCTTCAGGGAATTTAGAAGAATGAAAATCGGCAATTGTTTTTGAGTGTTCATCCGTGCACTTTTTCTTAGAAAATAAGCAAGTCTCTCCGGAAAAATAATAATGTTGTTCTTCAATAGCAGGGTAATAATTTTGAATGATTGGAACGAAATTCGGAGGAACTGAAGATATTGCTCCCCAATAAAGCGATGTATAATACTCAGACTGTTGTTGCAAAAATAGATCTAATTGTGCAGGCGTAGGAAAGGAATCGGCAAAAATGATATTATGTACATGTGGATTTTTATTAAGAAAATAGTCAGATATTGACTTATTGCTATACACTAAAAAGAGAGTTGAATCTTTCTTTTCCTCGGGATAATCGGTTATAATTTTTTCATAAACAGAATTATAAAATAGATCAAAATGCTTTCGTTCTAAAATCAAAGTTAGAGAAGACGTTATTAAAATGGCTGCTGTTAATAGGATATTTACTGCAAATTTCTGTTCTTTAAGATGCCCGAAAATGATAAAAAACAGATATGGAAAACTGAAAATAAGAACAGAATATTGTAAAACAGCATTAATATATGTTGAATAAAGATAACCGATAAAAATCGGAAGAAAGAAAAGAGTGAAAAATAAAAGAAATTTTTGTCGGGAGAAAGAATCTTTTTTTAGCGTAAATATGCCGTAAATTATTATAATAATGACTAATGAAATAAGATAAACGGAATGATGAAAGAGATAGGAGAGGTATTCGATTAAAAAAGTAGGAGAAGGCTTTCCCAACCATCCTTCAATTCCCTTGAGCCGAAGATGAGCCATAGTTATAGGCCAATGGGGGAGAAATAACAGGAAAACAATGCCTCCACTGATGAGATATGCCGTACGACGTTTTCCGGAAATGAGGAAAATGCCGATAATTCCTGTAATTAATGCGAAAAGAAAACTGAAATAATGATTATATACTGCTCCGGTACAGGCAATAATATATCCTACTAAATTGGGGTAAAATTTTCGTTCAGGATGTAAAATCAGATGACTCCAACAATAAAACATGAGCAATGTAATAAAAAGTCCGCTCATGTAAGGACGTGCAATTTGACTATTCATTACCATATATTGCAATGATGCTGCAAAAGAGGCTGCAATAAGTCCTACGGTAGGATTAAACCATAGTTTTCCGATCAAGAAAATTAAAACTACTGCTTCAACTCCGGCCAATGCAAATGGCAATTTAACGATCCATTCTGTTGTGCCAAACCAATTTGTCCAATAATATAAAAAAAGTTGTACCCCGGCAGGATGCCCGTCTACGCAAACACCATAACGAATCAAATTTTGAAAATCATCAAATTGTGTTCTGAAAAGGGCACTGAATTCATCATGAGTAAATGGAATTTGATCAAAATGATAAAAACGCAGTAATACAGCTGCAAATACAATTAAAAGTAAGAGCAAATTGTTTTTATCCTTTATTTTTGATTGAAAATTCATGCTATTCGTTGTATCTGCAAAATTAATTTATTTTTTTAATATCCGTTTTGAAAAAATCAGGAAGGAATATATTGAAATTTTATTGAGCATATTCGGAATAAAAAGTGTATATTTGCACCACGAAAAAACCAAGTAAAATAATGTTTAAAAGAAAGAAATTATGAGCGAAATTATTGGAATTTTAGGACGTCAGATTTTGGATTCCAGAGGCAATCCAACAGTAGAAGTTGATGTTTACACCGCTAATGGAGTTATGGGACGCGCTGCGGTTCCGTCAGGTGCATCTACCGGCGTTCATGAAGCCGTGGAATTGAGAGACGGAGATTCATCCCAATTTTTGGGTAAAAGTGTTCAAAAAGCAGTGCAAAATGTGAATAAAGTACTTGCAGAAGAATTAAAAGGAATGTATGTATTAAATCAAAATGAGATAGATGCTCGAATGATTGAATTGGACGGAACTCCGAATAAAGCAAACCTTGGAGCGAATGCCATATTAGGAGTTTCCCTGGCCGTTGCCAATGCCGCTGCTAAAGAAACCGGTCAACATCTGTTTAGATATATCGGTGGTTGCAATGCCAATACATTGCCGGTTCCGATGATGAATATTTTGAATGGAGGTTCTCATGCCGATAATAGTATTGATTTTCAGGAATTTATGATAATGCCCGTAGGGGGAAAAACTTTTGCTCATGCCCTTCAAATTGGAGCTGAAGTATTTCATAATCTTAAATCTGTCCTGAAATCTCAGGGCTACTCAACCAACGTGGGTGATGAAGGCGGTTTTGCGCCAAACCTTAAATCAAATGAAGAGGCTATCGAAGTTATCTTAAAAGCAATCGAAAAAGCAGGCTATAAACCCGGTGTTGATGTTTATATCGCTTTGGATCCGGCTTCTTCCGAATATTTCCTTACAGATGAAAATGTATATCATCTTAAAAAATCTACCGGTGATAAATTGACTCCATCTCAAATGGTTGACTATTGGGCAGAATGGTGCAGAAAATATCCTATCGTGTCTATTGAAGACGGTATGGCTGAAGATGATTGGGACGGTTGGAAAATGATGACCGATAAATTGGGTGACGAAATTCAATTGGTGGGAGATGACCTTTTTGTTACCAATGTAGAAAGATTAGCCATGGGCTTAGAAAGAGGAGTGGCCAATTCAATCTTAATCAAAGTGAATCAAATCGGAACACTTACCGAAACTATTAATGCTGTAAATATGGCACATAAAGCCGGTTATACTGCCGTGATGTCCCATAGATCAGGTGAAACAGAAGATACTACTATTGCTGACTTAGCAGTTGCTTTGAATACAGGATTGATTAAAACAGGTTCTGCGAGTCGTACAGACCGGATTGCCAAATATAATCAATTGCTTAGAATCGAAGAAATGTTGGGAGCTCAAGCCTATTTCCCGGGTAAATCATTTCCATACAGCAGATAATTTTTATAAAATATAAGAAGTTAAGGCTTTGTAAAAGATTTTTTTGTACTTTTGCGGCCTTAAAAATTATTAAACCAAATAAAAAACAATTATGGCAACAAGAATCAGATTACAAAGATTTGGTAAGAAAAATCAACCTTTCTACCACATTGTAATTGCGGATGGTCGTGCACCACGAGACGGACGTTTTATTGAAAAAATCGGGACTTATAACCCGCTGACCCATCCTGCAGACATTAAAATTAATTTTGATAGAGCTTTGTATTGGGTTGAATGCGGTGCTTCTCCTTCCGATACGGTTCGTTCGATTCTTAAACGTGAAGGCGTTTATGTGATGAAACATCTCAAAGGCGGTGTAGCTAAAGGCGCTTTTTCCGAAATGGAAGCAGAACGTAAGTTCGAAGCTTGGAAAACGGAAAAAGAAAGTAAATTCAATAATGTGAAACGTGAAGCTGCTGATAAAGCTAGAGCTGAAATGAAAAAACGTCTCGAATTGGAAACTAAAGTGAAAGAAGCAATGTCTGCAAAAGTGGCTGCAAAATATGCAAAAGCTGCTGCTGAAGAAGCTAAAGCCGCTGAAGTTGCTGCTGAAGAGACTATCGATGCTACTGAAGTTGCAACTGAAACTCAGGAGAATTCTGAAGAAGCAGCTCAATAATTTGATTTTTTCCCGCTTTTATTTAGATAATAAAAGATATAAGTCGCAAGCAGTTAATTACTTGCGACTTTTTTTGTCAATCGTGTAAAATATTGTCAAACAGGTAGATTTTTTTGTAAAAATCATATACCTTTGCATCAAAAATTAAAAAATGATTGTAGTTACGGGGGCTGCCGGTTTTATTGGCAGTTGCATGGTTCAGAAACTTAATTCTTTAGGAAATAATCAATTGATTTTAGTGGATGATTTTTCTAAAGAAATTAAAAGAAAAAATTGGGAAAATAAATTATATTGCGATAAAATAGACCGTGCCGACTTTTTTCAATGGGCAAATCAAAATGTGGATAAAATTGATTTTATTGTACATCTAGGCGCCCGTACAGATACTACCGAGTTTGATTATTCCGTTTTTGAAGAGCTAAACTTGTTTTACTCACAACAAATGTGGACCTTCGCCGCAAAAAAGAGAATTCCTTTGCTATATGCTTCTTCGGCAGCTACTTATGGAAATGGAAATTATGGATATCATGATAAACAGGAACTTATTCAGAAATTACAACCGCTTAACCCGTATGGAAAATCAAAAAATGAATTTGATAAATGGGTTTTAAAACAAACCTTAATTCCTCCATTCTGGGCAGGATTTAAATTCTTTAATGTCTATGGCCCCAATGAATACCATAAAGGAAGAATGGCCTCCGTGGTATTTCACTCTTTTCACCAAATTCAAGATACCGGCAAAATGAAACTCTTTCGTTCTCATCTGCCCGATATTCAAGATGGAGAACAAATGCGAGACTTTATTTATGTGAAAGATGTGGTTACCGTATTAACTTGGTTTATGCAATATCGAAAACAAAGCGGAATCTATAACTTGGGAACCGGTTTTGCCCGCCCTTTCCTTGCATTGACCAATTCGGTTTTTAAATCGATGAACCTCAATCCCGATATAGAATTTATTGATATTCCCGAAGATATAAGAGATAAATATCAATATTTTACGCAAGCAGACATGAAAAAAATGCGCCAAATCGGCTATAAAAAATCATTCTCTTCCTTGGAAAAAGGAATAGCCGATTATGTGAAAAATTATTTGATTCCAAATAAAGAGTATTAGTGATGTTGACTACGTATATTAAATTTGTATTTTTTTCATTAAAAATGCCTAACGTAAAAACTTTTTTATAACTTTGTATTTTAAATAACCTTTTTAAAACTTAATATGATAATACGATTCACAGGAAAAAAATCTTGTATTTAAACTAAAACGATATGCAAACTTACACAGATAAGGATATTCAAGTAGTACTGAAAAAGTTGTTTGGTTTTGAGTCATTTAAAGGAAACCAATTAAAAATCATAAAATCCCTCCTTAAAGGAAAAGATTGTTTTGTTATTATGCCGACCGGTGGGGGAAAATCTATGTGTTATCAATTGCCGGCTTTGATGAAAGAGGGAACGGCAATTGTGATTTCACCTTTAATTGCTTTGATGAAAAATCAAGTTGATGCCTTGCGAAATTTTGGCACGGATCAAGGAATCGCACATTTCCTTAACTCCTCCCTCAATAAAAATGAAATAAAAATAGTTAAAGATGATTTATTGAGTGGCAAAACAAAATTGTTATACGTAGCTCCCGAATCTCTTACGAAAGAAGAATACGTAGACTTTTTAAAAGAGGTAAATATCTCTTTTTATGCCATTGATGAAGCACATTGTATTTCAGAGTGGGGACATGATTTTAGACCGGAATATCGTCGAATTCGTGCAATTGTTGATACGATCGGAAAAAAAGTTCCGGTTATTGCGCTTACGGCAACAGCAACACCTAAAGTTCAACACGATATTCAAAAAAATCTCGGAATGCAAAATGCCGAACTCTTTATTTCTTCATTTAACCGCGCAAATCTTTATTATGAAGTGAGAAAGAAATCATCCGGTATAGATAAAGATATTATTAAGTTTATTAAGGAAAATCAAGGAAAATCAGGTATTATCTATTGCTTAAGCAGAAAAAAAGTGGAAGAACTTGCAGGATTGCTTCAAGCCAATAAAATTAAAGCACTTCCGTATCATGCCGGTCTCGACTCTCAAACCCGTATTAAAAATCAGGATGCATTCCTGATGGAGGAAGTTGATATTATTGTGGCTACAATTGCTTTTGGAATGGGAATTGATAAACCTGACGTACGATTTGTTCTTCATTATGATATGCCTAAAAGTTTGGAAGGTTATTATCAGGAAACCGGCAGAGCAGGTCGTGACGACGGAGAAGGAAAATGTATTGCTTTTTATGACTATAAAGATTTATATAAATTAGAAAAATTTTCTACCAAAAAGAATGTGGCAGAACAGGAAATTGTGAAACAATTGCTGGCTGAAACAGTGTCTTATGCTGAATCCGATAACTGCAGAAGGAAACATCTTCTTCACTATTTTGGAGAATCTTATGAAGATGAAAATTGCGGCTGCTGTGATAACTGTATTCACCCGAAACCAAAAATGAACGGTGCAGAGCAAATTCAATTGGCATTAGAAGTGATTCAAACAGTAAAACAACAATTTAAGGAAAAACAAATTATCCATATTTTGATTGGAGAAAAAAATACTTCAATTCAAAAGTTTAAACATCATAAATTAAAACAATTTGGAGAAGGTCAGGATTTTGATGAAAAATTTTGGTCTAATGCAATCAGAGCAGCTATCTTTGAAGAATTATTAGTGAAGGATGTTGAAAATTACGGATTGCTTAAAATTACTCCCAAAGGTGAAAAATATTTGGCAAATCCTTATTCTATTATGGTAAATAAACCAGAAAAAGAAGATATTGATGATGATTCGGATATGTCTGACGATGTGATGCCCGCCAAAGGAGATGCTATGGATAAAACACTCTTTGCGCTTCTCAAAGACTTACGTAAATCTATTTCTCAAAAAGAAAATTTACCTCCTTTTGTTATTTTTCAAGATCCTTCCCTTGAAGATATGTGTATTCAATACCCTACAACATTGGAAGAAATGACACATATATCGGGTGTAGGACAAGGAAAAGCTCAAAAATATGGCAAAGAATTTGCAGATTTAATTCGCAAATATGTTGAAGAAAATGAAATCGAAAGACCTCAAGATTTTGTGGTCAGATCGGTTGTGAAAAAATCCGCAATAAAAGTCTTTATTATCCAAAGTATTGACAGAAAGATTAATTTTGAAGATATTGCAATTGCCAAAGGGTTGGAAATGGATGAATTATTAACGGAAATTGAAAGTATTGTGGCTTCCGGTACCAAATTAGATATTGATTATTATATTGATGAATATATTGAACCATATCATCAGGACGAAATTCTGGAATATTTTACTGAAGCAAAATCAGATTCTATTCAAACAGCTTTAGAAACGCTCGGAGAAGGAGAGTTCCAAGAAGAAGAAATTAGAATTATGAGGATTAAATTTATGTCTGATGTTGGCAATTAAGATGTTTTTATAAGTATTATTGATTATTAATTTAAAGTTTTTGAATACATGAACGAAATGAATGAAATGAACGAAAAAAATGTTGTAGATGAATCTTTAGATCTTCCCAAAACAAAAAAAAGTAAAAAACCATTATGGAAAATTATTTTTTATATAATAATGGTATTGGTCGTTGTCGGTTTGTATGTGCTCCATTTTGCAGGTGCAAAAGAACAAATGAAACCCCTCGTGCCTGAAGGAACTCCCGGCTCCGGAGAAATTTTGTTCGTTAATATCGATTCGATTTCTGAGAAATATGAATTGGTGAAAATACTTACCTCTGATATAGAAAACGAAATCAGTAAGCAAAATACCATTTTTGAAAATAAAGAAAAGGCGTTTCAAACGAAATATAATCAGTTTCAAAAGAATTATGAAGCAGGGCTTTTAACGGAAGTTCAAGTGCAAAATACAACCAATCAACTTCAAGAAGAGTATCAAAAAATACTTCAGGATAAACAAAGCGTTTTATCAGGATTGGAAGAACGGCAAGTAATCGCTTTAAGTCAAGTCTCTGATTCTATCAAGAAAGTTGCCACTACCCTTAATAAACAAAAATATAATGCTTCCTACATTTTTATATATCAAAATGGTGCGCAACTTCTATACGGAGATCCCACAAAAGATATTACTCTTGAAGTATTGGAAATATTGAATTCCCCCTATAAAAAATAATTTTTTTTCTTTCAGATGATTCTAATTTTGATTAAAATGATAAATTAATTATGAAGAAAATCCTTTTTTATAACATATTTGTTTTATTGGTTCTTTTTTCCTATTCTTGTTCAAATAATAATCATGATGCAGATGCATACGGAGTTTTTGAAGCAGTAGAAATTACTGTTTCTGCTGAAAGTAATGGGAAATTACTTTTTTTAGATATTGAAGAAGGGGTAACATATCAGGCTGGTACAGTTGTGGGATGTATTGATACACTCCAACTTTCTTTACAGATTAAACAACTTGAATCTTCTATTAAAGCAGCCTTAGCCCGACGCCCTGATATGCCGTCTCAAATTAGAACCCTGCAAGATAAACTGGAAACGCTTGAAAAAGAGAAAAATAGAGTGGCAAATCTGGTGGAAGCAAATGCGGCAACTACAAAACAATTGGATGATATCCATGCAGAAATTAATATTACCAAAAGCCAGATTATAGCCACAAAATCAACATTATCTATTCAATCTCAATCTATTTTGGAAGAGGTCGAAGCCATGCATTTTCAACAATTGCAATTAGAAGATGCTTTGGCCAAATGTAAAATTAAAATCCCCATCACCGGAACTATTATCAATAAATATATTCAATCTAATGAATTGGCTTTTCAAGGGAAACCACTTTTTAAAATTGCCGATTTGAATAATATGTTTATTAAAGTTTATGTTTCCGAAGATATGCTCTCATCTGTTAAGTTGGGAGGAAAAGTGGAAATTAGAGTGGATACAAAAGATAATACCCCTAAAACATTTGAAGGAAATGTTTCATGGATCTCCCCACGTGCCGAGTTTACTCCCAAAATGATTCAAACCAAAGATGAAAGAGTAAACCTTGTTTATGCCGTGAAAGTTAATTTTAAAAATGACGGCAGTGCTAAAATTGGAATGCCCGGTGATGTCGTCTTTAAATAAATGCATAGCATGAAGGCGATAGAAATAGATAGATTGAATAAAACTTATTCCAATCATGTTCACGCTTTAAAAGATGTTTCTTTATTTGTGGAAGAGGGAGAAGTGTTTGGTTTGGTTGGCCCCGACGGAGCCGGAAAATCCACTTTTTTTAATATCTTAACAACACTTCTCCTTCCTACTTCAGGGGAAGTAAAGGTATTAGGGAAAGATGTTGTCAAAGAGGCTATTCCGATTCGAAGAATTATAGGATACCTTCCCGGAGTTTTTTCGTTATATCCGGATCTTACCGTTGAAGAGAATCTGGTCTTTTTTGCAACAATGTATAAAAGTACTATTAAAGATAATTTGACGCTTATTCGTCCAATTTGGAAGCAATTAGTGCCGTTCAAAAATAGAAGAGCAGGCAAATTATCCGGTGGAATGAAACAAAAATTAGCACTCTGTTGTGCTTTAATTCATAAACCGGAATTGTTATTCCTTGATGAACCTACTACGGGGGTAGATCCGGTCTCCCGTACCGAATTTTGGGATATTCTTCAGAATATAAAAAAACAAGGAATTACGGTGGTGGTTTCTACTCCCTATATGGATGAGGCAACTCGTTGCGATCGGATTGCCCTTATTCAAGAGGGAAAAATTATTAAAATTGAAACTCCTGAAAATATTATTAAAGCATATCAGGGGAATTTATATACCCTTAAAGTGAACAACGTTTTTGCACTTTTGGATAAAATGAACGATTTTAGACTCAAGTGTAACTATTATCCTTATGGGGAACATTTGCATGTGGCTTTTTATGATGCCCCCGAAGTTGCATTGCCTGCTTTTGAGATTTTCTTGAGCGAACAAAATCAAGAATATGGAAAAATTATGCCGATAAATCCTACGATTGAAGATTGTTTTATTGAATTAGTGTCAGGAGATAAATATGCTTCTGATAATGAAAATGGAAAAGATGTATAGTATTGAAGTAGAAAATCTTACAAAAAAATTTCGTCACTTTACGGCGGTTGATAATATCAGTTTTCAAGTAAAGAAAGGTGAAATTTTTGGTTTTCTCGGTGCTAATGGGGCTGGGAAGACGACGGCCATCAAAATGATGTGCGGATTACTCCAACCCACTTCGGGAAAAGCAACTATTGCCGATTTTAATCTTGCTTCAGATTATAAAAATATAAAACGAAATATTGGCTATATGAGCCAACGATTTTCATTGTATGCTGACCTGTCTCTCTACGAAAATATGCAGCTTTTTGGAACGGTATACGGCATCCCTAGAAAGGAGTTAAAAGACCGGATTTTTAATAGTCTCGAAAGTTTGCAAATGGCGGACAAAGCTAAAACTTTGGTCTATTCGATTCCCCTTGGATGGAAACAAAAATTGGCTTTTGCCACCGCAATGCTTCATGAACCTAAAATTGTTTTCCTTGATGAACCGACAAGTGGGGTAGATCCTATTGTAAGACGTGAATTTTGGAATATGATTTACGAAGCGGCAGCAAGAGGAGTAACTATTTTTGTGACAACACATTATATGGATGAAGCAGAATATTGTGAACGAGTTTCTATTATGTCCGAAGGACAACTTAAAATAATAGGAACGCCTGCGCAATTGAAAGAAGAAATGCAGGTAGATGCCATTGCAGACGTATTTCAGAAATTTGTTAAAAGATAATTGTTGAAGATGAAAGAACTGATGATGATTTTACGCAAGGAGTTTATCCATATTCTAAGAGATAGAATTACTCTTCTCTTAGTGTTGGCTATGCCCGTCATGCTTGTTCTTCTTTTCGGCTTTACCATCAGTACAGAAATTAATAATGCTAAAATCGCAGTACTGGATCTTTCTAAGGATTCTCAATCAAAACTTTTCTTGAATAAAATTACCGCATCAGGTTACTTTCAAATTGTTTCCTATCCAAACTCAGAAACGGAAATTGACCACGATTTTAAAAATAAAAATATAAAATTGGCTATTATCATACCGGCCAATTTTGAGACGAAACTTGCGGTTGATAAAAAAGCTACGATTCAAATTATCAATGATGTGTCGGATCTGAATGTGGCATCTGTGCTTAATAACTATATGCGAGTGGTTATCAGTGATTTTGTGAATGAATACAACGGGAATCAATCTCCCCCGATTCCTTTTGGGATGAGCACGCAAATGGCTTATAATCCCCAAATGGAAAGTGTCTATATGTTTGTTCCGGGAATCATTGCGCTGATTATGATTATTGTAACGGCATTGATGACTTCCATAACCCTTGCTCGTGAAAAAGAGTCGGGAACAATGAGAATGCTGCTTATTACTCCGGTAAAAAAAGTATATGTTGTCATTGGTAAGATTATTCCGTATATGGTACTATCTCTGATTTGTACCCTCCTGATATTGGTTATAAGTGTTTTAGTATTTCAAATGCCCATTAAAGGAAGTATCTGGTTTTTGTTGTTTTTGTGTTTTGTTTTTATGCTCACTTCTGCCTCTTTTGGGCTTATGATTTCGGCAATGGTTAATACCCAGCTTGATGCGATGATGGTTACCATGATGGGACTTTTTTTACCTACGGTTTTGTTGTCGGGCTTTTTATTTCCTTTAGATAATATGCCCTATTTCTTTCAAATATTGGCCGATTTTTTCCCAGCCAAATGGTTTATTATTGCAATAAAGGATGTGATGATTAAGGGAACAGGTTTTCTGGGAATTTGGAAGTATTTACTCATATTGTTTGTGATGGCGGTTATACTTATTAGTGTCAGTCTGTCAAGAATTGATAAAAGAGAATAGAGATGAGAGTAATATTAATGCTGATTAAAAAGGAATTTTTACAGGTCTTCCGCAATCCTCTGTTGTGGAAAATACTTATTATTGCTCCTTTAGCTGAATTTTTACTTTTTCCTTATACTGCCGACTACGAAATTAAAGTTTTGCATATTGCTTTCATAGACCATGACCACTCTTCTACTTCGAAAAATATGATGAACGAGTTTGTGGCATCAGGCTATTTTATCAGTCATGGGAATGTCTCTTCAAAAAAAGAGGCAGAACATTTAATGGAGCAAGATAAAATTGATTTTATTGTTGAGTTTCCGCATGATTTTGAAAAAAGAATTCTCAATCGTGAAACTCCGAATATTGCGATTACGGCTAATGCCATAAATAGTGTTAAAGCCGGAATAGGAACAGGGTATGTGCAAGCTGTTTTATATGAATATTTATATGAAATGGGAACATCTTTGGGACAGCCCGATGAACAGGCAAATGTATTGACAACCAATATATATTGGTTTAATGAACAGATGAATTATAAGAATTTAATTGTTCCCGGAATTTTAGTTATCTTGGTTACCCTCATCGGTGCTTATGTTACGGCACTCAATTTGGTGAGAGAAAAAGAATTGGGAACAATTGAACAAATTAATGTAACTCCCATAAAAAAATGGCAATTCCTTTTAGGAAAGATGATTCCATTCTGGATTTTGGGAATGCTTGAATTCATGGTAGGGCTTTTTCTTATGTATTTGATGTTTGGCATTACTGTTCAAGGAAGTCTTATATTGCTTCTTTTTGCTACAGGTATTTATCTTTTGGTAATGCTGGGACTTGGGTTTTTTATATCAAGTGTTTCCGAAAATCAGCTCCAGGCAATGTTTATTGTATTTTTCCTCTTTATTGTCTTTGTTTTACTCAGTGGTTTGTTTACGCCGATTGAAGGAATGCCTGAATGGGCTCAGTATCTGAATTATTTGAATCCAATGTCCTTTTTTATGGATATTATTAAATTAATTATTTTGAAAGGATGTAACATTCATGATATTCAAAATCAAATGATTGTTCTATCTGTTATGGCAGTTATTATTAATACGGCAGCCATAGCTTCTTATCGTGAAAAAGTCAATTAAACGTCTCTTTTCGTTTTTGCAATTTTTGTATCTTTGCATTCCGATATCTAATCTTAATCCTTCATGAAAAAGATTCTTTTATTATTTTCTCTTTTGGTGCTTTCTCTTCCCTTTTTTGCACAGCAAAGTCAGGATGAAAAACTGGCTATTCAATATTTTCAAAATGGTGAATTTGAAAAGGCTGCCGAATTGTTTGAAGATATTTTTGACAAAAAACAAGATACTTATATCTATTACTATTATTATCAAACCCTTATTTCACTTGATGATTTCAAAAAGTTGGAAAAGGTTGTTAAAAAACAACAACGCTCTCAACCGGATGCCCAACGATATAAAGTTGATTTAGGCTATATCTATGAGCGTGCAGGTGATTCAGAAAAAGCAGGTAAAGTGTATGAAGAGGCAATCCAGGACCTACCTACAGTACAAAATAAAATTATTGAATTATATAATGCATTTTTAACAAGAAATTTAAGAGATTATTCCATTAAAACCTTGAAAAGAGGAAGAGAATTATTGAAAAATGAAAAACTATTTTCACTCGAATTAACGAATATTTATACTCAATTGCAGTTGACAGATCAGATTATTGAAGAGGCCTTATCTTTAGTAAAAGATAATGATCCTACTTATTTGAAAGATGCCGAATCAATACTTCAGAATCTCTTAATTGCAGACGAAGACGACATAAATTACAATAAGGTTAAAATCCAACTTCAAAAATTCTCTCAAAAAGATCCGGATAACACCTCGTATGTTTCCTTGCTTTATTGGATATATCAAATTCGTAAAGATTTTCAAGGAGCTCTTGTCTTAGCTAAATCTTTGGATAAGAGGTATAAAGAAGACGGAGAAAGACTCTATTTTTTAGCAAAATTGGCTGCTCAAAATAGAGATTATGATGTGGCTGTTGATGCATTGGAATATGTGCTTGCGAAAGGTGTTGATGCTGAGTATTATACCAAAGCTCGACAATCATTGCTCGAAGTTAAGTTTATTAAATTAACTTCTTCTTATCCGGTTCTCTTGACAGATGCCCAAAAACTTGAATTGGAATTTAAAAAAGCCATAGATGAGTACGGAATTCATTCCGGAACATCTGATTGGGTACGTAAGTATGCATATTTGTTGGCATTTTACGTGAATAAACAAGACGAAGCAATGCGGTTGCTTAATCAAGCAATCGCAACCGTAGATAGAGATCCTAAAGAAAAAGCACTCTATAAAGTTGATTTAGCAGATATTCAATTATATACCAATGATGTATGGGAAGCAACGCTCAATTATTCTCAAGTGGAGAAAGATTTTCCCAATGATACAATTGGTCATTTTGCTAAATTTAAAAATGCTAAATTATCTTTTTATATCGGTGAATTTTCATGGGCAAAAAGTCAGTTGGATGTGTTGCGTGCAGCTACTTCGAAACTTATTGCCAATGATGCTATGTATTTTTCTCTACTAATTTCTGACAATGAAGAGGATGATTTTGAAGAAGAACAAGAGGAAGAAGATTCAGTTGCAGTTTCTCTATTTGAGAATGAAATATCCAATCAGGCTCTGCGTTACTTTGCAAAAGCAGATTTTATGATTTTTAAAAATCAGAATGACCAAGCAATGGGATTACTTGATTCCATTCTAATAATCGATCCTTTCGGAAAATTAGCAGATGATGTTTATTTTCAAAAAGCTAAATTGCTCTTGAAAAAAGGGGATTATTTTGGATCCGAAAATTTCCTGAAACAAGTAGTGGAAAAGTTTGCGTATGAACTTTTAGCAGATGATGCTATTTTCCAATTGGGGGAATTATATGAATTTTATCTTAAGGATAATCAAAAAGCAATGGATTACTATCAAACCTTGATGCGAGATTATCCGGGAAGTCTCTATGCAGTCGAAGCCAGAAAACGCTTCAGAACTCTTAGGGGCGATTTTTAAAAGAGTATTTTGATTTAGGGGATTATAATCTTTTTGGTGTAAACTCTTTGCCCCTTTTTGGTAATGGTTGCAAAGTAAATTCCGGAAGATAAATCTTCTATATTGATGGAAATCGATCCGCTATTTTGATGAAGTGGGATAGTAGTTACTATTTCTCCAATAGCATTTGTGAAACTAAAAATTGATTTTTCTTCTTTATTAATTCCGTCAATATGATTATAGTCGATGTGAATCGTGTTTCCAATTACAGGATTCGGGAAAACAAGAATTTGCATCTCAGATTGTTCTGCAATGTCTGTTGAAGGTATTGCAATGATTTCAGCCACAAATGAAACAGTGTCGTCCAAATCCAACTCATTGAAAAAAGTATATCTTATATATGATACCCCGGGATTATTGCAAGGATAATATGAAATATGGAACGCCTGATCTCCCTGTGATGCATGGGAGAATGTATCTAACTCATCAATGGTAAAAGCAGTAGGGGATTCATCTGTATCGTAACAAAATGTTCCAAAACAAAAACTATTTTCAGTTCCCTGAACAATAGAAAGTTCTGTTTTTCTGACTTTAACTGAAATTGGCCGTGTGGAATGATTCACAATGTCAAGATAGATATCATTCCGAGAAAGTAAATTGGGAACTTCTACCGAAAGTGTGTCACCCACAGAACCGCCATTGTATAAAAGTTCAAGATTTTGAGAAATTCCGGCGAAGCCAGAGCTCATAAATGCGATAAATAGAAGTTTTTTAATCATAATGTTTTTCTTTTTTGCAAAAATATAAATTAATATTGATATCACTATTGGTCCGATAAAAATTAAAAACAATTTATTATTTATCGTATGGCATTGATAATCAAAGGTTAAATTTTTTAAAATTACAAAAATTAAAAGTAAGCCCCCTAGAAG
>Ga0116193_1000464_pt1 | contig 37921 bp, 31 predicted proteins | sample AD_UKC115_MetaG_FD_89892 | JGI IMG/M metagenome (GOLD analysis project Ga0116193, IMG submission 89892) | Active sludge microbial communities of municipal wastewater-treating anaerobic digesters from Hong Kong - AD_UKC115_MetaG | ecosystem: Engineered > Bioreactor > Anaerobic > Digestate... | reverse complement strand
CTGTTGTGGATTGGATAGATGTGTTTACGCGCGATATTTACCGTGATATTCTTTTAGATAGTTTTAGGTTTTGTCAAAAGAATCAGAATCTACTATTGCATGCTTGGGTGCTAATGCCTAATCATTTTCATTTGATTTGTTCGTTCATCAATAATGCAAATCCGGGTATGGTAATAAAAAACATCAAAAGTTTTACAGCAATGAAAATAATTGATGCTATAATAAACAATCCACAAGAGAGCAGAAAGGAATGGATGCTTGACTTATTTGAAAAGAATGGACAGAGGATGAAAAGTAATTACCGGTTTCAATTCTGGCAGCACGAGAATCACCCTATTTTGCTTGATAATAAAGAAAAGTATGGCCAGAGACTTGTTTATCTGCATGAAAATCCGGAAAGGGCAGGATTTGTAAAGCATCCAATAGATTGGAAGAATAGTAGCGCAATTGATTATTATACTGAGGACGGAAGAGGCTTATTAGAATTAGTAAGATTAGATTGAGTAGCTATTCTAATTATTTTTGGATGATGATGTTTTTATTAAATGAAGATAAAGTAACGCTCATGCACAGGTCAGGAGACCTGCGCCAGAGCGGGGATGTTTCATGGTATAAACTTGGCGATAAAACTCTGTTCATGATGAATGATTCAAAATCATGGCAATCGCTAACGTATAGAGGCGGCACAAGTTGGGAAAGGAGTGATAAAAACAGTATGGCAATACTTATCAAACATATATCTGGATAGAAAGCAATAGTGATATACAGAACAAGGTTTATCAAAATGATGCCTACTATCAAAAGCAAATTGAGCAGTTACAACAAGAAATCAGGCTGCAAAAATTTTAACAATGAGAAAGTCTGTACTTTGCGGGATTGCGATTTTGTTTATTACATCTTGCGACAATAGCTATACAGAAAAAGAGTTGTACGGGAGCTATACACCTGTAGGATATAAGAATACGTTTGATACGATTGAGTTAAAGCCTCAAAACATTTACCACCGGAAAGTGTATGACAAAAACAATAAATTGGTTCTGGAAATGAATGGTAAGTGGATTATGAAGAGTACTGATAAGGTTCAGTTTTCTGACTTTTTCTTTAATCTTGACAGAGATGTTTCAAAGTTTCCGGAATTATTAACCGATACAGACATGAGTGTAGAGACATATTTTGAAACACGAAAAGGAGTAATTGGATTTTGCACGGGGTATTATCAAGACAGCAATTGTTATAAGAAGGCAGTAAAGTAGTAGCTACTGCATATTACACGTTTCGCCTCTGTTGGTCTTCACTTAACAGAGTATTCCCCAGCTATCCGTAGATTGCCTGAAAATAAAAAAGTGCTGCTGTCCGTAGTTTGCAACCCCATCTGGCGAAAGTTTTCCGAAAGATGAATAGCGCCGTTCCCGAACTGGCGCAGGTCTCCAGACCTGTGACTGTTCGTTACTAAAACAATATCTTTGAAAAATTATGGGCAGCCCCACTGCCCCAGTTCGTGTCTTCACGAACCGAAATCAGGAAACAACCCATCTGGCGCAAGTTTTCCGAAGGATGAATAGCGCCGTTTCAAGATTGAAGCGAATGTGCATTTGTGAGTTTGATCCAATCCCTATTTGGTTCGTGCAGACACGAACCAAGGCGTTGGATAATTCCTCCGTTTCCAATTCAATTTTTGAACAAGCCTTACTTTTTTAGTGAAAAAAATTGCTTCATTAAATCATCAAACTTGTCATTCGAAATAGGGTCGTTTTTAAAACCCATATTTAAGATTAAAGGTTGTTCCTCTTCATACCCCAATGATAATATTCGATACTTTAATGGGGTGCTCCCTTTAAGCAGATACTTCTTCCCCTTAAATAGCTTTCCATGGGAATAGAATTCAATTTCAACGGATTTTGAATATTTTATTTGTCCTTCAAACCGCTCCAAAATTTGTTTGCCCACTCCCTGGTCAACCATTTCTTTTGTAAGGTAAAGCCATTGAGCAGAAAATTCCGCACTTTCTAAGGAGTATTCATCTTTGGCAGAATATTTTTGTGGTACTTCTATTTCTGTTTTGCCATATAACACCTTCTTTACTTCGGAAGGCTGTCCTAGAAGTGTACTGTATGCTATAGTTAAGAGGGTTAGGGTTAGAACATATTTTTGCATGGTAAATTATTAGGACAGTGTCTTTTGGGTTGCATTAAATTACAAGGCAGCTCAAGCATCTATGAATTTCAAACCCATTGTCACTTCTTAAAAATCCAGCCCCAGCGAAACATACATCACCGGCCTTCCTTTAAAGAATCCGTTCATGGGCCAACCAACATCATATTTTAAAAAGTATCCCAAAAGGGTTGAACGGGCGCCAAATCCATAGCCTGCGGCAAAGGGGCCAAAGCCACCGGCTTTTTTCCGAATAGATACCGGAGTGGGTTGCCCGCTGTTATCATAATCCTGGTAAACGATTTCGGGTCTTTTAAAATCATCATAGGCGCCGTTCCACGCCGTGCCAATATCAATAAACTGGGTGAGCATGAAATTTCGGAGAAAGGCATTGTTCACCGTTTTATCGAAGAAAGTGGAAACAACAGGAAGCCTCAACTCACTATTAATAACTACCGCATTGTTCCCATTGGCAATATTTTGCAAATAGCCCCGCATATTTACTGCCAGACTTTGGAATGCATAGTTGTTATCCGGATCGGGGGTATTACCATTATAAAAATATCGCTCCCGCTGGTTGCCATTACGATCCACTTTTAGATTATCGCCAAACATCATCCATCCATCCATACCTCCCAGGTAATAAATAATTTTCTGATTACCCCAGCTAAAATCACCCGCCGCACGGCCGGCCCAAATAAAATTGCGGTAAATGGGGTAATAGTAGCGAGCATCAAACCCAAAGTTGAAGGTATTTCTGCCTACTGCATTTTTTATCTTACTCACCTGCGCATTCCAGTCGAGATAAATTTTATACCGCAATCCGTTCCAGATATTCAGGGTGGGGTTGAGGCTGTTATCATAAACAAATTCGAGGTGATTTACTGAGTATTGCGTTTGTTGATCGGGGAGAGAATGGCTCAGGTTATCTACCGACTTCACCACAAACTTATCGGAGCGGATACCGGTAGTTAATCGAATACTCTTTACCGGATCAAAGGGATAGCCAAGGGAAACCTGGTACAGGTTCGTATATAATTTTCCAGGATAGCTCGCAATCGGGTTGCCAGTGGAATTATCATATACCAGGGCATTTATTCCCTGGGAGTTCCTGTAATAACTTAACCCCCAGTCTAACCGGCGCTTCAAATTGCTAAAACTCAGGTACCACTCATTATCCTTTAGATTGGTGCTGAGTTTAAAAGCGCCCATTACCCGGTAATCTTCCAGCAGTTCCGATGTGCCAAGGGTAATCATTCCATTTAAGGGTGTAGAACTGTTTAATTTGATTGGGCCCGATCCTCCGGTATAAGGTTGAAAGCGGTTGATGAGCACCATGCTGTTAAAACCAATCGAACCAAAGTCGGCAGAAAATTTAACCGGCTTATACCGGTACAGTTTGGCTGTTTCCAGCACCGACTCTTTTTTCCCGGATAGTGATTCCAGGGGAATAGGAACCAATTCTCCCGTGGCACTGTCTATTTTTTTCTCCGGTTCAAATTCATTTTGAAAGAAATCATTTTGTCGCCTACTCGTATCCGTTACTTTCGGCCCCTCCGTTTTGGCAGGTTTATTTTCGGTAAGGGTACTTTCGCGCATGAGTTTCTTCATGTAGGCGGTAGGTTGAGCGGTTACGTTCCTGTTCCGCAGGGCAAATTCGTCGATCTTTAATTTGTACAGGGTTTTCTCATCGCTTTGGCGGGTAACTTCGCTTACCTGGTTATTTTCACCGGCAACGCGGGTTTCGGCAAGCGAACTCTGGTAATTGGTGATAGGGAATGTATAGGCAGAGTCTTTGGTTATTGAAACAATGGCCACCGAATCCGCTTTGGTTTTATTGTACACCTGGAGGGTGCTGTCTATCTGCTCCTTGTTTGGGTTGCGCAGGATGTCTTCACCAATCAGTACCAGGGTATCCAACCCTTCTTTTTGCGTGGTAAAAAATCCTGCCCAGCGATTACCTACCCCGTTTTCATCACTCACAAATGTAAAATGGTTGCCATTGTATTGCATTGGGTAACGGGCATTTCCATATTTCAGGTTCGAGAGCTGAGTAACCTGGTTTAAGTCTGCTTTATCCCCAAAATCGGTAACCATAAAAATATTGAAACGGTTGTGGCTGGGTAGCGAAGTGTCGCCCCCTTTGGCTGAGGCATTGGGGCGGTTACTCGAAAATATGATCCCTGTCTTATTTGGGAAGGCTACAAAAGATGGATCAAGATCGTCGTACACATCATTGGTAACCTGCATCGCTTTTTCTTTATCAAGATCGTATATGAAGATGTCCGTATGGCCGTTTTTAACGGCAGATAGCAACAGTTTTTTATTGGTCTGGTAATACTTCACATCCTGCACCTGATCAAATTCTTTGGTGAGGTCTAATTTGTATTGTTTTATCCGGTTCAGGATGTCGTAAACAAAAAGCTTCAGCTTCCCTTCCGATGAATAGATAACTGCAATTTGGGATCCCTTGGGGTCCCAGGCCATCATCGGGTAATTGGGGTTCATTTGCTTTTCGTAGGTACGCACGCCATATTTCAATAACGTCTTATTTTCAAAATCAACATTCAGAATAACACGCACAATCCCCTTCCTAAATTGAGTGACAACATAGGAGTTGTCCCGCTTGTTGGGGTTTACATTGAAACGGTAGTAATTTAGGCGGGGGCTGATGTCAAATCCATCCACATAACTCCCTTTCGGATAGGCCTTACGTTTAGTGATGTCCTGGTAATATTTGTCTTCCTCAAATTCCATGAATTCGGCCAGCAGATCGTTAAACTTCATTTTGGTGATCTGCATCGAGGCCTTGTTCAGGCTTTTATACATCCGGGTGAGGTAGAAGAAATAGGTGACATTTTCTTTTTTATATTTTTCTTCAATAAAGTACCAGAATGCATGGCCTGCAATTTTGGGGCGGGCAAAGGCAAAGGATGAAAATTTGGAGTAGTTTCCACTGAGCATTTCCGATTTCAGTTCATCATCCAGTTCGGTGCTCCAGTTTTGGGCGAGGTAAGCAACATAGCCATCAATCAACCATTGGGGGAGATCGAGTAGGGTCTGGTTGCCTGCAACCTCACCAAAATCACTGCCAAATAACACGTTTTTAGTAATTACTTCTGCAATACCTTTTCTGATTTGCAGGTTGAGGTTGGCATGGTTCGCATCAAAGTAGAGAATCATTTTATTATTGACCAACTGGATATCCCCTCCTTCGGTGATAAAGTCGGTCTGTAACCCGATATTGGTTTGCTGCATTTCAGCGTAATCGTTATACAATACGATATTAGCCCGCCGTTGCAGACTGTATTCTGCAGCAGTTTCAATTTTTGGGAGCTCCAGTTCTGCCGCCTGGGCAACAAATTTGGCCAGTTCCTTCCCATCCTGATGGTAAAAAACGTTGAAATTTTCAGTTTGATAATACCACCATTTGAACTTTTTATACTGTACTCTGTTTTTCCCAAAGGTTACCGAATTTACCTGCGCTATTGAAAATTGCGAAGAAAAAAGGAGAACCGCTATAATCAAACAAAATCTACCAAACTTTGCCATATACTATTTGAAATGAGTAATAAAATTACCGTTTTAACCCAAATGCACGAAAACCGCTGGAATTTTATATTATGTTGAAAATTAAATCTTTCGAATTTAATCCCATTCAGGAGAATACCTATATACTTTATAACCGGTTTAACGAATGTATCATTATTGACCCGGGTTGTTATTTTGATGATGAAAAAGATGAACTGACGGCCTTTATCAGCAGTAACCAGCTTACTCCTAAGATTCTCCTGAATACCCATTGTCACCTGGATCATATTTTCGGAAATAAATTTGTGGCTGAAAAATATAAACTTACTCCCTGTATCCACAAAAACGAACTCCCTGTATTCCAGTTTGCCCCTGCCAGCGGACTCATGTATAATCTTCCCTTCGACAATTATTCCGGAGAATTTATTTTTCTTAAGGAAGGGGAAGAGATAAAATTGGGGGAGGACATCCTAAAGATATTATTCACACCCGGCCATAGCCCCGGCAGCCTGAGTTTCTACCACCCGGAGGGTGGATTTGTAATTTCCGGAGATGCATTGTTTAATGGCAGCATTGGCCGTACCGACCTCCCTCTGGGCAACCAGGAGCTACTGATCAAAAGGATTAAAAGTGAATTATTGACCCTCCCCGGAGATACCGTTGTTTATTGCGGCCATGGTTTGAAAACTACCATTGAAGCAGAGAAGAAGTTTAACCCATTTTTGCAATAATCAGCCAATTTCCTGGCAGAGTTCTATTAAAGTACCCATCGTCCCTTTCGGATGAAGGAAACAAACTAATTTATTATCGGCTCCCATTTTGGGTTCTTCATTTAATAAAATGAATCCCTCTTTTTTTAACCGGGTCATTTCGGCACGGATATCCGTTGTTTCAAAAGCTATATGATGTATGCCCTCTCCCTTCTTTTCGATAAACCGGGCAATTACCCCTTCCGGGTTTGTACTCTCCAATAATTCAATTTTATTTGGCCCCTGAACAAAAAATGCAGTAGTTACGTTCTCAGATGCCACGACTTCCTTTTTATAACAGGGGCTGTTTAACAACTTTTCATATAAAGGAATAGCTGTTTCAAGGTTTTTTACAGCAATCCCTATATGTTCAATTTTTAACATATTTAACTTTGAAGGGCTATTGTTTACGAATTTGGTAAATAGAAACCCGAAGAAGCCTTCAACGCTAAAAGTAGAACCTTTTGCAGTAATTTTGTGTTATCCGATTACACAAAATACAGGCTTATAGTATGTTAAAACTGCCCATCTACCTAGATAATAATGCCACAACCCCAGTGGATCCGCGCGTTTTTGAAGCGATGACCCCCTATTTTCTCGAACATTTCGGGAATGCGGCATCTCGTAACCACCCCTTTGGCTGGCAAGCCGAAGAAGCCGTTGATTATGGCCGGGAACAGGTGGCAAAACTGATTGGCGCCGATCCAAAGGAAATTATTTTTACCTCCGGTGCTACCGAAGCAGATAACCTGGCATTAAAAGGGGTATTTGAAATGTATGCTTCAAAGGGAAATCATATCATAACAGCAACTACCGAACATAAAGCGGTTCTGGATACCTGCAAGCATATCGAAAAACTGGGCGGAGAAGTAACCTATCTTCCGGTTGATAACCTGGGTATGATTAACCTCCAGGAATTGGAAGCGGCGATCAAACCCACCACCATCCTGATAGCCATAATGTATGCCAATAACGAAATTGGCACGATCATGCCGATTAAAGAAATTAGCCAGATAGCAAAAAAGCATGGGGTGCTGATGTTTACGGATGGTACCCAGGCGGTTGGAAAAATTCCTGTTGATGTAAATAAAGATGGCATCGACCTGATGGCATTTTCTGCACACAAAATGTATGGTCCTAAAGGGGTTGGCGCGCTGTATGTGCGCAGGAAAGGGCCCAGGGTAAAAGTAACTGCCCAAATGGACGGAGGCGGGCACGAACGCGGTATGCGCAGTGGCACGCTGAATGTACCAGGAATCGTGGGCTTTGGTAAGGCCTGCGAACTTTGCATGCAGGAAATGCAATCCGACACAGAAAAAATTTCAAAACTTCGCGATAAACTGGAATCGGCTCTTCTAAAACTGGAAGAAGCCTATGTGAATGGAAGCATTGAACACCGGCTTCCCCATGTAGCCAATATTTCATTTAAATATGTGGAAGGGGAAGGGCTGATGATGGGCTTTAATAAAAATATTGCTGTTAGCTCCGGCTCTGCCTGCACTTCTGCATCGCTCGAACCCAGCTATGTACTGAAAGCCTTAGGCCTGGGAGATGACCTGGCCCATAGCTCGCTGCGATTCGGACTTGGCCGATTTACCACCGAAGACCAGATCGACTATACCATTAAAGCCGTTAGTGATACCGTAAATAAACTTCGGGACATGAGCCCGCTTTGGGAAATGTTTAAAGAAGGCGTGGATCTTAACAAGGTAGAATGGGCTGCTCACTAAAAAATTAATAATCATATTTCAAAACCATCATCATGGCATATTCAGAAAAAGTTATCGATCATTACCACAACCCCAAGAATGTGGGTACCCTCGATAAAGGAAAGAAAAACGTAGGCACCGGCCTGGTTGGTGCACCCGAATGCGGCGACGTAATGCGCCTGCAAATTGAAGTGGATGAAACCTCAAGGGTAATTACGGATGCTAAATTTAAAACCTTCGGATGCGGTTCGGCAATCGCCTCCTCTTCGCTGGCTACAGAATGGCTGAAAGGCCGTACTGTGGATGAAGCGCTGAAAATTGATAACATGGATATCGTAGAAGAACTAAATCTTCCTCCCGTTAAAATCCATTGCAGCGTGTTGGCCGAAGATGCAATTAAAGCCGCCATCAACGATTACCGGGAAAAGAACGGCATGGAAAAACTTACGTTCAAAGAAAGTGTAGTGCATTAATCTCATGGCCGGAGCAGAAAACGCAATATTTATTAGCGATAAGGCATTGGATAAAGTCTCGCAATTGATGAATGATGCCGGTATCAAAGAAGATAGTTCTTATTTTCTTCGGGTAGGCGTTGTAGGTGGAGGTTGCAGCGGGTTGAGTTACAAAATGGATTTTGATAACGAGGTGAAACCCATGGACCAGGTTTTTGAAGATAAGGGAATCAAAATTGTAACAGATCTTAAAAGTTTCCTTTACCTGGTAAATACCGAATTACAGTTTAGCGATGGGCTCAACGGAAAGGGATTTTATTTTAGTAACCCCAATGCCAGCCGGAGTTGCGGTTGTGGTGAAAGTTTTGCTGTTTAATTAAAAAATGACTGCATATACTGCCGGCTAACATGCCGGCATTTTTTTTCTTCCCCCTAAAGGGGTCCTGAGCCCCGGGCCCCGGATAAAAAAAGCCCCTTCAAAAAGGGGCCCAGTAGGTTTTGGTAAACAAAGGAAAATTTGACCAGAGAAAGTTGATTTCCCAAAAACTCAAATTTTAACTGCTTTTAATGATTAGCATAGAAATAGACAACACCCTCCGGATTATTGCTGCATCTATATGCCCGATTTTGGGAAGAAATCCCGATATTATTATCTATTCGCTTGTGAAATAGTAAATTGCAACAATTTTAATTTCGATGTGGAGCGTTTGTAAGAAGGAAATAAATCAGTTTTTCTCCAGCCTCACCGGCTATATTGCCATCCTCCTGTTTCTTCTGGTGAATGGGGTATTTCTCTTTCTATTAAAAGGCAGTAGTATTTTCGATTCAGGATATGCCAGCCTTGATAAATTTTTTGAACTCGCTCCCTGGATCCTTATTTTTTTAGTGCCCGCTATTAGCATGCGCAGCCTTTCGGAAGAATATCGGGAAGGCACCTTCGAACTCCTGCAAACCATGCCGGTTACCAATTGGCAGATTATTCTGGGAAAATATTTTTCTATTCTGGTAATCATTCTTTTTGTGATCGTACCAACGCTGTTGTATGTGTTCACCATAAAGACCTTAAGTGTTGCGGGTATTGATTCGGGAGGAATTGCCGGCAGCTACCTGGGCTTGATGTTCCTCGCTGCTACTTTCGCTTCAATCAGTCTTTGTTGTAGCGGGTTTACGAACAATGCAGTAGTGGCCTTTCTCATCAGTGCCTTTGCCTGTCTTATCATTTATTTTGGTTTTGGTGCACTGAGTAAACTGCGTGTTTTTCAGGGGAATGCCGATTATTACCTTGAAATGCTGGGCATCGATTTCCATTATCAAAGCATTAGCCGGGGAGTGGTGGATAGCCGGGATATAATCTATTTCCTTTCGCTTATCTTCTTTTTCCTATTGATTACCGTTAAATCCCTTCACAAGCGATAATGAAGAATTTGAAAAAATGGGGGTGGCTATTTACAATCCTTGTCCTTGTTCTGGTTAACTGGGGTGCGTCGGTTTTTCATTCGCGCATCGATCTTACTAATGATAAACGATTTACTCTTACCCCCGCAACCAAACAACTGCTTGGCTCACTGGATGAAGAAGTGGAAATTAAAGTTTTTTTAAAGGGGGAATTCCCAGCCGCATTTAGAAGGTTAGCTAACAGCACGAGGGAAACCCTGCAGGAATTTAAGGAAGTGGCAGGAAAGCATCTTGTATTCAGTTTTGTAAATCCTGCCGATAATATGGAAGGAACCCGGGTTTCCTGGGCCGATACCCTTACCGCCATGGGGTTATATCCCATCAATTTAAAATCGCAACTTGCACAGGGTGAACAACAGCAACTGGTTTTCCCAATCGCTCTGGTTAAGTATAATGATAAAGTGGATGCCTTCCGGCTTTTTAATGGCGTACAGGGCCCCGGAGGAAATGAAATGATCAGCCATCAGGATATCAATAATGCAGAAGCCATGATGGAATACCAGTTTGCCAACAGTATTTACAAATTGAAGGAAACGCAAAAGCCCCTTATTGCTTATGCAACCGGAAACGGAGAGCCGGAAGACGCCCGTACCTACGATCTTGTTGAGAATGTGCTAAAGCCAAACTACGACCTCCGGGTTATTAACCTGCAAACCTTACCCGTTATTGAAGACACGTTTAAACTGGTGCTGATTGATAAACCTTCCATCCCCTTTAATGAATTTGAAAAACTAAAGCTCGACCAATATGTGATGCGTGGCGGCAGATTGTTGATGTTTATCGATCACCTCAATGCCGAAATGGACAGCCTCCGCATTAAAAATGAAGTGATAGCTTACGATCGTAACTTGGGCCTCAACGACCTGCTGTTTAAATATGGCGCCCGGCTCAACCCCAGTCTTGTCATGGACCTGCAAAGCGACAGGCTGCCCTTTGATGTAAATGGAAATGGCCAGTACGAATTTCTTTCCTGGAATTATTTCCCGGTTTTTGTTTCTAAAAATAATCACCCCATAAATAAAAACCTCGGATTTGTTTCGGGGCGTTTTGTCAATTCAATCGATACAACGGAAGTGGAAGGAGTGAAGAAAACAATTTTACTGAGTTCTTCCCAAAATTCACGAACCATTTCAGCGCCTGCCCTCATCAGCGGGAAAGAAAATGTAAATGCACCGGAAGATGAAAAATTCAAGCAGGAGGATATCCCGGTTGCAGTTTTACTGGAGGGTAAATTCTCTTCTATGTTCCGCAACCGACTTTCCACCGCTTTAAATGATAGCCTGCAGAAATACGGTCAGGAATTTATCCCCCGCGAAACTTCTTCCAATAAAATAATTGTTGTGGGTGATGGAGATATGATCCTTAACGAGATTTCACAAAACCAGCCCCTCCCCATGGGAATGAACCCTTTTACAATGGGATCTCAGTACGAATATCGCTTTGCCAATCGCGAATTTTTGGAAAACTGCCTCGAGTATCTCATCAACCAGTCGGGGCTTAGCGAAGCAAAATCAAAAAACTTTACCCTTCAGTTGCTGAATGGCAAGAAAATAAAGGAAGAGGAATCGAAATGGCAGGTCATAAATATATTAGTTCCTGTTTCTGCTGTCATTGCTTTTGCATTGATCTTTCAATTCATCCGCAGGAGAAAATACCAGGTTTAAACCGGATATAAATAATGAATACAACCCAATTAATATACCTTGTATTTGGAATTGTACTGGTGGTTGCCTTGTTGATCGACCTGGGCCTGATGAGCCGAAAGAATCACAAAATCAGCCTGGGAACGGCCCTTATTCAAACGGTTTTCTGGGTGTTATTATCCATGGCATTTTGTGGTTTCATCTGGTACGAACGGGGAAAGACAGATGCCATTTCTTATTTATCGGCTTACCTGTTGGAGTGGTCTCTCTCGGTAGATAATATTTTTGTATTCATCCTCATCTTCAACTTTTTTAAGGTGGAGGAGATCCATTATTCCCGGGTTTTGTTGCTGGGTATTCTGATGGCCATTATTTTCCGGATAATTTTTATTACGGTCGGTAGTGAGTTGGTGGCGCGATTCGACTGGATCATGTACATATTCGGAGGCTTCCTGGTTTATACCGGGTTTAAAATTCTGGTGGCAAAAGAAGAACATGAATTTGACCCCGGAAAAAGCTGGGCATTCCGGTTTATGAAAAAATTTATGCGCACCAGCACCGCTCCCCACGATGGAAAATTTTTCATGCGTATTAATGGAAAGACTTTTGCCACCACATTAGCCATGGTGGTAGGCATGCTTGGGTTGATAGATATCGTATTTGCCGTGGATTCCATTCCTGCCGTTTTTTCAATCATTCCCGATCCCCGCCAGCGGCTCCTCATTTATTCTTCCAACATTTTTGCCGTACTTGGGTTAAGGAGCCTGTTTTTTCTGCTTCACGGGGCTGCAGCGCGTTTCAGTTACCTGCAGCATGGAGTGGCCATCATCCTGATTTTTATTGGCCTGAAAATGCTGGTTGAGCACTGGTTACATATTCCCATCTGGGCCTCCCTCATGGTCATTATTGTTTGTATCACCGGCTCAATTCTTTATTCTATATTTAAGATGGAAGAAGAGAATGAATCTCCCGGAGAAATTACATGATATGCATGCCCTCAGTTTTTCACATATAGCCGAAATTTTGCAGTCCGGGGTGTGGCAATCTCTTCATCCCAATAATCCGATTGAAGTGTTGCTAACCGATAGTCGCCGGCTTTCTAACCCCGGAAAAACACTCTTTTTTGGGATTGACGGAGCCACTCGCCCGGCTAACCGGTATGTGGTTGAAATGTATCAGCAAGGGGTGCGGAATTTTATCCTTAAAAAGGATTTCCCGGCTTCCGAATTAGAAAAATTGAAGGAGGCGAATATTATCCTGGTGGAGGATGTAACCCGCGCATTACAAAGGGTAGCTGCCCACCATAGAAAGGCATTCCATTATCCTGTAATTGGCATTACTGGCAGCAATGGAAAAACGATAGTGAAAGAATGGTTGTTCCAATTATTGTCTCTCAATTTTCAGATTGTGCGAAGCCCAAAAAGCTACAACTCACAAATTGGGGTACCATTAAGTGTGTGGCGCATGGATGGAAGTTTCAATTTGGGAATTTTCGAAGCCGGGATATCCACTTCGGGGGAGATGCAAAACCTGGAGAAGGTGATTGCCCCCGAGTTAGGCATCCTCTGTTTTATGGGAGATGCCCATGCGGAGGGATTTTCCGATTACAGGGAAAAAATTCAGGAAAAACTGCAACTTTTTATTCATTCCCGGGCCTTGGTTTTTTGCGAAGATGATGAAGTAGTATTAAAGGAAGTGACCCGGTTTAAAAGGGAAGTAAATCCGGGTTTAAGATTGATGGGATGGAGCAGGATACATCCTTCATTCTTAAAGATTGAAGATTCTGCGTTTGTTGATGGATATACCAATTTGAACCTGAAGACAGCGGACGAAATAATTCCTGTTCAGGTTCCTTTTACCGATGCGGCATCCATCTATAATGCCATTACAGCGTTGACTGCATCCCTTTATTTTGATATTCCCCACCCGGCTTTAGCGCATGCAGCCAAGGCCCTTCAGCCGGTTGAAATGCGCCTTGAATTGCTGTCAGGAAATAATAATTGTTCCATCATAAACGACAGTTACAGTGCCGATCTGAATTCTCTTGAAATCGGACTCGACTTTTTATTTCAGCAGCAACAACATGCCCGCCGTACCGTGATCCTGAGTGACCTGCTTCAGTCTGGCTTGCCGCCGCACCAGCTATATAAGGCTATTTCGAGATTGCTTGCAACAAAAGGTCTTTTTCGGTTCATAGGAATTGGCCCCGAGATGATGAAACACAAAGAGCTTTTTTCAGGCACGAATTATTTTTTTGAAGACACGTCTTCTTTTTTGAATGCCATTCCCGACCTGCATTTTAGAAATGAAACTATTTTATTGAAAGGGGCCAGATCCTTTGAGTTCGAGCATATCAGCAGGGTCTTGCAACAACGAATACATGAAACGAAGCTGGAGATAAACCTCAATGCCATTCGGGAAAATGTGAAGACCTTTAAATCCTTCCTTCGGCCCGGTGTAAAATTAATGGCCATGGTAAAAGCCTTTAGTTATGGCAGCGGGAGTTTTGAGATTGCCAATGTACTGCAGCACGAGGGGGTCGATTACCTGGCGGTGGCTTATGCCGACGAAGGTATGGAACTTCGCAAATCGGGTATTCGTTTACCCATTCTGGTTATGAACCCGGAGTATAACAGCTTTGAGAATATTGTTACCTATAACCTGGAGCCGGAACTATATTCACACGCTATCCTCCGCGCCTTTAATTCCTTTCTTGAAACTAAAGAAAGAGATAATTATCCGGTGCATATTAAACTGGATACCGGGATGCACCGGCTGGGCTTTTTGCCAGAGGAAGTAAAGGGTTTGTGTAAATGGTTTGAAAGCGACAACCGCGTGCGTGTCGTTTCTGTATTTTCCCACCTGGCCGCCAGCGGCGATCCTCAACACGATGCATTTTCGCAACAACAGTTTCAGTCATTGATGAATTTTGCGGATCAGATGGCGGCTGTTTTAGGTTATTCCTTGATCCGGCATATTGCCAATTCTGCGGGCATCCATCGCCATCCTTCCATGCAGCTCAATATGGTTCGCCTGGGAATAGGGATGTATGGAGTGGATGAAAATCTCGTTTTAAGAAATGTTACCACCCTGAAAACGACCATTTCGCAGGTTAAGCAAGTTTTGGCCGGAGAATCGGTGGGGTATAACCGGGCTGCAGTACTAACCCGGGATTCCCGGATTGCGGTGGTGCGGATTGGCTATGCAGATGGTTACCCCCGTATTTTAGGAAATGGAAAAGGTCAGATGCTGATTCATGGAAAATGCTACCCCGTTATTGGTAATGTTTGTATGGATATGTTGATGCTGGATGTTACCGGAAGCGATGTAAAAGAAGAAGATGAAGTGCTGGTTTTTGGAGACGGGCTTCCCGTTTGGGAACTGGCCCGGTGGGCCAACACCATACCCTACGAAATCCTCACAAATATTTCACAACGGGTTAAAAGATTGTACTATGAAGAGTGATAATATGGCTGGTCTGCAATCTTTATCTTTGCCTTCCCGGTAGAACCCGGGTAACCTCACAGAATGAAAAGAAAACATGTAGTCCTGCTTATTTTTCTGATCGTGGCGATAGATCAGATTTTAAAATATTACATAAAAACAAGTTTCCACCTAAATGAATCACGGCCTGTATTTGGCTCCTGGTTCCAATTATATTTTGTGGAAAATCCAGGGATGGCTTATGGTTGGAAATTTGGCGGGAATTTTGGAAAGATTGCCCTCACCGTTTTCCGGCTGATTGCTGTAATTTTTGGAACCTGGTACCTGGGGCATATTATTAAAAAGGGCTACCGCAAAGGCTTTATCATTTGTGCTGCACTGGTTTATGCCGGAGCCCTGGGTAACCTCATCGATTCCTGCTTTTATGGGATGATTTTTGATAGAGGAATGACGTTCGATCCGGCTATTGGCGAATATATTGGTTATGGGGGCCTGGCTACCTTTTCATCCGCCGGGTATGCTTCATTCCTCCATGGAAACGTGGTAGATATGTTGTATTTCCCAATTATTAAGGGGCATTTTCCGGAATGGATGCCCTTTTGGGGTGGTGAATACTTTGAGTTTTTCAGACCCATTTTTAATATTGCCGATGCTTCCATCAGTACCGGAATAATTACCATCCTGGTATTTCAGAAGAAATTATTAGCCCCATTGGAAGATAAAAAAAATACAAAAATTGTGGAAACAACGGCAATTGCCGATGATAATGTTCATATTTTGTAAAGATTAAAAACCCACTATATGCGTTTGATAAAATTCAGCCTGTTGCTGCTTCTATCCGGAGTATTTTTTTCCTGCCAAAAAGAGTTGGATTATGAAGCTGATCCACTCGCCCATGGAACGTTGAAGAAGGATATTTCCGGGAACTGCCTTCCCAGCACCGTGAATGGCCTCTATCAAATGAGTGTGGCCCTTACCGCTAGTAATTTTATTGATGTGCAGGTAGAGTTAACCAATGCAGGGACCTACGAAGTTTATACCGATACCGTTAATGGCTTTTCATTCAGGGGAGTTGGGTCTGTAACTGAAACCGGCACGCAGTCAATTCGGTTAATCGGACAAGGTACTCCCATAGCCGAGGGCACGAATGTATTTACCATTCATTTTGATGGTTCAACCTGTACTTCGGAGGTGGTGGTTACCGGGCCGGGTACTCCCCAGGCAGGTTACAACCTGGGTGGTGCTCCGGGCAATTGTACCGGCGCCACGCTTACCGGAACCTATACGGAGGGGGTAACCATTGGGGCTGGAAATTCTGTTACCATAAGTATAAATGTGAACATCATTGGCGTTTATTCTATTACTACCAATACGGTAAATGGAATTCAATTCAGTAATTCCGGTTACCTGGGCACAACCGGCCAGCAAACCTTAATCCTGAATGCCAGTGGCACTCCAACCGCCGCGGGAAATTTCACTTTTGTAGTAAGCAACGGAGTAGATAATTGTTCTTTTACCGTAACCGTTACCGGCACCACGCCCCCCGAAAATCCGGATTATTTCCCCTTAACGGCAAATAGTAACTGGACTATGCACCGGGTGGGTGGAGCTGCCACTGATACCACGTATTATGAAGTAAGCCAGTATGAAGCAGCTTTTGCCGGGAATAATTACCGTGCTATTTTGAATAAGGATAACGGAACGGTTATCGACAGTATCCCTTCCCGGAAGCTGGATGCTAAGGCATTCCAGTATTTTACCACCAATTTGGGAGGAACCCTGCTCAATAATATTTCTGCGGAGGTTCAGATATTAGATACTTCATTAAATGCCGGGGCAACCTGGAGTGGTAACCTGGGTTCCGGAACCACCCCCCTTGGGAATGTAACGGTAACCTATAACGCAAATATTGTGGAACGCGGAGTGCAGGCCGTAGTGGCAGGCAATTCCTATTCCAGTGTTATTAAGGTGCATTTTAGTTATTCAGCAGATGCCGGCACTGGACCTACTGAAGCAGTTTCACAAGATATTTGGTTTGCCCGGGGCAAGGGAATTATTTATAACAAAGTCCAGGTGGTAGGATCGGCTGCTACCGAGAATGAATTGGTGAGGGCTCAGATTTTTTAGGGAATACCGTTTCTTCATGTCAATTTGAAGAATGGCAATCCGGGATTTCAAAATTGTATGCAAAGGAGAGATGGGTATTCATCTCTCCTTTTTTATTCTGTGTTTTAGATTAATGATATGTCCTTATGGAGCTACCTTAATGAGTTTCTTTTTAATCGTTTCCTGGTTCATCGTTGCCACCAACACATAGAATCCATTGGTACAATTCTGGGTATTTATTTCAACTGCCTGTATTCCGGGCTGCAAAATATTTACCTGCCTGCTGGTACAGAGCTGGCCTTTGTCGTTGAATAAGTTCAGGGTCAGCATCCCTTTTGCAGGGGCAATCACATCAAAATGAAGGCTTCTTTGAAAGGGGTTATTTAACCCGCTTATTTCTAATTTTGATTTATAACTCAATACAACCACGTTGCTATATTGGAAATTTCCATTTTTTAGGGCCATGCGGAGGCGGTAATACACATTTCCCTCCACAGGCTGGGGGTCGGTATAAGAATAAATTGAATTTTCTGCGTTGCGGGGAAGGGTGGATGAAATTTTTTCGAACCAGGATCCATCATAACTTTTTTCAATTTCATATTGGGCAATAGGTTCTTCGGTTTCGATCTCCCAGGTTAATAATGCCTTTCCCTGAACAAGTCTTCCTTTAAATTGCCTGAGCCCGGAGGCAAGTACGGTTCCACAATCAATAACTTTTATCATGGTTTGCGACTGATCGTTGTACGCGCAGTTATTGGAAAGATTGGCTACAGATGTAGCGGTAATAACGCGGTAATACGTTCCGCTATCGGAATAGGTGGCTAAGAAAGAAGGTAGCGATACTATAAACTGATATAAACCACTTACGAAGGTGGTAGAGCCCACACCGGAAGCGCCGGGGATATCAGTCCAAACACTGCCACCTACATTGCTTCGCTGCCATTTGTAATAAATATAGCTGTTTGGGTGGATGTACCGGATCGTGTCCACAAGGCTTACCACAAAGGGTGCGCTGGAACAACCCAGTACAAAGGGATTGTAGTTCATGTTTAGGGAGGGGCCGCAGTGCACAATATCTATATCGTCTATGGCCCAGTCGTTCCCTCCACCTCCGGGCGAGTTATTGCGGATGGCAAATTTAGCAGACGTTTGCCCGGGCCTTGTGGTGAAGGAAAACCCAAACCGATTCCAGGGTACGGTGCGGCTATAAGGAATATCGCCGGTTGTATAGTAGGCCAGGCCATCTATTTCGAAGGTGAGATTGGGCTTTACCCCGGCAGAGTCATTTCCTTTTCCGGGTTTATATCCCACAGTCCCCGCTCCTTTACCGGTACTGTCGCAACCGCAACGCGGGCAGACATTCCGGAACCAGGCGGTAAATTCATAATAGGTATTGGGACATAGATTAGTTAAGGTTTCCTGGTATCCGACATTCGTATTATAACTGGCATTTACCAACACGAAGTACCCGCCATTTGTTCCCGGAGCAGCCGGGAGGTTTCCATCCTTTTTAATTATGGCATTGGTATGATCTCCGCCAATATCCCAAACACTAAACACCCGGGCGGCATTAGGTACTGAAAGGTTGGGGTTTATAGCGCCGGTTGCACTGCTGTTATTTACAATTGCGTAATAATAATCGTTGGGCTTATTGTTGGAAATATTCACTTTGGAGTAGGTGGTGGAAAATGCAAGTGCCGGCCCCCGGTTTTGGGTATTTCCATTTCCAAAAGTTCCATTATGATCGGAGGCGGCGCTGATGGAGCGGCCGTTGCTACAGAAGTTTTGCTGCTGGTATATGAGGATTTTTGTGCTGTCGAAATAGAAATCAGTGAAACCAGAGGCAGGAGTTACCATTCGGTATTTAATATGACCTCCAAAAAGCAGGGTATCACCATAGCTTACCGTGGTATTAATCTTAACCCGATAACAGGCCATCATAATACATGAACTGTTATAAAAAGAAGGCCGGCTGGAGTCGGATTTTATTCTTCCCCCGGTGCTGCCATTGGCGCCCTTTCCCAGGTTAATAGTAATATTATTTCCAGATTTGGTGCCCTCATCTCCATCGGAGGCATCGGTAAAGTTCCCCCGGTAGGTAACGCCCTCATTGGTTGCCACGCGCATGGATCCGGGGATATACGTTGTTTTGGCCGGGACCTGGTCAAAAACCTGTACATTATCAATGATGGTTGGGGTGGATTGGTTTAGAACGGCAATGGTTACCCGCACTTCAATGGTGTCGCCGGGTTTAAAAGTTCCCCCGGTTGAAATCTTACTTAAGTTGGCAAAACTTTTTCCCACATCTACCCGGCTTTGGCTAAAAATTTTTTGAAAGGAAATGGAAGAAAAAATCAAAAGCAGCAAGGCGCATTTATGTAATAGTTTTTTCATGCTAATTGGATTTAGATGAACGGCATTACATGGACTGCGGGATAACAAGTATTAAACGAAAAATTGCATTTATTATTTCTTTTTTCCGGACCTAAATAATAGAAAAAATACTTTTTATGGCTTAGATCATTTTTGGATTTAAAATGGCAGGGTTTATACGGAAATGGCTGGATTATTGCGCATCAGAGAATGGGATTTTCCCCATTATTTTTTCCTCCAATTTTTTAATTCTATGAAATATTACCTGGAAAAAATACCGGGAACATAACGGTATCTTTTGATATGAATTTCCGAGACTATACGTATCGTTTTTTTTGCGGAAATGAATTTCTATTCCCTGTTATTTTTGTTCAATATTGCTGACGGTTGGATAAAATTTGGGGGCAAAGGTGACGAATGAGAGGATCTGTAAAAGATTACCATGTTGTTGGTGAAACAGGTCTCATCATCCTCCAACACGTAAGAATTGAAAAGCCCCCAAAGGGGCTATTTCCGGGGTACCAATTTTCAAAATAAAGTAGCCTGATCCGGACAAGAATAAGTCATTAAATTATCCAGTATATATAATACTATGGGTTGCAGGTCAACTAACCTTCAATTAAAGAAAAACTTTAAGCTATTTTATAGGTTAACTCAGTTTTCCAACCATATTTCCCGGAACTACCCAGGCATCAAACTCTTCTGGTGTAACATATCCAAGTTTAACTGCCATTTCTTTTAAAGTAGTCCCTTCTTTATGGGCCTTCTGTGCAATTTCCGCGGCTTTGTAATAACCGATTTTTGTATTTAGGGCCGTTACCAGCATCAATGAATTATTTACATGCTCTTTAATGTTTTTTTCAATGGGTTCGATGCCGGTTGCACATTTATCATTGAAGGATACACAGCCATCCCCAATCAGGCGGGCGCTGTGGAGAAAGTTATAAATCATCACCGGTTTAAATACGTTCAATTCAAAATGGCCATTGCTTCCGCCTATTCCAATCGACACATCATTGCCCATAACCTGGGCGGCGATCATGGTGAGGGCTTCACATTGGGTGGGGTTAACCTTGCCTGGCATGATGGATGAACCCGGTTCGTTGTCGGGAATATGTATTTCGCCAATTCCACTCCTGGGCCCGCTGGAGAGCATCCGGATATCGTTGGCAATTTTCATCAGGCTTACCGCCACCATCTTTAATGCTCCGTGGGCTTCAACTATGGCATCGTGTGCAGCCAGGGATTCAAATTTATTTTCTGCAGTTATAAAAGGATATCCGGTTAGTTGGGCAATGTGTTTTGCCACATTAACGGCATAATCTTTCGGGGTATTTATGCCGGTACCCACTGCTGTTCCGCCAAGAGCCAGTTCAGAAAGATGCGGCAGCGCATTTTGGATGGCTCTTATTCCATGATCTAACTGTGAAACATACCCGCTCATTTCCTGCCCCAGGGTAAGTGGTGTGGCATCCATAAAATGGGTGCGTCCAATCTTAACCACCTGCATAAAGGCTTTGCTTTTTTCGGCCAGGGTATCCCTCAATTTTTTTATTCCCGGAAGGGTTACTTCCATCAATGCGGTATAAGCAGCAATGTGCATCGCGGTAGGGAACGTGTCGTTGCTGGATTGGGATTTATTTACATCGTCATTGGGGTGCAGGAATTTTTCCTTGTCATCTAATTTCCCTCCCTTTAATACATGGCCGCGGTAAGCAATCACCTCATTTACATTCATATTACTCTGGGTGCCACTGCCGGTTTGCCAAACTACCAGGGGAAAATAGGCATCCAGCTTGCCGGCGATAATTTCATCACACACTTTGCCGATTATGGTTGATTTTTCTGCCGGTAATACACCTGCCTCTTCATTGGTGAGAGCCGCCGCTTTTTTTAAATGCGCAAAGGCTCTGATAATCTCTATCGGCATTTTGTTTATGTCCTGGGCAATGCGGAAGTTGTCGATACTTCTTTGTGTTTGGGCTCCATAATATGCTTCTTTTGGCACGTTAACTTCGCCCATGGTGTCTTTTTCTATTCTGTATTCCATGAATTAATTGATTATTTTCCTGTAAAATTTGCTTTTCTTTTTTCCAAAAATGCTGCGGTGCCTTCTTTCATATCTGCTGTGTCAAAACAATTTCCAAAAGCTTCCACCTCGTGGCGAAATCCGTTGGTTTGTTTATCAAAACTGGCATTCACGGAGCTTATGCAACCGGCAACTGCCAGGGGAGCTTTGCTGTTGATGTTGTTCAAAATCTCAACCGCTTTAAGCAGCAGATCTTCCGGCTCAATAATGAGGTTCACCAATCCATATTGAAGTGCAGATTTTGCATCAATCATGTTAGCGCTCATCAGTAGTTCCATGGCACGGCCTTTTCCAATGAGCTGGGTAAGGCGTTGTGTGCCACCATAACCGGGGATAAGCCCGAGGTTTACTTCGGGTTGTCCAAATTTGGCATTAAAGGAAGCAATTCGGAAGTGGCATGCCATAGCAAGCTCGCAACCTCCTCCGAGGGCAAAGCCATTTACTGCTGCGATTACCGGCTTGGAGGAGTTCTCGATCTTTGCAAAAATATCCTGCCCGCGTTGAGATAGATCCATGGCTCCATTTTTATCAAGGCTGTTGAATTCGGAAATATCAGCTCCGGCTACAAAGGCTTTTTGTCCCGCTCCGGTAATAATCACCGAACGGATGGCTTCATTTTCAGCCACTGCATCCATAGCAATATCAAGTTCGGTAAACACAGCCGCATTTAAGGCATTCAGCTTTTCGGGCCTGTTAATGGTGATGGTGAGAATACCATTTTCCAAATGGTGCAATAGGGTGGTAAATTTTCTGATCATAGTTTAAAAGTTACGGTGCTTTTGCACCCATTCTTTAATATATGTGGCAATTGTTGTAGTGGGCGTACCGGGGGCAAAGAGTTCTCCAACCCCATTTTCACGCAGGGTTTTCATGTCGTCTTCGGGAATAATACCACCTCCTGTTAGTAACACATCGTCCATATTCTTTTCCTTCATCAGGGAAATCATTTTGGGAAATACAGTATTGTGTGCACCACTTAAAATACTAATCCCAATGGCATCCACATCTTCCTGGAGGGCCGTATTAACTACCATTTCGGGGGTTTGTCTAAGGCCGGTATAAATTACTTCCATGCCTGCATCCCGAAGGGCCGTGGCTATCACTTTTGCGCCCCGGTCGTGCCCATCTAATCCTACTTTTGCTACCAGTACCCTGATTGGTCTGCTTATCATATAAATTCTTTATTTACGTAAGGCATTCATAATTTCAATTCCATAATGGATGCGTTTTGCAGTTTCTGTATTTCCCAAGGTGGAGGCGATGGTAAACACACCCGGGCCCATTTTTTCGCCCACCAGCATTATTCGGAATATCATTTGCAACTCACCCGGCTTAATACCTTGCTGTGTGGCCATTTCTTTAAACAGGTGCTCCAGGGTATCGTGGTTATTGTCGGGTAAACCTTCTAAGGCAGAAGCGAAATGGGTAAAAAATAAAGACTTTTCGTCCGACCATTTTGGCTTAATACTGAGTTCATCAATTGCCCTTGGTGTCTGAAAGAAATAGCCTGCCTGAAGAACAAAATCGGTAAGCAGCGTACAGCGTTCCTTGGTTAAACTGATAACGGTTTCAAGGTATTCGTCCGTAAAGGTGGGGATATGGTGGAGATCGAATATTTTTTTTACAGGCTCCATCAAATCAGCCGCATTGCTACGTTTGATCCATTCCTGGTTGAACCATTTTGCTTTTTCAAAATCGAATTTTGCCGCTGCTTTGTGTACCCGTTCGATGGAAAATAATTTTACAAGTTCCTCCTTCGAAAATATTTCCTGGGCCGTACCGGCATTCCAGCCTAAAAAAGCCAGCATATTTATAAATGCGGCAGGAAGGAATCCCCTTTCTTTAAATCCTTCGGTTAGTTCGCCCGAAACATGATCAGCCCAATTCATGGCAAAAACCGGGAATCCGTATTTGGCTCCGTCTCTTTTGCTCAATTTTCCATTGGGACCCAGGATGAGTGGAAGGTGCCCCCAGGCAGGCATATTTTCAACCCCAAATAAATATTTCCATAATAAAATATGTACCGGAGTACTGCTCAACCACTCTTCTCCCCGGAAGGCGTGAGTAATTTGCATCAGGTGGTCGTCGATCACCACTGCCAGGTGATAAGTAGGCATTCCATCTGCTTTTAAAAGCACTTTGTCGTCCACAATATTTGAATCGAAACTTACCTCCCCATGGATCAGGTCGGTAAATTGAATTGTTTCATTTGGGGGGATTAGAATCCGGATTACATGAGGTGTCTGATCTTTCAATAACCGATCCACTTCCTCTGCAGGAAGGGTTAATGAATTTTTCATTTTCCCTCTAATCTGCTGATCATATTGGGGAGATGGGTTTGCATCGGATTTTAAAGAATTCCGCATCTCCTCCAGTTCTTTTGGGGTATCAAATGCATAATAGGCGTGGCCGGATTCAACCAGTTTCCTGGCGAATTCGGCGTAAAGGGGTTTTCTTTCGCTTTGCCGGTAGGGTCCATATTCTCCTCCTTTCTCCGGGCTCTCATCTGGCTCAATACCACACCATTTCAGGCAGTTATTGATATAGTCTTCGGCACCTTCCACAAACCGCGACTGGTCTGTGTCTTCGATCCGAAGAATGAATTTTCCACCGTGCTGCCGTGCAAAAAGATAATTATATAATGCCGTACGAACTCCTCCCAGGTGCAGGCCACCGGTTGGGCTGGGAGCAAAACGTACCCTAATTTGATTATTTGCCATAGTTGCAAAGTTAAGGATGAGTTAAGATGAAACTGCGGATTACCAACTATTGCCCGAAGAGGATTAATTTAAGGTTGAAAAACTTTTTTAGAAAAACTCATCCATTCTTTAAACCTTTTATACCGGGAATTATCTACCTAACCTATTTAACAAAAACTTAAAAATCATTTTTATGAAAAAAGTATGGGGATTCTTCCTGGTTGCCGGAGTGGTTGCACTTTCGGTAATTACCGGCTGTAAAAAATCGGACAATAACCCGGGCACCATCGATGAAAACACGCAATTGGCTGTTCATTCTGATGATGAAGCCCGATTCTCCGATGCAATGGACAACACGACCAATGATGCCAACACGGCTATCGAGGAAAATGCTTCCTTTTCGGGAAGGGGAACCAATGTGGCAACAGCCATTTGCGATGCCACCGTTTCGGTAGGTACCACAACAACTACCAAAACCATTACCATTACATATACCGGTGGAACCTGTTTGGGCGGGCACACTTCCCGCACCGGAACCATCACCTTATCCATGCCCATAGCAGAACATTTTTCCGACCAGGGGGCCGTGGTTACAGCTACCTACAGTAATGTGAAAATTACCCGCCTCAGTGATGGGAAGAGTATTACCATTAATGGTTCTCATACCATTACCAATGTTACGGGTGGGAAGTTGATGAACCTGTCTTCCCTGGGTACTATCATTCACGATGTTAACAGCACCGGGATGAGCATAACCTTCGATAATGGGTCAACACGCACCTGGATGGTGGCACGCCGGAGAACCTATACTTATGAACAAGGAATTGTGGTAAGTATCTCCGGAACCCATACAGACGGAAATATTTCCAATATATCGGAATGGGGAACCACCCGTTTTGGCACCCCATTTGTTACTTCCATCGACAATCCCCTTGTGGTAAGGCAGGATTGCGACTTCCGCTTAGTGAGTGGAAAGGTGACCCACCAACGAATGATAGCTACTGTAGTGGTAACCTTTGGGTTGGATTCATCTGGCCAGCCTACAACCTGCCCTGGTGGGGGTAATCCATATTATTACAAGTTAGTATGGACTGGCTCCAATGGGGTTCAGCAAACAGTTATCGCTCCTTATTAAATTATTGGCATTACCAGGTTCAGAATTTAAGTGGCTGTTTCAAAAGTGAGACAGCCACTTTTTTTTGCAGGGAAAATATTTAATGGAGGCCATCCTATTCCAATTAATAAATATCTTGCCTTATGCCTTTTCTTACCGGATCGCCCTGGTGGCTTCGCAAATTCTATCCTAACTTTTTGTGGAGTATGCCTGTGGGGGAAAAAAAGATCTACTTCAGTTTCGATGACGGTCCCCTTCCGGTAACCACTCCTTTTGTTTTGGATACATTGAAAGAGTTTAATGCGAAAGCCAGCTTTTTCTGTATTGGAAAAAACGTACAACAGCACCCCGATATATATCATCGGGTTTTGGAAGAAGGTCATACGGTGGGAAACCATAGCTTCAACCACCTGAATGGTTGGAAAACGGAAGATGATTTATATGTTGATAATATCCTCAAGGCAGGCGAACTGATTTCTTCTGATTTGTTCAGACCGCCGTATGGCCGAATAAAAAAATCACAGGCTGAAAAACTTCGGATAATGAAACCTGAAATGAAGGTGGTGATGTGGTCGGTTCTTAGTGGAGATTTTGATGTTTCCATATCCGGCGAAGATTGCCTGCATATTGTAAAATCCAAAGCTGGCGATGGAGCCATTATTGTATTTCATGATACAGAAAAAGCCTTTGACCGCCTGCGCTATTGCCTCCCTGAAACCTTAAAACACTTTGCAGAACAGGGTTATAGCTTTGAAAAGTTATAGCAAAAAAAATGGGCCTGGGTAGAAACCCTAGCCCTTTTTTAATCCGTACCCTATGAAAACTTTTGCCAAGTTACAGCATAGTATTTAATACCCCAAGTTTTTTCTTTTTCTTTTTTACCCTTTTCGAAAACCTTAATTGGGGATAATTCGGTATAATTAGAAATTTGCAATAAAGTGTAAAAAATGTGGATTGACAGCCATTGCCATTTATATACAAATGATTTTGATAACGACCTGGATGAAGTAATGATCCGGGCTGAGGACTCCGGTGTTGAGAGGTTTTATTTCCCGGCAATTGATAAATCTACTGCGGCAGAAATGTTTAGGGTGGTGGATCGGTTTCCTCATAAATGCATACCTATGATGGGTTTACACCCTTGTTCCGTTAATGCAGGTTTCCAGGAAGAGATTGCGTTTGTGGAAGATATGCTTACCCGTCGAAAATTTGCTGCCATTGGTGAAATAGGCCTGGATTATTACTGGGATAAACAATTTATCAACCTTCAGCAACAATTGTTTGTACGCCAAATTGAATTAGCCAACCAGTATTCCCTTCCTATTGTAATCCATACCCGGGATGCGATGGAAGACACAATTGAACTCGTAAGGAATAATTTGCCGGAGAAAAGAGGAATCTTTCATTGTTTTGGCGGCAACCTGGCAGAGGCACAACAAATTATCGGTTTGGGATTTCTGTTGGGGATAGGGGGTGTTCTTACCTATAAGAAATCGGGGCTGGCGGCTGTTTTATCTGAAATCCCGCTGGAACATATTGTGTTAGAAACCGATTCTCCCTACTTAAGCCCGGTCCCCTACCGGGGAAAACGCAATGAAAGCAGCTATTTGCCCATTATTGCGAATGAAATTGCCCGGATTAAAGGGATAAGTTTGGGAGAGGTAGCCAGGATAACCAGCCACAATGCATTGCAGGTATTTGCCTTGTAATTACCATCAAAACATGAAACTTCCAAAGATGCCAAACCGCGATGTCTGGATTGAACCGGGTATTGATTAGACCTGCCCAATGGCATCCATCCGAATAAGATGAAAAACATTTTCAATTCCGGTACCTATTTCGGTATAGGGTTTTTCATTGGGGTTTAAAAAAATCGCCACCGTCATTATACATTTAGTTATCCTAAGAGATACGGGCCCAGGTGGGGCGGATATACCAGGTATGTTCTATCCGGTATCCTGCAAAACGGTCGGCCAGGTATTCATATCGGAACAACCGGTTATTTGCCCTGGATAAAAAATAATATCCGTCATTTCCTGGCATTTCCGGAAGGAAAGCAAATGGAATGGTTCCAAAATACCGTTCACCAAAAAATTATTATAAAGCGTTCCAGGGAGCTGTAATAAGGTCATCGATGGAGTATCCCTCTGCATACATTTTGCCCCAAGCAAGGAATGGAAAGAATTATATTTAGAATTAGGAAAATGATTCCTCTCAAAAAAAAATGTGAATCCGGGGATGGGAATTAGTTATTCGCATGAAAGTAGAATAGTGCTTTATTAAAGATATCGTGGGTTTATGGATATGGAGGTTAAATTAACCACCCTGATTTTTGTATTTTTGAAAAAAGTATTCAATCCCATTAAACCAGGACTTATAAATTTTCAGGGTTATCGTGTTTTTCAACCTGCCGGAACTTTACATGCAAACAAATTCGAATTATTGCCGGGAATTTAAGGAATTAATAACCTGTGTAATTATACCCACTTATAATAATGCGAAGTCGTTGCAGGCAGTCATTTTAGATGTTAAAGTTTTTTGTGATGATGTAATTGTAGTGAATGATGGTTCTACAGACCAAACGGGGGAGCTGTTGCAAGGTATGCCTGGTTTGCAGGTAGTTGATTACTCTCCCAATAAAGGGAAGGGGTATGCCTTGAAAAGAGGTTTTGCCTATGCCCTGAGTAAGGGGTTTGATTACGCCATAAGTATTGATTCAGACGGGCAGCATTTTGCCAAAGACCTTCCGCTTTTTTTGAATGAACTTAAACAGAATAAAAACGCCATCATTATTGGGGCAAGGAATATGAACCAGGAGTCCGTTCCGGGGGGGAGCAGTTTTGGCAACCGGTTTTCCAATTTTTGGTTTAAGGTAGAAACCGGGATCCGGGTTTCGGATACACAATCCGGTTATCGCCTTTACCCCTTAAAACCGCTATCCCATTTACGGTATTTTACAAGCCGGTACGAATTTGAAATTGAAGTGTTGGTGCGGGCCGCATGGAGGGGCGTAAAAGTAGTAGAAGTGCCGGTTAGTGTCTATTATGCACCTCAGGGAGAACGGGTTTCACATTTTCGGCCATTTAAGGATTTCTTCCGTATCAGTATATTGAATACCGTTCTTGTACTGATCAGTTTTTTATACATTAAGCCGGTGGAAATCATAAAGAATATATGGAAAAAGGAATTTTGGCAAAGGTTGTGGGAACTGGTTATAGTGCCTGGCGAATCTGCCTTCAAGAAATCTTTGTCCCTTGGCCTGGGCGTGTTTATGGGTATTGTACCCATTTGGGGCTTTCAATTAATTACTGCCATCTTATTATCGGTGGTATTTAAATTGAATAAAGCCCTTGTTATTATCGGCGCCAATATCAGCATTCCTCCCCTGTTGCCTTTTGTGCTTTTTGGAAGTTACCGCCTTGGGACGATTTGGATGGGCAACCGGGCCATGCACCTGAACTTTAATAATAAAATTACATTACAATCCATTGGAACCAACCTCGAACAATATATTTATGGTGCAATAACCCTGGCTGTATTGGCGGGTATTTTTTTTGGAATATTAAGTTTTGTGGTTATTAAAATAATTCCCCGAAAAACAGCCATATCCGGATAGCAAATGGGCTCCCTATTTCAAAAAATATACTTCTATTTTTCTTCCCGGCGAATTATGCTGGCAGTAATTTTTATTGCCAGCTTTTTGATGTTTGGATTTCTTGCCACGAAGGTTCATTTTAAAGAAGATATTTCCTCCATATTACCCAAGGATCCAAAAATCGATAAGTTGAACCAGGTGTTCCAGGATTCTAAGTTTATGGATAAACTGGTGTTTACCATCAGCACAAAAGATAGTTCCGAAGATGCAGTGGATTCCTTGGTGGCTGCCGCCGATCGGGTGATACCGGTTATTGAAAATAACGCAAAAGGATATTTTTCAAAAATAGATGGCAGGGTGGATGAATCGGTGGCAACCGGTTTATTCTCTATCATCCATAACCACCTGCCCGTGTTTTTGAATGATGCCGATTATGATTCTATCCGGGTGCTCATTAGCGGTGATAGGGTAGAGCAAACAGTTCAAAACAACCTTCGCATCCTGAGTTCTCCCGCCGGAATAGCACTGAAGCAGTTTATTGCAGCCGATCCTTCGGGCATCAGTTTTCTCGGAATGAAAAAATTGCAACAACTTCAATATGATGAAAATTTTGAGTTGTATGATGGGTATGTAGTTACCCGGGATCATCGGCATTTGTTATTTTTTATTACTCCCAAATATCCGCCCTCCAATACGGGGCAAAACAGTAAGTTCATTTCACTTCTTGATGCCTCCCTCCACAATTTGAAGGAAGATCCCCACATCAACATCCAATATTTTGGTGCCACTGCGGTTTCGGTGGGTAATGCCCGCCAATTACGCACCGACTCGTTGCTTACCCAGGGCATAACCGTATTGTTTATCATGCTTTTTCTCGGGTTTTATTTCAGGCAGAAACGGGCGCCGTTTATAATTTTTATTCCGGTTGTTTACGGCGCTGTGTTTGCCCTGGCGATGGTTGGATTAATTAAAGGCAGTATTTCTGTTATTGCATTGGGTACCGGATCTGTGATTCTGGGTATCGCCGTAAATTATTCGCTGCATCTATATAACCATTTCCGGCATACCCGAAATATGCCTGAAACCATAGCCCACCTGGCACAACCCCTGACCATCGGAAGCTTTACTACCATTGGCGGTTTCTTTTGCCTTGCGTTTGTAAAATCTGAAATGCTGCGCGACCTGGGTCTTTTCGCGGGCTTTTGCCTGATTGGCGCATCCCTCGCATCGCTTATTTTTCTTCCCCATTTAATGGGTAAAATAATTGAGGACAAAAAGGAGAAAGAAAATAAAGGGTTGATTAATCGAATCGCTGAATTGAAACCCGAATCCAATAAATGGCTGGTAGCCGCCATTTTTATCCTTACTGTCTTTTTCGCTTTTTGGGTACCTAAAGCCGGCTTTCAAACAGATCTGGAAGAAATGAACTTCATGTCGCCGGCATTGAAAAAGTCGCAACAGCAGCTCAATGAAATTAACAGATATTCTCTCCAATCAATCTACCTTGTTACAGAGGGAAGGACAATGGACGATGCCCTGAAACATAATGAAAGGGTAAACCAGGAGCTGGCGGGTCTGCAAAAACAGGGTGTGGTAATTAAGGAATCAGGGGTTTCCTCTTTAATTATTTCCGATTCATTGCAAAGATTGAGAATATCAAAATGGGAATCATTTTGGACGAAGGAGAGAACAGACAGCTTCCTGCACCATATAGTTTCTGCAGGTGTTAAAGCCGGTTTCAGGGAGCAGGCGTTTACGCCTTTGCGAGCGTTGATTGAACGAAAATACCAACCTGTTGATTCCGCCTCAGAAAGCAGCATGAAGAATGCATTTCTTTCCGATTATATCTCCAATAAAAAGGGGAGGCATACCGTGGTTACCCTGGTTAAAGTAGTGTCCGGAAAAAAGGATAGCGTTTACCATAAGTTTGAAAATAACCCCAATGTAACTGTGCTGGATAGGCAATATCTGTCGTCCCGCTTTGTGGGCTTAATAAATGCCGATTTTTCAAGTATTGCCTGGATGACGGCATCGCTGGTATTTTTTGTGTTGCTGCTGATGTACGGGAGGATTGAACTTACCCTTATTTCTTTTATCCCGATGGCTATTAGCTGGGTGTGGATTTTAGGAATAATGGGCCTGTTCCATATTGAGTTTAATATAATCAACATTATTATCTCCGCATTAATATTTGGGCTTGGCGATGATTACAGCCTGTTTATTATGGATGGTTTGTTACAAGAATATAAAACCGGCCGGAAAAATCTCTCCTCCTATAAATCTTCCATTATCCTTTCTGCGGTAACCACGGTTGCCGGCCTTGGCGTACTTATTTTTGCACAACACCCCGCATTAAAATCTATTGCCCTTATTTCCATAACCGGCATCCTTTGTGTTGTGCTGATGTCTCAAATCCTGATCCCCTTTTTATTCAATCTCCTCATTACGAATAGAGTTAAAAAGGGCTTGTACCCCTGGACGTTTTTTGGATTTATTAAGTCCTCCTTTGCTTTTTCATATTTCATTCACTGGAGTATTTTTTTTACAGTGGTTGGCCGGCTGTTTGCACACCTTCGCGTTAAGGAGAGAGGAAAACTATTGTACCACCGGATGCTTTGGCTGGCAACCAAATCGCTGGTGTATATAATGGTGAATGTGAAAAAGAAAATCATCAACGGCGATAAGGAAGATTTCTCGAAACCGGCAGTTATCATTTGCAACCATCAGTCTTCTCTCGATATTGTGGCATTAATGATGCTGCACCCTAAAATCCTTATGTTCACCAACCGCCGGAAATGGAATGCGCCTTATTTTGGCCCGGTAATCCGAATGGCCGATTATTTTCCGGCTGAAGAAATTGAAAACCATCTTGATAAGATGAAAGAACGGGTGGGTAAAGGATATTCTTTCCTTATTTTCCCGGAGGGAACCCGCTCGGCTGATGGCGTCATTCGCCGATTTCATAAAGGAGCGTTTTACCTCGCAGAAAAACTGGGCGTTGATATCCTGCCAATCCTTATTCACGGTAACGATTATACGCTGCATAAGAAGGACCTCCTGTTGAAAGACGGACAGCTTACCGTTAAAATTCTTCCCCGGATTATCCCAGGCAACCCTTTATTGGCCGGTGGTTATTCCACAGCTGCTAAATCCGTGGGGAAATATATGCGGGAAGAGTTCCAGAAATTGCGGGAAGAAATGGAAGTTCCCCGGTACTTTCGAAATAAACTGTTTTACAACTTTATTTATAAAGGCCCCGTGCTGGAATGGTATATGCGGGTAAAAGTGAAGCTGGAAAAGGATTACTCCGTTTTTCATAACCTGATTCCCAAAACAGCGAAAGTGCTTGATGCAGGATGCGGCTATGGATTTATCTCGTATATGCTTTCTTTTACAGGAGAAGGAAGAGATATTACCGGTATAGATTATGATGAGGAAAAAATTGATACAGCCCAACGTTGTTTTTGCCGCAACGAACGGATCCGTTTCGCACAGGCAGATCTCCTACAGTTTGAATTTGAAAAATACGATAGCATTATAATGGCCGATGTGTTGCATTATCTTCCACAGGATGCACAGGACCGGGTTATGGAAAATGCCATCGGGGCACTTCATGATAAGGGAATACTGATCATTAGAGAAGGCGATGCTGAAAATGAAAAGCACGGCCGTACGCAAACCACCGAATTATTTTCTACCCGAATTTTTAAATTTAATAAAACGGAACATAAACTGGTCTTCCTGAGCCGGACCCGTATTTTGGAGGTGGCCCATAAGTTTGGAATGCGGGTTGAAATGATTAACGATTCCGATGTAACTTCTAACACTATTTTTGTTTTGCATAAATAAATGGAGGTAAAGGAATATGATATAGTAATTATTGGTAGCGGCATGGGCGGCTTGCTTTGTGCGGATATTCTTAGCCGGGAGGGATTCCGGGTTTGTGTGCTGGAGAAGAATAAACAAATTGGAGGTTGCCTGCAAACTTTTGTTCGTGATAAAACCATTTTCGATTCGGGGGTACATTATATTGGAGGTCTCGGCCCGGGACAGAACCTATTTCAGATTTTTAAATACCTGGGGATTATTGATAAACTGAAACTTCAAAAACTGGAAGAAGACTGTTTCGATAGAATAATGATAGGCGATGAGCAGAAAGACTATGTATTTGCCCAGGGCTACGAAAATTTTATCAGCCACCTGGTTAAGGATTTTCCCGGAGAAGAAAAGGCTATCCGCAAATATTGTGATGTGATTCGGGATATCTGCAGCCGGTTCCCTTTGTACAATTTGCGGGATGGAGGAAACTTTTCGGAGAAAACATCGGTGATTGAATTAGCGGTGAAGCCCTTTATAGAATCGCTAACGAATAACCAACTGCTTCGGGAAGTGCTGGTTGGAAATAGTATGCTTTATGTATTGGATGGAGAAAAGACGCCCTTCTATGTACATGCCATGATTCTTAATAGTTATATTGAAAGCTCCTGGAAGTGTGTGGATGGAGGCTCAATTATAGCCCGCCTGATGGCAAAAAATATCAGAGCGCATAACGGAGTGATAATTACAAAGGCGAGGGTTGATGAAATCCTTGTTGAAAAGGGCATGGCAACTTCGGTTAGATTGGAAAATGGCCAGATCATCCATGCAAAAAGAATAATATCCAATATCCACCCGGCTATTACACTCAAACTGGCTAAGACAGATATCATCCGCCACAGCTACCGGCAGCGGTTGGAATCGATGGAAAATGGGATTGGCGGCTTCCAGGTCAATATCGTATTTAAGAAAAACAGCTTCCCTTATAATAAACACAATTATTATTATAAACCCCTTGGCCATGCCTGGGATATGCCTCACCATACGGAAGACAATTGGCCCCTGGGGTATGCTCTTTTTTTCTCGGCATCTTCTAAATCGGAAACTTTTGCGGATTCCCTGACTATTTTAGCCTGTATGCGTTTCAGCGAAGTGGAAAGATGGGCTGGATCTTTTAATACCGTTGCCGATGAAAATGAACGGGGTGAAGATTACGATGCATTTAAAAAGCGTAAGGCAGAAATATTAATCGATTTGGCAGAAAAGAAATTTCCAGGTTTAAGAAACCATATCCTGAACTATTATACCTCTACACCGTTAACCTATAGAGATTATATTGGAAGCTCCGATGGTTCCATGTATGGAATCGTTAAAGATGCTGCCAATCCAATGAAAACTTTTATATCATCCCGAACCAAAGTGCCAAATCTGTTTTTAACCGGCCAAAACCTCAATCTTCATGGGGTTTTGGGTACTGCGATGAGTGGGTTGGTAACCTGTGCTTCGGTTTTAGAGAGTGAAGAAATTATAAAAAAAATCAGGAATGCGTAGCCTGAAAAAAATAGGAAAGGTCCTTTTGTATTTCATCGGCATCCTGCTGTTGTTGCTGATTTGCTTTTATATATATGTAAAGGCAGTTTCTAATGTAAAGCCGCCAAATGTAAAAGATAAATCGGCTTTAAATCTAAAAAGAGTAGATCATGGAAATGGGTTTTATACAATTGGCGATAATTGGTTCCGGCATAGTAAATCGGGCCTTTATGAATTGTATGTAGAGGGAAAACCATTTGATCGGGGCGTCATTAATGGTAAGCTCACGAAAGAGCTGGTGGTAAGGCAGGAAGAGCATTTTGCCGACCAGATTTTTAAAATGATTCCTTCCGGATTTATCCGCAGTTTTTTAAAAGATATGATTGGATTTTTTAACCGGAACCTCCCCCAATACGTTACCGAAGAGGATAAGGAAGAAATTTATGGTATTTCCGCCTCTGCCAGCCCCGCATTCCAATACCTTGGCACGAATTACCAACGCATCCTGAATTATCATGCCGCTCATGACATCGGCCATGCCGTTCAAAACCTGGCCCTCGTGGGTTGCACATCATTTGCTACCTGGGGAAGCCACTCTGCCGATAGTAGTATGATAATGGGAAGGAATTTCGATTTCTGGGTTGGCGATAAATTTTCGGAAGATAAAATTGTGGCGTTCTTTAATCCCTCAAGCGGCCATAAATTTATGATTATTACCTGGGGCGGGTTTATTGGCGCCGTTTCAGGAATGAACGATCAGGGGCTTGCAGTCACAATTAACGCGGCTAAATCCGATATTCCCACATCCTCTGCCACCCCGGTTTCATTAGTGACCCGCGAAATTTTACAATATGCCGGTAACATCAGCGAAGCTATCGCTATCGCAAAGAAACGGAAAATGTTTGTTTCCGAATCTTTCCTGGTGGCTTCCGCTGCCGATCATAAAGCCGTGATCATCGAGAAAACCCCCACCGACCTGGATGTGTACGACCCACATCAGAATTATATCCTTTGCACCAACCATTTCCAGGGCAAAGAATTTTTACACACAAAAAAGAACCAGCAGCAAATTTCCGAAAGCGCCTCCGAATACCGTTACCAACGGCTTAAAGAACTGGTAGATGCTGACAGACATAATACAGTGCCGGCCACGGTGGCCATCCTTCGCGACCGGAAAGGGTTAAACGGAAAAGATATTGGAGAAGGAAATGAAAAAGCCATTAACCAGATGATTGCACACCATTCCGTGGTTTTTGAACCGGAGAAGCGGTTGGTATGGGTTTCTACCTCTCCCTGGCAGTTAGGGGAATATGTGGCTTACGACCTGAATAAAATTTTTGCCATGAAAGGCCTGGCACAAAACCGGGAAGTGATCGATTCCGCCTTAACCATTCCGCCCGATCCTTATCTCCTGACAGATACCTTCCGTTTGTTTGAAAAATATAGGAAGTATAAACAGGATATTGCAGACGGGAAACAAGTTGTTCCAGACAGTATCGTTGCAAGTAACCCCTATTTTTACAATGCATATGTGCTTGCTGCCGATTATGCTTTTAAACAGCATAATTACACCAGGGCGCTTCATTGGTATAAAGAAGCGCTTACAAAAGTAATTGCTACAAAACCGGAAGAAGAGCACATCCAGAAACAAATTCAAAAAATTAAATCGTTGCAGGAATGATTTCAGGTATTGGGACCGACATCATTGAGGTGGCAAGGGTAGCCGAGAAAATGCAAAGGCATTCGGGATTCAGGGAGTATGTGTTTTCTCCGGCAGAAATTGCCTATTGTGAAAAAATGACGGGTAAATACGAATATTATGCTGCCCGATTTGCCGCAAAGGAAGCCTTCTTAAAGGCCCTTGGAAAAGGCTGGCAATCGGGTACGTATTTTAATGAAATTGAAACCCTGCCAAATGAAGATGGTAAACCTGAAATATCCCTGCTGGGCAATACAAAAGCCACGCTTGAAAAATTACCCGGGTTCCGGATCTTTGTTTCTTTATCGCACATTAAAGAATTTGCAGTTGCATTTGTAATGCTCGAAAAATTATGATGAGTACCGGCCATATCCTCACCGATCCGCAACAGGCGATTATTGCCATGCAGGAGCAGAAACTTCAACAGACCCTTGCTTACGTTTCTGCCCATTCACCATTTTTTAAAAAACACTTTCAAAAAAGCGGAATTTCCCCTCTTTCAATAAAGACCCTGGCCGAACTGAAACAAGTACCCCCCATTGGGAAGGAACAATTGCAACTTTTTAACGATGATTTTCTTTGTGTTCCAAAACGCGAAGTAATTGAATATAGTTCTACATCCGGAACTTTGGGCAGCCCGGTAAATATTGCCCTTACCGAAAACGACCTCCTACGGTTAGCCATAAACGAATATCATTCCTTTACCTGTGCAGGCGCCACTGCCGATGATATTTTTCAGTTAATGCTTACCCTCGACCGGCAATTTATGGCTGGGATGGCCTATTATAGCGGGCTTCGGAAGATTGGCGCAGGCATCATACGGCTGGGGCCTGGCGTGCCGTCCCTGCAATTGGATACGATAAGCCGGTTGAATCCAACTGCCATCGTAGCCGTTCCTTCGTTTATTATTAAACTGATAGATTTTGCTGAACAACATGGCATTAACCTGAACGAAAGTTCGGTGAAGAAAGCCATTTGTATTGGAGAAAATATCCGGAACACCGATTTTTCCTTAAATGTATTAGGAAGAAAAATTGCCGGAGCATGGAATATTGATTTGTACTCTACCTATGCCTCTACCGAAATGCAAACAGCGTTTACGGAATGTGGATTCTTTTGCGGCGGACACATGCAACCCGAACTGATTATTCTCGAAATGCTGGATGATAATGACAATCCCGTTTCGCCAGGGGAACCAGGGGAGGTAACCATCACTACCCTGGGGGTAACCGGAATGCCCCTGGTGCGCTATAAAACGGGTGATATTTGTATTCACCATGTTGGCCAGTGCCGTTGCGGAAGATGGTCAACACGCCTCTCGCCGGTGGTGGGCCGCAAGAAGCAGATGATTAAGTTTAAAGGCACAACGCTTTATCCTCCGGCTCTCTTCGATATGTTAAACGATATGGAAGATGTGAGGGATTACGTGGTGGAAGTATATTCCAATGAAGTGGGAACAGATGAAGTGAAACTGCATATTCTTCCATCGAACCTGGCGGAGGAGACCGACCGGAAGATAAGGGCCAACCTACAGGCAAGGTTAAGGGTAAGCCCTCATGTAAGTTATATTAGCCAGGAAGAATTGCAAAAAATGCAAATGCCCGAAACGGGGAGAAAATTAATGAAGTTTATGGATAACCGGCACCCGGGTTAGGGGCCTGCGTTTTACTTTGCCCAATGGCCAACATAATTTCTTCGAGAATTTCCTCATTCGATTGTTCGCTGGTAAACCTTAGTGGGGCCCCAAATTTTACAGAAAAGGATGT
>Ga0116193_1000463_pt1 | contig 37971 bp, 38 predicted proteins | sample AD_UKC115_MetaG_FD_89892 | JGI IMG/M metagenome (GOLD analysis project Ga0116193, IMG submission 89892) | Active sludge microbial communities of municipal wastewater-treating anaerobic digesters from Hong Kong - AD_UKC115_MetaG | ecosystem: Engineered > Bioreactor > Anaerobic > Digestate... | reverse complement strand
GTGCGAACGGTGTTGTCGGCGATGCCCTGCGCGTCCGTCGCGAAGCTGGTGCCGATCGCGAACGCGGACAGCAGCGTGCTGAGCACCCAGAGGATCCACCAGACGATGATGGGTCGGCGCAACCTGTGGTAGATCCCCTCGAACATGGCCGTCTCGATGACGAACACGGGTGCCCACAACAGGTTGGCCACCGGGATGAGGCAGCCGGCCCACAACATCCACGCCGGCCGCGGATCCTCGAGCCGCCGGTGGCCGTAGGCCGCTGTGCGCCGAGCGATCAACCATCTGGTCAGAACGACGGCGCACCAGATCACCGCGACCAGGGCGGCGAAACTCGCCAGCACGCCCAGCCAGACGCCGAACCCGGCGATGACGGGATGCAGCAGGGTGGTCCGGTTGATCAGGAGCAGCACGTAGCGCAGTGCATGTGCCGCGGCTGCCACCGCGAGGACGATCGCCGTGATCCGCAGCGCCGACGTGACGAGCGAGGCCGACGGGCCGGCCGGCGGTGCCGTGGGCTCTGGAACCGGGACGATCGTGTCGTGCAGTCCCCACCCGGGGTTGGCCGGATAGCGCGGTGTCGGCGAGAGAGCGGGCCGCCGGCGGCGCGCGGCCGGCGGTGGGCCGGGACGCACGGCGATCCAGCGGAAGCCCGCCGGTGCACCGCCGGGGCGTGGCGGGTTGGGTGCGGAGGGTCGGGGCGGCGCGGCAGCCGGTGCGAGCAGCGCCCCCTGGCACCGCGGGCACCAGGCGCGCTGGCGGTCACGGACATTCCAGCGCGTGCCGCACGCCGAGCAGACCTGGATCACCGGACCAGCCTAATCAGATCGTTCCGGGACTGCCGTCGTCAGTGACCACCGGCCGCCCCGACGCCGCCCAGGCCGCCATGCCGCCGACGACGTTGACCGCGTCGAAGCCGTTGCGTACGAGGTACTGGGCCACCCGCTGCGAGCGTCCCCCGAAATGGCAGACGACGAACAGCTCCTTCTCGGAGTCGATCTCACCGAGCCGGCCGGGCACCTCCCCGAGGGGGATGTGCTGGGCGCCCGGCGCGTGTCCGTCCCGCCATTCATCGGGTTCGCGTACGTCCAGCAATACGGCAGTACCGCCGAACTCATCGGGGAGCTCGCTCACCTCGCACTGGGGCACGTCCACATCGTCCATGGCCATGATCGTTCCACGCCGGTAGCAATGTCGGTGCTATCCACAGTTTCCACAGGCTTATCCACAACGTGAATCGGGTTCGGCAGGGGCCCCTACCGGCTGCATCACGGGCCGCGGCGGCGACCGGTTGTGGACAACTCGCCGAGCCTGTGGGCCGCTGATCAACAGCCGCGATGGGGCCCGAGCGAAATACCTTGTCCCACTAAGTATTCTGTCGGCCCTGACCCTGGTCCGGCCGATCTGGCCATTCGATTTTTGTAGTGGCACGGATACCGATATGATCGCCGTCACTGATGGGTGCTGTGACTCATCTCACGGAGCGAAATGCCGCCGTGCCGGGTCGGGATTGCCGGACAGGAGTGATAGATGGCAGTGACGCGTCCCTTGGGCCAAGGGTCGGCCTCGCATTGGTACACGCCGTCGTTCCCGTCCTCCACCTGCAACAAGTCCTACGCGATCGCGCTCATGCGAGCGGGCATCATCGCCGTCATCCTGTTGGGTGTACTGGCCTTTCTGATCCTGACCTGAAGTCCTGACACGATCTACCGCCGGCGGGCATCCGCCCGCACCGTCCACACCACGCGATAGGAACCGGCGGCCGGCACCCAGCCGAACCGACGGGAGTCGACGACACCGGCCGCGGCGCGATTGTCGGAGCAGGCTTCGAACTCGGTGGACCGCCCGGTGCCGCGCACGCCTCCCACGCGTTTGATCAACCACCGCGAGGGCAGGGTCGGATCGGGAAACACTCGCAATTCGCCGGACCGGGGTCGCCCACCGCGAGCGGCCAGCAATCCGTCTCCGGGGTTCAGTGTCGGTCGCATCGAGTCCTCGACCACCGCGAATCTGCGGACCGGCCACCACCTGCGCCACCCATGGTTTCGACGCACCTGCTCAGGGTAAGTTATGGCCATGCTGCTTCGACTGTTCGACCTCGCCTTCTCTACGGCCACCCCCGCCCACGCCCACTGCGACCTGTACTGCGGTGTCTATGACCCCGCGCAGGCCAAGATCGAGGCGCTGTCCTGCCTCAAGACCGTGCAGAAGTACAACGATTCCGACGACGAGCACTTCCGCACCCGCGCGATCCTGATCAAGGAGCAGCGCGCCGAAGAGGTCAAACATCACCTGATGGTGCTGTGGGCCGACTTCTTCACCAAGGAGCATTTCGAGCAGTTCCCGAACCTGCACCAGTTGTTCTGGGACGGCGTGCACGGTGCCGGCGACGTGAAGAAGTCCACCAAGGTCGAGGACTGCGAGAAGCTGCTGAAGACCATCGACGAGATCGCCGACATCTTCTGGCAGACGGAGAAGGCCAAGGGCATGGGGGTCTACCCGCCCAAGTGAGCGCGGTTTGCGGCCCGCCGTTCCCGATTTCCAGATGAACGGCGGGTCAGCAGTCGTGTCCTATTGCGTGCCACGCGGTTGTCCCTCATCCTGATCGCACCGACCCGTAGCCGTGTCGTCCTGGCAACACGAACCGACAAGTCGTGGAGGGCAAGATGGACTCAGGCCCCGGACGAGCGATCGGGCTCGCTCCGTTCCATTCCAGCGGTGTCCTCAAGGGTTTCGTGGTCTCGGGCCGCTGGCCGGATTCGACCAAGGAATGGGCGCAGTTGTTGATGGCGGCGGTCCGCGTCGCGTCGCTGCCCGGTTTGCTATCCACCACGACGATATTCGGCGTGCGAGAGGAGCTTCCCGACATCCCGGAGCCGGGGACGGTCGGCCTGGTCCTGGCCGAAGGCACGGTGGTGGGTGACGCGGCGGTCGCGCCCGGCCACTTCGCCGACCATCAGCCGCCGGCCCTGATGATGCTGCATCCGCCGTCGGAGACCACGCCGTCGCTGCCGGAGTGCGTGGGGGCGGCCTCGGGCTGTGTGCTGCTACCCGGCCTGCCGCACCTGGGTCTCGAGCATCGCGCCGCCTGGGTGGAGGCGAATCGGATGGCACCATCACCTCGATGGTGAGTCGGGTCGGAGTTGACCCCATCAGCCACCCGGACACGGCCATTCTCGCGATGTTGCTCGCCGCCTGACGGGCCCTTGAGCGCCGCCGGGCCGTCCAGCGTGGTCATTACCGCAGGTAACGATCATTTCTGCGGTGATGTAGCCTGTGGCGTTGCCCGCGCTGCCGGCAGCAAAGTGGCAACCACTGCATCTTCGCGAACACTGACCGTTGCCGTGCCTTGACGCGCGGTGGCGGGCCGAGGCCCCCAATCTGCGCTGCCAGCAATTGGGCAGTCGGCTGACAGACGTTCGTAAGCGGGCATATGCAATGGGTTTTGGCCGCTGACGAGGGGCTAACGGGGTCGGTGGGCCCCACGGGGCCGGTTTCGGGGAGGACCCTGGCAGCTTCTGTCGAATTTTATAAGGTTTGCACTTGGTTGTTTGCTATTCACTCGCTACCATGATCAGCAAACAACTAGTGTCATGGATAGCTTGCTGCTGTACGTGGAGGGGTTCCGAAAATATGAGTACGACGTTTGCCGCACGGTTGAATCGTCTCTTCGACACCGTGTATCCGCCGGGCCGTGGACCCCATACCTCGGCCGAGGTGATCGCCGCGCTGAAGTCGGAGGGCGTGACGATGTCGGCCCCGTACCTGTCCCAGCTGCGCTCCGGTAACCGGACCAACCCGTCGTCGACCACCATGGCCGCCCTGGCGAACTTCTTCCGGATCAAGCCGGCCTACTTCACCGACGATGACTACTACGAGAAGCTCGACAAGGAGCTGACGTGGTTGGCCAACATGCGCGATGAAGGGGTCCGCCGGATCGCCGCCCGCACCGTCGGCCTGTCGCCGGAGGCTCAGCAGAACCTGGTCCAGAAGGCCGAGGAACTGCGCCGCCAGGAGCACCTCGAAAGCTGAACGCCCAACGGCGTCAACGCATTAGCGCGTCGTACTGGCGCGCGATCTCGATGATCCACTCCCGGTCGGAATAGCTGTCCGGCTGCCGCAGCCAGACCAGTCCCGGGAATTCCCGATCGCCGGCGAACCGGTCCTGATCGCGGCCCGCACTGATCCACTTCGCGATAGCGCGAGCCTGTTCGTCGGGCGTCACGTCGGGAAGCTCACCCTCGTCCGGACCACCGTCGAGCAGCGCTGTTCGGGCCGGGTCGGATTTCATCGCGGAGTGCGCGGCGGACGCCTCCAGGAACAGCGCATCGGAGATCAGCGAGAGCTTCTCCGCGATCCGGAACACCAGCGGCCCACGTGGTCGCACCCCGATGCCGATGTCCGGCTGACGGCTCAGCAGCTCTTGGAGAATCGGCTCGATCAGCCGGTCCTCGTGCCGGGCGGCAAACCAGTCCTCGATCGTCGGCAGCAGGGCTCCGGCGGCCACGGTCGCCATGGCGCAGACCAGGAGCGTCGCGGCCGTCCCCACGCTGAGCAACCGGGGGCTGCCGATCGCCCGGATCATGAAGAAGGCGCTGGCGAGCAGGATCAGCACGGTGCCGACGGTGAAGACGAACAGCGCGCGTCCGCGCCGACTCCGGTTCGAATGCCGCAGGCCCACCCACGACACCATGCTCAGGGCGAGTAGTACGTAGAGCAACGGGATCAGCCATGAGAACGAGATGGCCGACGTGTTGAGATTGCGTTCCAGATACTCCTGGGTGGACATCTCGGGCTGGCGGCCGCCGGCCAGGAACAGCGCCATGGTCACTACGACGATCACCACGGCAACGGCGTACTGCAGCAAGGCAATTCGGCGGACCGCCACGGGGCTGCGCTCGGAACCCACCGTGGTGATCATCACGCAGCTGCCCGCGGCGCTGGCGATGAGCGCACACTGACTCAGCGCGATCGAGATGTTCGGCCAGTGCAACACCGTATCCAGCAGCAGCGTCAACGGCTGCCAGTTGAGGGCGGCAGCCACGGCCAGGCTGCCCAGGGCGACGATCATCGCGGTACTCACCAGAGACTGTTTGTTGACCAGTGCCCAACCGATGCGCACACCGGTGGCCAGCCCGAGCAGGCCGGCGATGATCCAGATGATCAACCAAATGCCTCGCCGAGTCGCACCTGGAACAACGACGAACGGTCCGAGGGCATTCGCCCGAGACGGTAGATCAGCAGGGCGGCGAAATCCTCGGCCTCCTGTTCGGCCTCCAGCCCGCTGGGGCCCATACAACCCGTCCGCTGGTTGAGCATGTACCGGATCAGGTCGCCGCTGGCGAGTTCGGTGGCGTCGAGGGCGGCCTCCACCACCGGGATGCCGCCGTGCTCGAGCACGAGATGGCCGAGCTCATGGGCCAGCGTCCGTTCCCAGGTGGGCAGGCCCTGCTGGATGACGAAGACGTCGTCGTCGACGTACTGACGCCATTGGCCGCAGACGCCGGGGGGCAGTTCGGCCATCCGGATGGAGATCGGCCGGCCGCGGTGTTCACCGACGGCGGCAACCAGTCGGCTGACGGTGACCTCGCCCTGGCGGGGGGCCAGGTCGATGACGTCGTTGACCGCTTTGGTCACCCGGCGACTGGCCGCCATCTCGTCCCTCCCGTATCGATGGTCGTCGCTCTTGCATCAATTGTCACTGTAAGAACCGTGCCGTACCGACGGCCTTCACCGCAAGACCCGCCTTGGCCTGCCGGAACCCGATCAATCCGCCGACCGCTGTCAGCGCCGCCAGTCCGCTCACGCCCAGCCCCGCCAGACCTGCCACTTCGCCGATCGAGGCCGATTGCAGGTACGTCGCGTAGCCGGCGCGGAAGCCGTCGGGGGCGAGGCCGGGCGCCGCGGGCGATTTCCCGGGCAGTTCGGGCCGCGCCGGCGGGTGCTGGGTCTCGGTCGAGTTGGGCTTGGCCGGCACCGCGATCGCCGGGCCGCTGGGATGCGGGTGCGCCACCACGGGCGGCAGGACGACGATGGGCGCCGGGATCGGGACGGCGACGGGCGGCGGTGCCGCGGCGGGCGGTTCGACGTCGGCGCCGACGCGTCCGAGCTCTGGTGCGTCCACGCCCTCCGACGGGAGCCGGGTGGGGGCACTCGGCCAGTCCGCCGACCCCGGGATCTGCGCGGCTGGCACCGACGGTCCGCCACCGCCGCTGCCGCCGACGGAACCGGTGCCGGTGCCCGGTTTCGGGGTGAACAAGCTGATCAGCCAGCTCCAGAACGGGTCCTTGGGCGGCCATCCGCAATGGTCGTCGTCATCGGGGTCGGGAACGGGGTCGAGATGCTGGGCTGCCGCCGCTATCCCGGGTACGGGGTCGGGTGCCGCTGCGGTGCGCTCCCCCGGCGCCGCAGCGGGTTCGGCCTGCTGTAGGTCGCGGCCGGGCTCTCGCCGGGGCTTCTCGGGCTGTTCCCGCGGTTCCTGGGGCTGCGATTCGGGGTCACCGGCATCGCGGGATGTTCGGGGATGCCAGCCGCGGCCCGGCCTGCCGGACGGCGGTTCGGGATCGGAGTCGGCCGCGGTGTCCGCGCGCGGTTCGTGTTTGCTGTCGGGCCCACCGGTCGGGGTGTCGATGGCGGAATCGTCGGCGGTGTCCGGCGCGGGCGGGGAGTCCTCCTGTGGGGTCTGCCCGTCGGGCCCGGTGTCGACCCCGGGACCTGCGGTTTGCGCGGGCGGGGCGGCGGGATCGGGTTCGGCGCCGGCTGTCGTCGCGAACAGCCCACCGACCGTGGTCAGCAGCGCAGCGCAGGTAACCAGTCCCCCACCCAAGGCGGTATGCACTCGCGAGCCGGTCACTGTCCGTCCTGTTCCATCGTGGCGCGGGCCGCGCCCCCACTCCCGCCCGCCCTACCGTCGAATTGGCAGGACAGGCGTCTCATTGTCGCACGATCCGAGGGCACAACCGACCGGGTCGGGTATCGCGATAAGGTTGCTCCGGGTCCCGCGACGGGCCCGACGATCCTCGACGAGCATCGGAAGGCGGCCGCGATGGGCCTGTTCAGCAAGCGCAAGAGCCGAGCTACGCGCCGTGCCGAGGCCAGGGCGTTGAAGGCGAAGGCCAAACTCGAGGCCAAGCTCGAGGCCAAGAACCAGATTCGCCGGATCAAGGCCGAGGAACGCCGGGAGAACCGCGCCCTGCGCGCGCAGGTCAAGGCGCAGCGGGACGCCGACCGCACCGCGGTCAAGGTGGCCGAAGTGCAGTTGAAGGCCGCAAGGGAAGGCAAACTGCTCTCTCCGGCGCGGGTCCGGCGCGTGTTGACGGTGACCCGCCTGCTGGCGCCCGTCCTGGTTCCGCTGGCCTACCGGGGCGCCACGGCGGCGCGGGGCTTCCTCGATCAGCGCAAGGCCGACAAGCTGGGTGTTCCGTTGAGCCAGGTGGGCCAGTTCTCCGGCCAGGGCGGACAGCTGTCGGCCCGGATCGCCGGGGCCGAACAGTCCGTGCGGGAGGTCGCCGAGCGCAATCCCGCTGACGCCGAGACCCGGCAGTTCGTTTCCGCGATGAATGCCCGCCTGGTCGACCTGTCCGCCGCCGTCACCGCGGCCGAGAACATGCCGTCACATCAGCGCCGGGCCGCCCACACCGCAATCGGTGACCAGCTCGACGGCATCGACGCGGACCTGATGGCACGCCTGGGCGTGTTCTGAGCAATCCGGTAGCCCGAATGGTCAGACCCTGGTCCGCGCCGACGGCCGACGCGCGGCTGCGCGGCGGGGCCGTGGCGGCACTGACCGTGCTGCTGGCCACCGCGGCGCACGGCGTGGCAGCGGGCGAGGTTCCCGGCGGTGGCGCGATCGGCCTGCTGACGGTGCTGTCCGCTGGGCTGGGTGCGATGGTCACCGCGTCGGTGCGGGCGCGGGGTCCGGTCCCGCTGATCGCTCTGCTGGCCGCCGGACAGCTCGCCGGGCACCTGGTACTCGGTACCGGAACGGCACACCACCACGCGGGCCAGCCCGGCTCGGTGTCCGGCGCGCTGATGTTCGGTGGGCACGTGGCCGCCGTGCTGGCCGGCGGAATCCTGGTGGCCGCCGCCGAACGGCTCGCTGCGGCGTTGTCCCGGGTCGTTCGGAGCTGTGCACCGAATCCGTTCGACCGCATCGCAATTCCCGGCGCCGCGGTGCTACCGGCGCCCGAGCATCCATTGCTGCGCAGCCTGCTGATCGCGGCATCGATATCGCACCGAGGTCCACCGGCCCTGCCGGCGTGCTGAATTCACCTCGAACCCCTTGCGATACAAGAAAGTTCATCATCCATGTCCAAATTCTGTCAGTTCTCCATGCGCGCTGCGCAAATCACCGCCGCCGTGACCGTCGGCGCCCTGTGGGGCGCCGGACCCGCGTCGGCCCACATCCATGTCGAATCCGAGCACGCGGAACGCGGTGAGTATGCGGTGCTCACCTTCCGGGTGCCCAACGAGTCCGACTCCGGTTCGCCGACAACCGGATTGAGCGTGGTGATCCCGAATCTGACCTCGGTGTCGACCGCGGTCATGCCCGGCTGGAAGGCGACCCTGGACCGCGACGTCGCCGCCGGTACCGTGCGCTCGGTCAGCTGGACGGCTGATCCGGGCAACGGGATCGGCGCCGATCAGTTCGGGTTGTTCGTCCTGCAGGTGAAGCTCCCCGACGCCGACGCCGTCAGTTTCCCGGCGACCCAGACCTACGCCGACGGGACCGTTGTGCGCTGGGATCAGCCCGAGACTCCCGGCGGTGCGGAACCCGAGCATCCGGCGCCCGGACTCGACGTGAGCTCCGCGGCCGCGCACGACGAGGCCGCCGCACCGGCGGCCCAGCGGCCCGACACCGTGGCCCGTGCGCTGTCGGGCGGCGCCCTGTTGGTCGCTGTTCTCGGGGCCGGCATCGCGCTGCTGCGGAGGAGGTCGTGACGCGGCCGGCGCGGCTGCTGCTCACCGTGCTCCTGATCTGCCTGCTGGGCTCGGCGGGTGCGGCGACGGCGTCGGCGCACGCCGCCCTGATCAGCACGGATCCGGTCGAGAATGCCGCTCTGGCCACGGGTCCCGGACGCGTCAGCGCGACGTTCAACGAGCAGATGCAGCCGGAGTTCGCCGCCATGACGGTGGTGGGGCCCGACGGAAACATCTGGTCGGTGGGCAACCCGGAGGTGCACGGCGCGGTGGTGAGCACCGCGGTGCGGCCGCTGGGTCCGGCGGGTACGTACACGGTCAACTACCGGGCCACGTCGGCCGACGGCCATGTGGTCTCGGGTGCGTGGTCGTTCCGGCTGACCGAGAGCGGCGGTGGCGCACCGGGTCCGGCGGCCGCGGCGCCGCCACCGGCCGACGGGCTGCCGATCTGGCCGTTCCTGGCCGGGGCCGCCGTCCTGATCGCCCTCGGGGCGTGGTGGGCGGTGCGTAGGCGAACGTGAACCGGCCCGAATTCCGTTGGAGCGCAGCGACCGTCGCGGTGATGGTCGCTGCGCTCCTGGCGGCGTGGGCGCTGGCGCGGCCGGATCTGCCGCTCGTGGTCGCCTCCGTTCGTGCGGTGGCCGACGTCGCGGCGGTGGTCGCGCTGGGACTGGCGGTGGTGCCCCTGCTGGATGAGCCGCGGCGGCGCGGCGAACTCTCCGAACGCGCCCGCCGGCCGCTCGTGGTCGTCGGCGCCGGGTGGCTGGTCGCGGAGCTGACCCAATTGATGGCGGCTGCTGCGCGGGCGGCCGGGGCGGACGCGGTCACCCTCACGGTGGACACCGCGGCGCAATTCGCCACCGGGACGGCCCCGGGTCGATCGGCGCTGTGCGGCGTGGTGGCAGCTGCGGCGGTCGCGGTAACGGGTGTGATCCGGCCGGGCGCGGTGCGGGATCGGTGGGTGATCACCGCGGCGGCTGCCGGCGTGGCCGCCCGGGCCGTGACGGGCCACGTGTCGGGGAGTGTGGTCGCCGGGTTCGCGGTGGTCGGCCATGCGCTGGCCGCGGCACTGTGGTGCGGAACCCTGGCCGCAATGGTGCTGACCGTGCGTTCCCGGGGGCAGTGGGCGCGGGTGCTGCCGGTGTTCTCGCGGTGGGCGGTCTGGCTGGTGGGGGCGCTGCTCGTCGGCGGGACCGTTGCCGCCGCGGGGCTGCTCGATTCGCCGGCCCAGCTCTTCGGCACCGGGCACGGCCGGATCCTGCTGGCGAAAGTGGCCGTCACGGTGGCCTTGGTGGTCGTGGCGGGGCGTAATCGGTCCGGTTGGTTGGCGGCAGCTCAGCGACACCGGATCGGAGCCGAACAGTCGGTGCGCCGGTCCGTCGTCGAGCTGATTCTGATGACAATGGTGCTGACCTTCGCCGCTGCGCTGTCGGTTACGGGCTAGCATCGGGCGGGAGCGCATCGCGTACCCGCCGATGTCCATTGGTGCGAAGGAGCAGTCAGATGGCCGACGAGCAGGACCTCCCGGGCGAGCGTCCGGAGGCGACGCCGCCACCGCCACCGGCCAAGAAGACCCCCGCGAAAAAGGCTCCGGCGAAGAAGTCGCCCGCCGGACAACCTGCCGCCAAGAAGGCTGCGGCCAAGAAGGCGCCCGCGAAGAAGGCTCCGGCCAAGAAGGCGGCCCCGGCGGCCGGCAACGGTGCGGCACCGGCGGTCAACGGTGCGAAAGAGGCTGCCGCACAGGCGAAAACGACCGTCGATCAGGCCGACGCCCGAGTGTTCACCCCCGTCGCGGCACCGGCTGCCGAGCGGGGTCGCTCACCGCTGCCGTTGGTGGTTGCCATTGCCGTCAGCCTGCTGGCGATCCTGCTGGTCCGCCGCCTGCGGCAGGGCGACTAGAGGGCCGCAGCGGCGCCGCCGGTCGGCCGTCTAGCATTTCAGCCGTGACCGTCACCCCCCGTCCCACCGCGGACCTCGTCGACGACATCGGCCCGGATGTTCGCAGCTGTGACCTGCAGCTGCGGCAGTTCGGTGGCCGCCGGGCGTTCGCCGGCCGCATCAGTACGGTCCGGTGCTTCCAGGACAACGCACTGCTGAAGTCGGTGCTGTCGGAACCCGGTGACGGCGGGGTCCTGGTGATCGACGGTGCCGGTTCGGTCCACGCGGCGCTGGTGGGCGACGTGATCGCCGAACTCGGCCGGTCCAACGGCTGGTCGGGTCTGATCATCAACGGCGCGGTCCGCGACGCGTCCACCCTGGCCACACTGGACATCGGGATCAAGGCGATGGGCACCAACCCGCGCAAGAGCGCCAAGTCCGGTGCGGGTGAGCGGGACGTCCCGGTGACGTTCGGCGGCGTGACGTTCGTGCCCGGCGAGATCGCCCACAGTGACGACGACGGGATCGTCGTCACGTAACCGCCGGCGCGAGGCCCGGCGGCGACCGATCCGCTAGCCGGTGGCCGACGCCGCCGGCACCACCGCACGCCGATGGCCGAACCGCAGTTCGGGAGTGGCGATCGGCGTGCGCCGCAACGAGTTGATGTCCCGGAAGTAGTCGTGCTTGATCTGCCAGGGGCCCTTCGAGCCACGCTTGGGCAGAATGTGCTCCGCACGCGCGAAGTAGCCCGAGCTCATATCGGTGAACGGGAGCCGCTGGACGTCGCCGCCCGGTGTCACCGGTTCCACGGTGTCGTAGCCGTTCTGGTCCATGTAGTTGAGCAGCCGGCACACGTACTGGGACACCAGATCCGCCTTCAGCGTCCACGACGCGTTCACGTAGCCGAAGGTGAAGGCGGCGTTCGGCAGGCCCTCGAGCATCAGCGCCCGGTAGGCCAGGCGCTGGCCCGGGTCGATCACCGCGCCGTTGCGGCTGATGACCGCACCGCCGAACAGCTGCAGGGTCAATCCCGTTGCGGTGACGATGATGTCGGCGTCCAGGTGGGCGCCGGAGGCCAGTTGGATACCGGTCTCGGTGACGTGGTCGATGCGGTCGGTGACCACGTCGGCCTTGCCGGTACGGATGCTGCGGAACAGGTCGCCGTCCGGCGCCAGGCACACGCGCTGGTCCCACGGGTTGTAGTCCGGCCCGAAGTTGCCCTCGACGTCGTAGCCCGCGGGAAGTTGGCGCTTGGCCATGGTCAGGAGCGCCTTGCGGAAGTTCTTCGGGAATCGCCGGGCGAGCCGGTACTGCATCGAGCTGACGCCGATCGCGTACCAGCGGTTCACGGTGTTGGCCGCCCGCGGCGGGAGCCACTTGTTGGCCTTCGGAGCCACCGGGCTGACGCCGGGCAGCACGCCGATGTAGGTCGGGCTGCGCTGCAGCATGGTGACGTGCCCGACGCCGGAGTCGACCAGGGCGGGAAGCAGGGTGACCGCGGTAGCCCCGCTGCCGATGACGACGACCCTCTTGCCGGCGTAGTCGAGATCCTCCGGCCACTGCTGGGGATGCACGACGGTTCCGCCGAAGTTCTCGATCCCGGGGAAGTCGGGGGTGTAGCCCTGGTCGTAGTTGTAGTAGCCGGAGCAGGCCATGACGAACCCGGCCTGGATGGTGCTCTGGACGCCGTCGTGCTCGATGGTGACGGTCCAGCGCTTGTCCTCGTCGGAGAAGTCCGCGGCCACCACGCGCTGGCCGTACCGGATGTGCTTGTCGATGCCGTTCTCGACGGCGGCTTCCCTGATGTAGGACTTGATCGACGGCCCGTCGGCGATCCACTGGGTGGAGCGCCACGGCTTGAACCGGAAGCCCAGGGTGAACATGTCTGAGTCCGACCGGATGCCGGGGTAGCGGAACAGGTCCCAGGTGCCGCCGAGGTCTTCGCGGCGCTCCAGGATCACATAGCTCTTGGTGGGGCATTCCTGCTGCAGGTGCCAGGCGGCGCTGATGCCGGAAATCCCGGCCCCGACAATCACGACGTCGACAAATTCAGTCATATGTAAAACGCTATCAACGGTGTGTCGAGTTCGTCAACGGTCCGTCGAAAATTTCAACGCGATGTAAACTCGGCGATCGTGACCACCGTGAGCCCGCGTCCCGCCACCGGCGGCGCCCGTGCCCGGCGGTCCACCCGGCCGTCGAGCGACGAGCGCGAGCAGGCGATCCTGAACACCGCGGAAACCCTGCTGGAGGGCCGCGGGCTGGCCGACATCTCCGTCGACGACCTCGCCCGCGGTGCGGGGCTGTCCCGGCCCGCGTTCTATTTCTACTTCCCGTCCAAGGACGCGGTCCTGCTGCGGTTGTTCCAGCGTGTGGTCGAGCAGGCCGACGCCACGGTTCCCAGTCAGAGCGACCTGCCCCGTGACGTCAGCCCGGCCTGGTGGCGGGCCGGCATCCGGGCGTTCATGGTGTCGTTCCGCACGCACCGCGCCGTGACGCTGGCCGCGATGGCATCCCGCCCGACCAGCCCCGAACTCGGCGAGTTGTGGTCGACGTTCATGAGCAAGTGGGTCGCGCGCGTCGCTGAGATGATCGAGGCCGAGCGCACCCGCGGTGCGGCGCCCGTCACCATCGACGCCGCGCACCTGTCGGCGGCGCTGAACCTGATGAACGAACGGGTGATGGTCGCGTCGTTGTCCGCCGAACGGCCGGGCCTGCCGGAAGAGGATTCCCTGGACGCGCTCGTGCACGTCTGGGTGACGTCGATATACGGGCAGCTGCCCTAGGCGATCCACCGGCAGCTCGCCGCCACTGTCGTAGGCCGGTGCGACCATTCGGTCGTGTCCGAAGGGTCCGCTCCGCAGTCCGGTACGGCCTCGATCCTGCATGCCGACCTCGACGCGTTCTACGCCTCCGTGGAGCAGCGCGACGATCCGACACTGCGTAACCGGCCCGTCATCGTCGGGGCCGGAGTGGTGCTCGCCGCCAGTTACGAGGCCAAGGCGTACGGGGTTCGCACCGCGATGGGCGGGCGGCAGGCGCTGACCCTGTGTCCGCACGCCGTCTTCGTGCCGCCGCGGATGTCGGCCTACTCGCGGGCCAGCGCCGCAGTCTTCGCGGTCTTCCATGACATCACCCCGCTGGTGGAACCGCTGTCGGTCGACGAGGCCTTCCTCGACGTCGGCGGGCTGCGCCGGTCGGCCGGTGAACCCGTGGCGATCGCCGATCGGCTGCGGAGCCGAGTGCGACGGGAAGCCGGCCTGCCGATCACCGTCGGCGTGGCCCGCACCAAGTTCCTGGCCAAGGTGGCCAGTCAGGAGGCCAAGCCGGACGGGCTGCTGCTGGTGCCACCGGACCGCGAACTGCAGTTCCTTCATCCGCTGCCGGTGCGCCGGCTCTGGGGTGTGGGCGCCCGGACCGAGGAGAAGTTGCGCGCGCACGGCGTCGAGACGGTGGCTCAGGTCGCCGAACTCGGCGAGTCCGCGCTGACGTCGATGGTCGGAGCCGCAATGGGCCGGCAGTTGTACTGTCTGTCGCACAACATCGATCGCCGGCGGGTGGTAACCGGCATCCGGCGTCACTCGATCGGTGCGCAGCGGGCGGTCGGTGGGCGCGGAAACAGGTTGTCCCCCAACGAGATCGATCAGATAGTGATCGGCCTGGTGGATCGCATCACCCGGCGGATGCGGGCGGCCGGGCGCACCGGCCGGACGGTGACGCTGCGCCTGCGGTTCGACGATTTCGGCCGGGCGACCCGCAGTCGGACCCTGATGAAGGCGACGGGGTCCACCGAACCGATCCTGGACGCCGCGCGTGACCTGGTTGCCCAGGCCGCACCGCTGATCGCCGAACGGGGCCTGACGCTCATCGGGTTCGCGGTTTCGAACATCGACCGCGACGGCGCCCAACAGCTGGAGTTGCCGTTCGGCGCCGGCCCGGACCTGGTTGCCGTGGATCGGGCGGTCGACCGGGTGCGGGAGCGGTTCGGCAACTCGGCGCTGACGCGGGGCGTGCTCGTCGGCCGGCACGGCGCCGTCGACGCCGGCTGGGAGGTGCCGATGCTGCCCGACTGACCTCGATTCACGCCACCCGGTCGAGCAGCCGTTGCAGCGGCCAGGTGTTGATGATCCGGTCCACCGGCACGCCGTTGTCGAGCGCACGCTGCGCGCCGTAGCCGAGAAAGTCCAGTTGCCCAGGTGCGTGCGCGTCGGTGTCGACGGCGAAGTCGCATCCGATCTGCACCGCCAGGTCGATCAGCCGCGACGGGGGATCGCGGCGTTCGGGGCGCGAGTTGATCTCCACCGCGGTGCCGTGGTCGCGGCAGGCGGTGAACACCTTCTCGGCGTCGAACGTGGATTCCGCGCGCAGGCCGCGGCCGCCGTCGACCAGGCGTCCCGTGCAATGCCCCAGGACCGTCACCCGTGGATGCGCCACGGCGGTCATCATCCGGCGGGTCATCGCGTCGGCGTCCATCGACAGCTTGGAATGCACGCTGGCCACCACGATGTCGAGGCGGTCCAGCAGCTCGGCCTCCTGGTCGAGGCTGCCGTCGTCGAGGATGTCCACCTCGATCCCGGTCAGGATGCGCATCGGCGCGAAGCGTTCCCGCAGCTCCTCGATCACGTCGAGCTGGTGGCGCAAGCGGTCCGCGGACAGCCCGTTGGCCACCCTGAGGCGCGGCGAGTGGTCGGTGAGCGCGCAGTACTCATGGCCCAGCGCCTGCGCCGTCGCCATCATCTCGGCGATCGGCGCCGACCCGTCCGACCATTCCGAATGCAGGTGCAGGTCGCCGCGCAACGCCGAGCGGATCGATCCCCCACCGAGATCCGCTGCTGCCGCACGTAATTCGACCAGGGCATCGGGCTCGCGGCCGGCCCAGGCCTGCGCGATCACCTTCGCGGTCTTGGGCCCGATCCGCGGTAGGTCCTGCCAGGTGCCCGACGCGCCGTGGCGCTCCCGTTGCGCCTCGGTCAAGGCCTCGACGACGTCGGCGGCGTTGCGATACGCCATCACCCGGCGCGGGTCCTCGCGGGCGCGGTCCTTGAAGTAGGCGATCTGCCGCAGGGCGCTCACCGGATCCATGGCTCCAGTGTGCCCGGAATTTCCGGGGCGCCACCCGGCGTTGTCGCTACGGTGAAATTTGCCTTCAAGACCTCGCCGCAGAACACCACCTGGGCCGACATGCTCGCCGTCTGGCAGGCGGCCGATGAGATCGACGTCTACGAGTCGGGCTGGACCTTCGATCACTTCTATCCGATCTTCTCCGACCCCACGGGCCCATGTCTGGAGGGCTGGGTCACGCTGACCGCGCTCGCCCAGGCGACGCAGCGGCTGCGGGTGGGGGTGCTGGTCACGGGCATCCATTACCGGCACCCTGCCGTGCTGGCCAACATGGCCTCCGCCCTCGACATCGTTTCCGGCGGCCGCCTGGAACTCGGGATCGGGGCCGGCTGGAACGAGGAGGAATCCGGCGCCTACGGCATCGAACTGGGCAGCATCACGGAGCGCTTCGACCGGTTCGAGGAGGCCTGCCAGGTGCTCGTCGGCCTGCTCGGCCAGGAGACCACCACCTTCGACGGCAGGTACTACCAGCTGAAGGATGCGCGCAACGAGCCCAAGGGTCCGCAGCAGCCGCACCCGCCGATCTGCATCGGCGGTAGCGGTGAGAAGCGCACGCTGAAGATCACCGCCCGGTACGCCGATCACTGGAATTTTGTCGGCGGGCCGCCCGCGGAGTTCGCCCGAAAGCGCGACGTCCTGGCTGCGCACTGCGCCGACATCGGCCGCGATCCGGCCGAGATCACACTGTCCTCGCATGTCCGCCTCGGTCCGGACCTGGACTACCAGAAGGTGGTCGACGAAGCCGCCGCGCTGGCCGCCGAAGGACTGGACCTGGCAATCGTCTACCTGCCGCCGCCGTATGACCCGGCCGTGCTCGAGCCGTTGGCACAGCAAATTCGCGATTCCGGTTTGAGGTAGCCGAAGCGGTCCCGACCTGCCCATCGACGTGCCACACTGGCACGTCGCAAAATTCGTTAGGGGGACGTCGGGGTGGGTCACAACGACGAGGTCATCCGCACGGGCAACGTCCGGCGCTGGCTGCGGGATCCGATAGATCTGGACTGGACGGTGGGGTTCGTGCAGCGCCGGGGAGCCGGCCGGCTCAAGTCGGGGGCGCTGCTCGTCGGTTGTGCGACGCTGATCGTCGCCATCGGCGCGTCGCTGTGGTGCCCGGCCGGCGAGTTTCCCGGGTTCGTTCGTCTGGTGATGTGGGCGGCGCTGCCGGCGCTGCTCCTCGCGGGCGTGCGGTGGTCGCGCAGTCCGTTGGTCCCGCGCGCGGAATCCATCGCCGCGATATTCGTCGCCGATGCCGGGATCGCTCTGGCCTGTCTGACCCACCAGACCCGGATGGCGGGGATCGCGGGGACCGCGCTGTTCGCGCTGATGGGGATCTTCGCGATGTTCTATCTCAGTGCGCGCTGGCACCTGCTGCACGCAGCTTTCGCGGCGGTGGTCACCATTGCCACCGTCGTGCTGGTCGTCGTTTTCGACGATGTGTCCGAGTTACCGCTGGCCATCTCGAAAGCTGTTGGGCCACTGGTGATCACCACGGCAGCACTGCCGTTCGTCCATTTCTACATCTGGTTGCTGGTGGACAACAGCACCGACTCGTTCATCGACCCCCTGACGGATGTGGCGAACCGGCGCGGCCTGCTCGAGCGCCTGCCCGGACTCGCCGCGTCCGGCGGGGACATTGCCGTTCTCGTCATCGACGTGGATTCCTTCAAGGCGATCAACGACCTGCACGGCCACGCCGTCGGGGACGAGGTGCTCAGGCGGATCGCGGCGCAACTGGTCAGTGCGTCGCGGTCGTCCAGTGCCCCGACACTGGTTGCCCGGCTCGGCGGCGAGGAGTTCGCGATCGTTGCTGCCACCGGACTGAAGAGCGGGCTGGAGATCGCCGAGCGGGTGCAGGCCGCGATCGGCAGCGCTGCCGCGCAGCCCGTCGTCACCGTGAGCATCGGCGTCGCCGCCGGAAGGTGTAGCCGGCCCGAAGATTTCGTCAGATTGTTGGATATCGCCGATGGGGCGATGTACATCGCAAAGCAGAGTGGCGGTGCGCGGGTCGCGCTGGCGCCCGAGCTGGCCGCTGAGATCTAGATGTAGCGGAGCAGGTCTGCCTGGGTAACCAGGCGCTCGTTCTTGGCGGGAAACTCCCGGCTCTTCACCGGATGTCGGAAGAACGACCAGGCGATTCGTCCCATCCGCCCCCGCGGAATCGGGTTCAAGTGCACGTCGATCACTCCTGCGGTCTTCGGTTGCTGGACCGGGGCCCAACCCTACCGCAGTGCCCCGTGCGCTCAATTGAATACGGCGAAACTGGCAAACACCAGGAGGCGCGCCGGGGAAACATATGCTGTTTCTATTGTGACTGGAGTGATCAAGGTGGCGAAGCGCCGGACTGCCATGAGCATTGCACTCCCGCCACTGACCTGCCGACTCCGCGTGTGCCCGGGTCTACGCCGACCTGCTGACCCCTCGTAGGCCAGCTAACGAGGGTTGTCCGATTAGCACATTCGCGCAGGTGAGGAAGGTCACACTGGTCGGCCCGGGGGCCGACCTCGTCAGCGTTGCGGAGCGGCGGTCGGCTTGATCGGGCGCGGCAGCGCCGTCGAACCCATCAGGAAATCGTCCACCGCCGACGCGGCCGCACGGCCCTCGGCAATCGCCCACACGATCAGCGACTGTCCGCGGCCCATGTCGCCGGCGACGAAGACGCCGGGCACCGAGGTCTGGAAGTCGGCATCGCGGTACACGTTCCCGCGGTCGGTGAACTCCACGCCGAGATCGGTCAGCAGGCCGGGCTTCTCCGGGCCCACGAACCCCATCGCCAGGAACACGATGTCGGCTTCGAGCTCGAACTCCGAACCCTCCACCTTCTCGAACCTGCCGGCGTTCATGACGACCTCGTGCACCTTCAGCGCCCGGACGTTCCCGTTGTCGTCGCCGAGGAATTCCTCGGTGTTGACCGAGAACACCCGTTCGCCGCCCTCTTCGTGCGCCGAGGACACCCGGAACATCAGGGGGTAGGTCGGCCACGGCGTCGAATCGGCACGGGCCTCCGGTGGCCGGGGCATGATCTCGAACTGGTGCACGCTGGCCGCGCCCTGGCGGTGCGAGGTGCCCAGGCAGTCCGCGCCGGTGTCACCGCCGCCGATGATGACGACCCTCTTGCCCTTGGCCGTGATGGGCGGCTCGCCGGTGTCGTCGGTGACGGGGTCGCCGAGCTGGACGCGGTTGGCCCACGGGAGGTACTCCATGGCCTGGTGGATGCCGTTGAGTTCGCGGCCCGGGATCGGCAGGTCGCGCCAGTCGGTGGCGCCACCCGCCAGCACCACGGCGTCGAAATCATCCTGGAGCTGCTCGGCGGTGATGTCCACGCCGACGTTGACGCCGGCCCGGAACTCGGTGCCCTCGGCCTCCATCTGCGTCAGGCGGCGGTCGATGAAGTGCTTCTCCATCTTGAATTCGGGGATGCCGTAGCGCAGCAGGCCGCCGATGCGGTCGGCCCGCTCGAACACCGTCACCGTGTGTCCCGCGCGGGTCAGCTGCTGGGCGGCGGCCAGACCCGCCGGGCCGGAGCCGACCACCGCGACGGTGCGACCGGTGTGCGCGTCCGGCGGCAGCGGGGTGACCCAGCCCTCGTCGAAGGCGTTCTCGATGATCTCGACCTCGACCTGCTTGATGGTCACCGCGTCCTGGTTGATCCCCAGCACGCAGGAGGCCTCGCAGGGCGCCGGGCACAGCCGGCCCGTGAACTCCGGGAAGTTGTTGGTGGCATGCAACCGCTCGATGGCGTCGCGCCAGCGGCCGCGGAACACCAGGTCGTTCCACTCGGGGATCAGGTTTCCCAGCGGACATCCGTTGTGGCAGAACGGGATACCGCAGTCCATGCACCGCGACGCCTGCACCTGCAGGGTGTCGTGCGAGAACTCCTCGTAGACCTCTTTCCAGTCCTTCAGCCGCAGTGGAACCGGGCGCCGGACCGGCAGTTCACGACGCGTGTGCTTGAGGAAGCCGCTCGGATCACCCACGAGCGGCCGCCATGATCGCGTCGTCCACGTTCTCTCCCGATGCTCGAGCTTCGGCGATGGCCGCCAGCACGCGCTTGTAGTCGCGCGGCATCACCTTCACGAATTTCTGCTGTTCTGACGGCCAATCGGCCAGAATCCGCTGTCCCACCGCCGAATCCGTCGCGTCGACGTGCGCGGTGACCTTGGCGTACAGCCAGTCGAGGTCGGCGTCGTCGAGTGCGTCGAGGTCGACCATCTCCGCGTTGACGTTGTCGGCCAGCGCCCCGGCCGGGTCGTAGACGTAGGCGACGCCGCCGGACATGCCCGCCGCGAAGTTGCGGCCGGTGGCGCCGAGGATGACGACCTTGCCGCCGGTCATGTACTCGCAGCCGTGGTCGCCCACGCCCTCGACGACGGCCTCGGCGCCGGAGTTGCGCACCGCGAACCGCTCACCGACCACACCGCGCAGGTAGGCCTGCCCGCTGGTGGCGCCGAACAGGATCACGTTGCCGCCGATGATGTTGTCCTCGGCCACGTAGTCCGACGGGGCATTCTCCGACGGCCGAACCACGATGCGTCCGCCGGACAGGCCCTTGCCGACGTAGTCGTTGGCGTCGCCGTAGACCCGTAGGGTGATGCCCTTCGGCAGGAACGCGCCGAAGCTGTTGCCGGCCGAGCCGTCGAAGGTGATGTCGATGGTGCCGTCCGGAAGTCCCTGTCCGCCATAGGCCTTGGTGACCTCATGGCCGAGCATGGTGCCGACGGTGCGGTTGACGTTGGTGATCGTCGTGGCGAAGCGAACACTGGCCCCGTTGTCCAGGGCGTCCCGGCACTGGGCGATCAACTGCTGATCCAGCGCCTTGTCCAAACCGTGGTCCTGGCGCGAACTGCAGTACAGATCCTGGTTCATGAACGCCGACTCGGGCTCGTGCAGCACGGGGGACAGGTCCAGCTTGTGGGCCTTCCAGTGCGCGTCGGCGGCCCGGGTGTCCAACGCGTCGACCCGGCCCACCATCTCGTTGACGGTGCGGAATCCCAACTGGGCCATGAGTTCCCGGACCTCTTCGGCGATGAACAGGAAGAAGTTCTCGACGAACTCCGGCTTGCCGTTGAACCGCTCGCGCAGCACCGGGTTCTGGGTGGCCACGCCGACGGGACAGGTGTCGAGGTGGCACACGCGCATCATGATGCAGCCCGACACCACCAGCGGTGCGGTGGCGAAACCGAACTCCTCGCCGCCCAGCAGGGCCGCGATCACCACGTCCCGGCCGGTCTTGAGCTGGCCATCCACCTGCACGACGATGCGGTCGCGAAGTCCGTTGAGCAACAACGTCTGCTGGGTCTCGGCCAGGCCGAGTTCCCAGGGGGCACCCGCGTGCTTCTGGGACGTCAGCGGGGTTGCGCCGGTGCCGCCGTCGTGCCCGGAGATCAGCACCACGTCGGCGTGTGCCTTCGAAACACCGGCAGCGACCGTGCCGACCCCGTTCTCGGCCACCAGCTTCACGTGGATCCGCGCGGACGGATTGGCGTTCTTGAGGTCGTGGATCAGCTGGGCCAGATCCTCGATCGAGTAGATGTCGTGGTGCGGGGGCGGCGAGATCAGGCCCACACCCGGGGTGGAGTGTCGGACCTCGGCCACCCACGGGTACACCTTGTGCCCCGGAAGCTGGCCGCCCTCACCGGGTTTGGCGCCCTGGGCCATCTTGATCTGGATGTCGGTGCAGTTGGTCAGGTAGTGGCTGGTGACACCGAAGCGTCCCGAGGCCACCTGCTTGATGGCGCTGCGGCGCCAGTCGCCGTTGGCGTCCGGGTCGAACCGATCGACCGATTCGCCGCCCTCACCGGAGTTCGAGCGGCCGCCGAGGCGGTTCATCGCGATCGCCAGCGTCTCGTGCGCCTCGGCGGAGATCGATCCGTAGCTCATCGCACCGGTGGAGAACCGTTTGACGATCTCGCTCGCGGGCTCCACCTCGTCGAGGGGAATGGCCGCGCGCCCAACGCTTTCGGGATCCTTGAACTTCAGCAGGCCGCGCAGCGAGGCCATCCGCTCGCTCTGGTCGTCGACCAGGCTGGTGTACTCCTTGAACACGTCGTACTGACCGGTCCGGGTGGAGTGCTGCAGCTTGAACACGGTGTCCGGGTTGAACAGGTGGTACTCGCCCTCGCGGCGCCACTGGTACTCTCCGCCGACCTCGAGCTCGCGGTGCGCCCACTCGTCGGGCCGGTCCAGGTAGGCCAGCTGGTGGCGGGCCTCCACGTCGGCCGCGATATCGTCGAGGTCGATACCGCCGGTGGCGCAATACAATCCGGTGAAGTATTCGTCGAGCACCCGCTGGGATACCCCGACCGCCTGGAACAGCTGGGCGCCGGTGTAGGACGCCAGGGTGGAGATGCCCATCTTCGACATCACCTTGAGCACACCCTTGCCGGCGGCCTTGACGAAGTTGGCCTTCGCCTGATCGCTGCTGATGCCGGTGATCACGCCGCGGTCGACCATGTCCTCGATCGACTCGAAGGCCATGTACGGGTTGATGGCCGCGGCGCCGAAGCCGCACAGCATCGCCATGTGGTGGACTTCGCGCGCGTCACCGGCTTCGACCACCAGACCGACCTGGGTGCGGGTGGTCTCGCGGACCAGGTGGTGGTGCACGGCGGCGACGGACAGCAGCGACGGGATGGGCGCCATCCACTCGTTGGACTCGCGGTCGGACAGCACGATGATGCGGGCGCCGTTGCGGATCGCCTGCGACACCTTCTTACGGACGTCCTCGAGGGCGCGACGCAGACCCTTGCCGCCCTCGGCCACCGGATACAGGCAGCTGACCACCGCCGCCCGCATGCCGTGCTTGCGGCCGTGGATCTCGTGATCGGGGTCGACGTTGATCAGCTTGGCCAGCTCGATGTTGCGCAGGATGGGCTGCGGCAACACGATCTGCCGGCACGAGTTCTCGTCGGGGTTCAGCAGGTCGCCCTCGGGCCCGACGACGCCCTGCAGGCTGGTCACCACTTCCTCGCGGATGGCGTCCAGCGGGGGATTGGTCACCTGGGCGAAGAGCTGCTGGAAGTAGTCGTAGAGCATCCGCGGGCGGGCGGACAGCACGGCGATCGGGGTGTCGGTGCCCATCGAGCCCAGCGCCTCGGCGCCGGTGCGGGCCATGGGCGCCACCAGCAGGTTGAGTTCCTCGTAGGTGTAGCCGAAGATCTGCTGGCGCGCGACGACGCGGTGGTGCGGCATCTTGACGTAGTCGCCGGGCGGCAGGTCGTCGATCGGGAACAGGCCGTTGTCCAGCCATTCCTGATAGGGGTGCTCCGCGGCCAGGTCGGCCTTGATCTCCTCGTCGGAGACGATGCGGCCCTGCGCGGTGTCCACCAGGAACATCCGGCCCGGCTGCAGCCGGGTGCGGTGCACCACCTTGGCGGGGTCCAGATCGAGCACGCCGGCCTCCGAGGCCATGACCACCAGGCCGTCGTCGGTGACCCAGATGCGCGACGGGCGCAGGCCGTTGCGGTCGAGCACGGCGCCGACGACGGTGCCGTCGGTGAAGCACACCGAGGCGGGGCCGTCCCACGGCTCCATCAGCGAGCCGTGGTACTGGTAAAAGGCCCGCAGCTTCGGGTCCATCGCCTCGTTGCGTTCCCAGGCCTCCGGGATCATCATCAGCACCGCGTGCGCGATGCTGCGGCCGCCCAGGTGCAGCAGTTCGAGCACCTCGTCGAAGCGCGCGGTGTCGGAGGCCCCGGGGGTACAGACGGGGAAGATCTTGTTCAGGTCGTTGTGGTAGCCGAAGACGTCGGTGTGGATGAGCGCCTCGCGGGCCCGCATCCAGTTCTCGTTACCGGTGACGGTGTTGATCTCGCCGTTGTGGGCGACCCGGCGGAACGGGTGCGCCAGCGGCCACGACGGGAACGTGTTGGTGGAGAACCGCGAATGCACGATGCCCAGCGCGCTCTCCATCCGCTCGTCCTGCAGATCGAGATAGAACGCGCGGAGCTGCGGCGTCGTGAGCATGCCCTTGTAGACGAAGGTCTCACCGGAAAGGCTTGGGAAATAGACGGTTTCACGTCCGGGGCCGTCCTGGCCGGGGCCCTTGGTGCCCAGCTCGTGCTCGGAGCGCTTGCGGATCACGTAGGCGCGGCGCTCGAGCTCCATGCCGGAGGCGCCACCGATGAACAGCTGCCGGAAGGTCGGCATGGCGTCGCGGGCCAGCGCGCCGAGCGACGACTCGTCGGTGGGCACGTCCCGCCAGCCCAGCAGATCCAGGCCTTCGGCCTCCACGATCTTCTCGACGGCCGCACAGGCGGCGGCGGCGTCCTTGGCCGACTGCGGCAGAAAGGCGATACCGGTGGCGTAGCTCCCGGGTTCGGGCAGATCGAACTCGCACACGGCGCGCAGGAACTTGTCCGGCACCTGCAGCAGGATGCCGGCACCGTCGCCGGTGTTCGGTTCGGCGCCCTGGGCGCCGCGGTGTTCCAGGTTCAGCAGCGCCGTGATGGCCTTGTCGACGATGTCACGGCTGCGTCGGCCGTGGATGTCGACGACCATGGCCACACCGCATGAGTCGTGCTCGTATGCGGGGTTGTACATCCCGTTGGGTGCTATTCCCACCGGCACTCCCACCTGACCTTCCAAGAGCTTCGGGGTGAAGCCTGATCGCCGCTCGGTGCGGCGGGCTGGCCACCCCGGTCCGGTCTTTTCGTCGGCCATGACCCAAGGAATCCGGAAGCCTCCGTGCAGCGATGAACGGTGGCCCTTTTGCGTACTTCAATTTCGGGTCACGGCAAGTGCCCAAAACGATATGTCAAACACTGCCTGACATGCCAACTTAGCTAGTCCTAACCGGTTGCTGGGACCGGCCTGGCAAATGCCCGCGGACCACCGGGCCGAATGCGAATCCGGCCGTGGTCGAACATAATTGGGGTCGAACCGTCCACCTGAACGAACTGAGCGGGGCCGCCGGGCACGCGCAGCAACCGTCCAGAAAGTTTGCTGGGGAGATCGGAGCGGATCGCTGGCCGCGGCTACCGTGGGTCAGAGCACCCCGGAGATCTCGGCCTTGAGCGGGATGTTGCAGCGATTGCGCAGATCCACCGCCGGTGCCCGGATGGCGCTGATCTCGGCATTCACCTGCGGATTCTGATTCAGGAAGTCCTTCGTCTTCTGGGCGACCACGGCCTTGGGCTGGCCATGCATCCCGGTGAAGAACGCGTTGACGTCGGGGTGGGTGAACAGGTAGGCGCTCATGTTGGTGGACACCCCCGCCATCACCGCAATCACATCGGCGGAGGTGCAATTCGGCGGCGGATCGGCGATGGCGGTTGCCGACGCCGCGAGCATGACCGCGCCACTGCCCAACACCGCCGCGGCTGCGTGGCCGAGAGAACGAGTGACGGATTTCATGGGGCTCCTCGAGGGTCGGGGTTCGGTTGCCGGCGGCGGAACATCGGGTTGCCACAACCCTAACGTGGCCGGTGTCGGATTCGGGTACGGTTTGTCGCACAACGAAGGGAACAGTCGCCATGCCGCAGTTGCGAAAAGTCCTGATCCTCGGCGCCGCCGGCGTCGGTGCCGCAGTCGCGGTACTCGCCGCGCCCATCGCGTCGGCGGACCCGTCGCTCCTGCCGCAGTGCGTGGACACCGGCGGGGGCACCTACGGCGGGCAGACCACCGAATGCGCCACCCCGGGAAACGTGCAGCTGGACTCGACTCCCCAGGTGTACCCCGGTGAGGACGCCGACCAGTTCTGGGGCTTCCCCGGTTACGGCTTCGGCTACTGAGCCTCAGAGCTCTACCGGAACGTGCTTCTCGGCGCATGCGGCCCGCACCGCGTCCAGCATGTCCTGGCTCCGGATCGTTTCGAGATCCTCGACGGTGACCGAACCTCGGTCGGTCCGGTGTTGAGCCGCCACCCGCGAATCGCGTAGCCGCTCGGCACGTTCGACGACGTTGCGGGCGAACCGGCCGTTCTGCATGACGTCGATACCGTGGGTGCCGTCCGGGGCTCGGTGGGCGCGCAGCGCACGGCAGGCCGCGTTGAGCGCCTCCATCGCGGCCGGGTCGATGGTGCTGGCCCGCGGCCGGCCGTATCGGACCGCGATCTCCACCAGTTCGTCGGGACTGTAGGACTCGAAGCGCAGCTTGCGGTTGAACCGTCCCGCCAGACCGGGGTTGACGGTGAGGAACTCGTCGACCTCCTTCTCGTAGCCCGCGCCGATGAAGCAGAAGTCGAACCGGTGCACCTCCAGGGCCACCAGTAGCTGGTTCACGGCTTCCATGCCGATCATGTCGGGCCGCCCGTCGTGGTGCCGTTCGACCAGGCTGTAGAACTCGTCCATGAAGAGGATGCGGCCGAGCGAACGCTCGATCAGCTCATTGGTTTTCGGGCCGGAGGAGCCGATGTGCTCACCGCAGAAGTCCGACCGCTTGACCTCGATGATCTCCGGATGGCGGACGATGCCCAGCCCCGCGTAGATCTTGCCCAGCGCTTCGGCGGTGGTGGTCTTACCCGTGCCTGGCGGGCCGACCAACAGCATGTGGTTGGTCTGGTTGTTGACCGGCAGCCCGTGCGCCAGCCGCAGCGCGCGGACCTCGATCTGATCCTCGAGTTCGGCGACGGCCTGCTTGACCCCGGCCAGCCCGACCTGGTTGTCGAGCAGCTCGCGGCCCTCGGCGAGCAACTCGCCGCGCCGGTCGTCGGTCTCGGCCTCGGCGCGTTCCTCCGAGGACTGCTGGGTCGAGACGTCCCAGCGGTTGGTGCGGCTGTTGATGGTCTCCTCGTCGATGACCACCAGCTGCAGGGTCGGGTCGGCGAGCGCCTGCTGCGCGGCCGGGGTCAGCGCACCGTTGAGCGTTGCCTTGGACAACGCCACCTGGGCCTTGTCCTCCTCGCCCAGCTGCCGGTACGCCATCCCCCGGACGTAGGCCAGATCGGCGGCGATCAGCGGAAAATCGTTGGGATTGATCGCCGCGACCGCGGTCTCGATCAGGCTGCGACGCAACGGGTCGGCCATGGACGACGCGGTGCGCAACTCGACGCGGTCGGTCCAGTCAAGTGCGACGCGGGCCTGGCCGAGGTGTGCGGCGGCCGTGGCGGCCAGGGTGTTGGTGGCGGCGGTGACGGCCGCCATGATGATGGCGCGCGGCGGAAGGACGTTGGCCGCCGCGGCGATGACGTCGGGCCAGCGCTGCGTCGCGAACATCAGGTACCCGGTCAGGTGCTGGTGCCACTGGTGGTTCTCCCAGCCGTCCAACAGCGCCGGATCGTTGAGTAGGTCCTGCGCCTTCTCGAACTGCTTGTCGTCGATCAGGGCGCTCGCCAGCGCCAGACCCGCATGGGTTGCCTCGGTCACCGAGATCGCCAGGTACGGACCGGCTTTGATGTGTGCGGACAGCTGGGTGCCGAGTCGATTGGTCTCACGGTGCAGGCGCGCACCACAGGCGTAGAGCTCTTCGAGGGTGGACAGTGCATCGTCACCCGCGGCAACCCGGCCGAGCCAGGCGTCGGCCATCGCCGGATCGAGGTCGGTGGCCTCGCGGAACTGTGCCCGCGCCGCGTCCGCATTGCCGTCGAGCAGAGCCATCCCCTCGTCGAACCGGCGGCGGGCGGCGGGCGTGTTGCTACTGGTGGACACGGGTCATCGACTTTCGTCTGGGAATTCGGTTCCGGACATCATGCTGATCGATTCGGCTGATACGTAACGGTTCTCGGCGCGGAAGAGTTCCATCTCGACGTGGTATGACCGCTCGCCCACGGTAACTTCCAGGTCGGCCGGACCGGCCTGCGTGATGAGGATGTCGAGGTGACCCCGGGTGGTATCGCCGGGTGATCCGAGGGTGATCAGGGTCTGGGGACGTGGGGCCGGTGAGATGGTGCCGTCGACGACACTCACGGTGGTGCCGGGCGCCGGCCGGGCCCGGTCGGTCAGTGCGATGTCGGCCGGCCGAACGCTGAGCCAGCGATGGATGTCCCTGCTGTGCACGGTGATTCGCTCGCCCGAGGCGGCGAGTCGGATGATGATCCGCTTGGCCAGGTGATCCTCGGCCGCGATGTGTATCCGGGTGAACTCACCGGGATCGCCCAGTGGCAGCATCAACCGGTCGCCCGCGCCGACCTTGCCCAACAGGACGCCCGAGGGGCCGACCGGCATCGCGAGCGCCGCGGGCAGCGGCCCGCGCGGCAGGCCCTCGACCGGTTGCCGCGGTACGCACAGGTGGGCGGCCATGGCGGGCCCCTGCTCGCCGGGCAACGGTCGCAGCACGGTCGACGGTGCCGACGACAGCGGTTGCGGGGTGCGAATGGTCACCGTCGCCGAGGCTGTCCCGTCCGGGAAGACGGTGACGTTCTGGATCAGCCCGTCGGCGGGCATCGACCACACCTGGCCCAGGATCTCCGTGGTGATGTCCTTGCTGCGGTAGGCGTAGGTGGTCAGCCAACCCTGTTCGCCCCGCAGTGCCCCCCATTGCCGGCGGTCGGGTTCGAGGGCCGAGCTGCCCAGTCGCCGTTCGAATTCCACGATGTCGGTGGAGGTCGCGACCCGCGCGCGGATACCCGCGAGCCGGAGCGCGGCTGCGATCCGCTGTGCGGCGGCCACCGCTGCCGAACCCGCCGTGGGCCGCCACGTCAGCGCGTCGCCGTTCTCGAAGTCCTTGATCCGGGCGATGATCCAGGTCTCCCGCTGACCGGCGTACGGCGGCGGCCCGATGATGGTGTCGTAGACGCGGGCGTAGTCACCCGACTCGCGCCGGCGGGCGCCGGCGATCACCACACTCAGGGATTCGATCATCAGCCCCAGGCTCTGGCGCAGCAACCCGTTCAGATCCGCGATGTCGATCGTATTCTCGCAGTAGGTCGAGGCGGACCCGGTGAAAACCGTTGGGGTGTGGACCTTCCCGACAACCTGCACCGCGACGACGGCGGTACCGTCCTGGTAGCGGACGCCACCGCTGGCGCGATCGCTGGCAACGGTGACGGGCTCGCTGAGCGCGACCGCGCGCTTGCGGCGCAGATACAGGCCGCACCATACCCACGCCGGGTGACCGCGCCACGGGATGACGCCGAGAATCAGCCCGACGAGCAGGCCCACCCCGGCACCGACGTAGCCGCCGATGGCGCCGCCGGTCAGAACCAGGACGAGGATCACCGCGGCGACCAGGAACACCGCGGTCATGCTGCGAAATGCCGTCATTGCAGCCTCCCGGACGACGAACGACGAGCACGTGACACCAGCCCGGACAGCACGATGACCGCGGCCAGGGAGCCGAGGACGACCAGAGCGATGTCGCGGGCCCGATGGTCCGGTGCCGGTGGGGGCGGCGCCGGGGTGATCACCTGGCTCTCGGACTGCGGCACCTGCCGCGGACCGTCCGGCACGTCGAACGTCAACGCCGCAACCGGGTCGATCACCCCGTAGCCCACCTGGTTGTCCACGCCGCGCGGAGGGTTGTGGGCGGTCTGCAGGATCCTGTTGACCACCTGGTGAGCCGAGAGCTGGGGGAACTTCGCGCGGACCAGTGCCGCGACCCCGCTGACGAACGCGGCCGAGAAGCTGGTGCCCCAGAACGGCGTGTTCGGATCACCGGCGCGCGACGGCGGGTAGGCGTTGACGGGTCCGCCGTTCTGCGGGGACAGCCCCATTATCCCGACCCCGGGGGCGGCCGCGGAGACCCACGGGCCGGCCAGACTGTTGGCCAGCGGCCCACCGGTGTTGTCCACCGCGCCCACCGACAGCACGAATTCGGCGAACCAGGACGGCGAGGACACCGTCTTCACCTGCGCCCAGTCTCGTGGGTCCGTGGGATTGAGCGGGTCGAACAGCGGGTTCTGCGCGCAGTTGTCCTCGCCCTCGTTGCCGGCCGCGGCGACCACGACGGCGTCCTTGACCGTGGCCGCGTACCAGACCGCCGCGCCCAGGCTGCGCTGGTCCATCGGGTCTGCGGCCGACATACAGGCGGTCACGCTGATGTTGATGACCTTGGCGCCCATGTTCGCGGCGTGCACGATGGCCTGCGCGAGCGACGAGATGGTGCCGGCCTTGCGTCGGACCTCGTTGTTGATTCCCGGCTGAGGATTGACGAATTCGTATGCGCGCGAAGACTGGCGGATCGAGATGATGCGCGCGTGGGGAGCCACGCCGGCCACACCGTCGGGCGCTCCGGGCGGGAGCGCGGGTACCGCGGGATCGTCCGGCCGGCCCGGGGTCGGGTCACCCGGTGCGTTGGCGGGGGCCACCGGGGGTGGGGGCGGTGGCGGCGGCGGTGCGGGGGGTGCCGGCCGGATCTCGGTGACGGTGACGGGCGGCGGTGGTGGCGGCGGAGCGGGCGGCGGCGGGGTCCCGCCCGGCGGCGGAGCGGCGCCGAGTGCTGGCGCGGGCCCGGCCGGGGGTGGGAACGCGGGTACCGGCGGCATCGGCGGAGGCATCGGAATGCCTTGCGGCGCAGCGCCGATGAGCGATGCGACGATGGTGCCGTGCGCGTCGCAGTCCATCAGCCCGTCGCCGCCCATGATGTAGTCGCCACCGGGGATGACGGGCAGTCGTGGGTTGGGGTTGACACCGGTGTCGATGACCGCCACGGGCACACCGTTCCCGGTCGAGTACTCCCAGGCCCGGCTGACGTTCAGCATCGTGAAACTCGGCGCCGTGACGGCCACGTTCGGGTCGGCCACGGTGATCGCCTGCGCGCAGATGTTGCTCTGCCGCATGGGCTCGTCGGGGCCGGGGGTACCGTCCGACGGTACGGCCGACGGGTCGATCGCTGGAGGCGGAATGGCCTGTGCGGCAGGGCAACTGCCGGCCATCGCCAGCAGCGCGGCGGCCGTCAGTGCGCCGGCGCGCCGTAGGCGCCCAGCTGTCGTCATCGCATCCGGACCCAGGTGAACAGTCCGCCGATCCACGCCGCCAGCGGCATCGCGACGACGATGGCCGCCAGCTCGAGCCATTCGGTGACCATTCGGACCAGCGGAGTGAACCGGGTGACGGGCACCAGCAGCGCGGCCACCAGACCGGTCGCGGCGAAGCCGATGAGCGCTCCAGCACCGATCAGCAGTGGTGCCCAGGAATCCGCCGGCCAGTGCAGGACGTACTTCGCGACGCCCGCACAGGTCGCGCCCGCGGCCCCGAGCACCAGCGCGACGGCCTGCCGCTTGTCCGCGTACGCCCGGCCCCTGCTGATGAAGACGAGGATCAACAGTCCACAGAGGACCGCCGCCGCGATACCGCGATACCCCGCCGGCATCAGCGTCGCCCAGACGGCGACCGGCAGGGTCAGGCCGGCGGCGATGCAGATTCCGGTCAGGACGGCGTTCGCCCGGCGGGCGGAGTTCGCCAGCTCCAGACCCCGCGGGGTGGTGTCGGGATTGGGTTCCTCCGCGTCGCCGTCCTCTTCGAGCTCCACCGGCGATACCGTGTCGACCGGCGATCCGTCGGCGCGGCGGAAGAGGTCACGTCCGGTGATCGAGCCGAAATGCGGTGGCCTGATGCGAGCGGCCCACAGCGCGAACGTCGGTGCCAGGCTGAGGAGCAGGAGCAGGCCGATCAGGGCCGCCATGCCCAGCCACTGCCCGTGGACGGGTCGCCACATGCGCGCCGCGGCGGCCAGTCCGCCGAGCACACACAGCGTCATCACGACGGCGGCGGCCGTGTAGTGGCGCCGGGTCAGCGAAACCAGGGACCAGGTCAGCACTCCGCCGGCGAGGATCGTGATGAACACCTGGGCGGCTCCGAGGTCGCCCGGTGCGGCCGCGCCGGCCGCCACCGCGAGCAGCGGCACGGCGACCCAGCCGAATCCGCTGAGGACGTCGGATTGTTCTGGCCACCAACGCCATACGGCGATCGCACCGGCGGCGGCCAGGATCCCGGCGACACCGGTCACCAGGGTCGGCATCAGCGAGTCGGTGTGCACGCGGGTGCGGATCGACAGCGCCAGCAGCGTGAGGCCGATCATCGCGACGATGGCGATCGCCGTGTGCGCGGCGGTGGCCGCCGTCACCGGCTGGAACATCCGCTTGCCGACCCGGGCGAGCCCGGTGGACAGCGATTCGTACTGCGGTTCGAACGGCTCACCGTCGGTGGCCGGCACGAGCACCAGGGTGGTGCCGTCCTCCACGCCCAATTCATCGAGTGTCTTGGTGACGTCGAGGGTGGTGCCGTTGGCCCGGTTGAGCTGATAGGCGATCGCAGGGTCGAGCCCCGGCAGGCCGCGCCGGCGCAGTTCGCTGGTGAGCAATTCGACGACGTCGTCGAGGAACATCTCGATCGGTACCGATGCCGGATACACCTGTGAGATCAGGTTTTCGCCGCACACCACCGCGACCGCGCAGCGCGCGGGGAACGATACCTTGGCCATCAATTCGGCCTGTCGGCGTCCGGGGTGTACTTGTCCATCAGGCCGGCCGTGATCTCGAACAGCCGGAGTCGCGTTTTCTTGTTCAGTTCGTGTTGCACGTCGACGATCCCCCCTTTGGCCAGATGCGGGTCATACGGCATCAATTCGACGGTGGCCCCCGACTGCCGGAAGCGTTCCGTCAGATAGGCGATGGCGGCCTTGTCGCGCTGGTCCCGGCTGTCGTTGATGACAACCGTGCTGCGGGACACCAGGTCGTGGTAGCCCATCGACCTGAGCATGTCGATCGCCCGGGACACCGGCAGCGAGGTGTCCGCGGTGAGTCCCGATACCAGCACCAACGAGTCACACGCGTCGAAAACCGCCTTCATGACGGGGTGTTCGAGGTCGTCCGCGGTGTCGATCAGGATGATGTTGTGCGTGCGGCGCAGCCGGGAGAGCACACCGCTGAACATCGACGGGACCAGTGGTCGGGGCTGGTCCGAAACACGGTTTCCGGCAAGGACATCCAGGCCGACCGCGTTCTGGCCGAGATGTTCGCGGATGTCGGCGTAACCCTGGACGTCGGTGTCGTTGAGCACCGCGGCGTAGTCCCCCGGCGGCGCGTCGTCGATCCGGCCGGCCAGTGTCCCGAAGCCGGGTGCCGCGTCGATCGCGACCACATTCTCCGGACGGGTTTCACGGAAGATCGCACCGATGCAGGCGGTCATGGTGGTCTTCCCGACGCCGCCCTTGCCGGAGACCACGCCGATCACGTACTGCTTGCGAATGTGGCGGCGGATGCGCTCGCGCAGTTCGCGGTAATGGCGTTCGGCCGGTGATTCACCGAGGTTCACCAGCTTGAAAGTGGTGTTGTAGATCGCTTTTCGCCAACCCGAACCCGGCGGAATCTTGCGGGGTGTGACCATGTCCGAGACGCGCAGGGTCCCTGATATGGAATCGGGCATCTGGTGTTGCGAGAATCCCGCAGGGGCCCGCCCCGGTGTGCTTCGGTCCGGGCGATTCGATTGATCGTCCCAGGGATTGGTCACGACGCCGACGCTAACATGTTCGAATTTCCTTCTGTCTAAACAATCCTGCGGTGGGAGAACCAGTCATCCCGGGCCGGCAGCCGACGCAGCATCTCGTTGACGGCGGTGGTGATGTTGCCGGTGGAGCCGGGGGAGACGATCATCCACTTCCGGCCGCCGTTGGGCGCATGCTCCACGAGCAGCCGGCCCTCGGGGGTGTCGTAGATGGTGACCGATCCGTGCTCCACGTGAATCCGGCCGGGTGCGCCCTCGGCGCCGGCCTGCAGCGCGACGATCGACGCGGAGGCGGACTTCGTGGTGTCGGTGGCCAGCATCAGGCTCCGAGTTTGCTCGGGCTCCAGACGCTGCTCGGCCAGGAACGCGCGCAGCGACTCCGCGTTCTTCACCCGCGCGACCAACTCTCCGGCGTCGATGGTCGCCGGACGGATGTTCGCGGACGGGAGGTTGCCGAGTAACCGGTCGATCTGGGTGCGGATGACTTCGATCGCCGACCCCTCGACAGTCGCGGTGCCCGCGGGGCCGATCCGGACGATGTCCTCGGCGCGTTCGATGGCCACCCACCACTGGGCGAAGCGGGCGATGAGAACGCCGACCATGCCGTTGTCCGTCGGGGTGGTGATGTACATCAGCAGCGCGATGTCCCGCTTGGACAGCACGGTCAACCACTCCACGATGGCCGGATCGACCTCGCCGTCCTCGCTGATCGCGCCGGCTTGCTGGAGTTCTTCGGCGATGGGATGGGCCAACGCGGATTCCTTGGGCTCCGCGCTCGGCAGGATCGGCCGGAGTCCGAGTTCGGGCGCCACCGATTCGATCCCGGAGAGCACCTGCAGCGCCCACAGCCCGTCGAGCGTGGTTGTCAGCACGATCGCCCCTGTTGCTCGTACTTCCCCGGAAACACCTGATTACCCCTCATGAAATCACCTCGGCCATCGGCATGAGGCGGGTCTGAACACACAGACGGGGCGCACGCCGGCCGGCGCGCGCCCCGTCGGCGGGAAACTCAGAAACCGGCGCCGATGTTGACGTCGAGTGCGTGGGCCAGTTCGGAGGACTCCATGATCTTGGAGCCGTGGGTCTGGACCACCTGGATCAGACCGTCGAGCCCCTTGAGGATCTGCATCTGCCGGGCGTTGAACGCGGTGCCCGCCTCGCCCTCGAAGAAGGGCTGCAGCTGCGTGGTCTCGTTGAGGACCTGGTCGTGGATCTCCATCAGCTGGGCGGCGGTGGTGCCGACCTGCGAGGACAGCTCGGCGACTCCGCCGTGCACGTATGTGATATCACCGGACATTGATTTCTCCTTGGGTCTTTGGGTGCAGAAGTTGGGTCGGGGTCGGGAAACGCCGGGTCAGACCTGCGCGAAGCTGGTCATGGCGCGGGCCTGCTCTTCTTCGTGCTGTTCGACCAGGTCGGCGGCGTTGCCCAGACCGTGGGCCATGCCCTGCAGGCCGTCGGTGGTCTGCCGGAGCTCCTGCTCGAGGTGCGCGGCCGTGGTCATCGAGGCCATGCCGGCCGGACCCTGCCAGATCGCGCCCATGGCGTCCTGGTGCGTGGCCAGGTACTGCTGAACCAGGGAGTTCGCCTCGGTGATGTGGTTCTCCATCTGGGCCTTGGTGGACCGGAGCATCTCCGGGGTGACGTTCATCTTCGACATCGGTGTTTGTCTCCTTGTTCTTGTGGTTCGTGATCCCCCCGTGCCGGGGCGTTGTATTCAGTGTAGGGAGCGAATTGTCGCTGTCACTTCACTCTGGCTAACTCAGTGTGGTTGGCTGCTGCGTCGGCTCGGGATTAGCTGGAATGCGAGGCCCGCTAACGGGTTTCAGCCTGCCCGGCGTCGTTGTTGCCGGCGACGACGATGCGCGCGTGCTGCACCTCCTTCTTGCCTTCCTCGCCCTGGCCCCGGCCGAGCATTCCAGCCGGTGAGGCCCCCATTCCGGAAGCTCCGGTGCTCACCGGCCCGGTGCGGACCTCAGCGGGGTTCAACAATCCGGGTTTCAGGCCGGTGGCCCGGCCGCCTTCCGGTTCGAAGCTGCTGGCCGGTCGGGTGAACTGGGTCAGACCCGGGGCTCCGCCGCTACCGGCGCCGACCGAACCGCCCCCGGCTCCACCGCCACCGCTGATGCCGCCGCCACCTGCACCGGCGAGCGCGCGGACAGCCTCGCCGCCCGGCATCCGTCCGGCCATGCCCGCTTCACCGGCCCCGGATCCGCCGAACATCCCGCCGAACGCGCCCATGAGCATCTGGGGCAACCCGGTCAGCCCCTGGAACATCTGGGGTACCGATTGGAACATCCCGGTCAGGGGCTGAATCGCGCTGCCCAGTGACTGCGTCATGGTGCCCATCATCTGCTCCATGCCGCCACTCGCCGTGCCGGCGCCCTGCATGCCGGTACTCGCGAACTCGCTGGTCGCGCGGGCGGCCCCGGTGGCGGTGCTCGTGCCCGCCTGCTCGACGACCGAGCTCGCCATCATCGCCGGACCGGCCGGATTGGCCCCCATCGCGGCAGGCGGCGGCGTGCTGAGCAGTGCCGTGGTCAGCGAGTTCAGGCCGCTGCCGTACGCACTGCCGACGGAGGCGTTCTGCGCCCAGTACTCCCCGTACTCCGCGGTGAGTTCGCCGATCCGCCCCGTCAGCGCGCCCAGGACCACCGGGTTGATCGCCACGTCGTTGGCGCATTCGACTCGATTGGCGTCGATGATCGTGGAAGGGATGAGGCCGGCCCGGGCCGCGGCGTACAGCTCCGAGGCCGACACCGCGATGAGCTGCTGCTTGAGGCAGTGCCCCCCCATGACACCCGCGAGCGCGTTCAGTAGGGCGCCGGTGTCGGCCGACGCGACGCCTCCCACGCCCATGAAATTGGGCAGCAGGCCGGCGATATTGACGGCCGACAGGCCCATCGACAGATCATGAATGGCTGCTTCGACGGCCCATGCGGCAGCGTTCGCCAACGTGGTGTCCGGTCCCGGACCGCCTTCGAAGAGCCGTGCAGTTGTCGCTGGGTCTGATAACGGCCACGGATGGATGGCCATATCCGCGCTAGCTCAGCGTGTTCTCGATGGCGCGGATGGCTTCGCTGGCCTCGTACGCGGCGGAGGCCGCGGACTGCGAGCCGGCATAGATGCCACGCTCGGCCACGTGTTCGGCCTTGACCCCGGTATACGCCGCGCCGGCCCCGCTGAGGGCCTCGGCAAATGCCAACGAATCAGCATCCAGCGCCATGGGCAGGTTCACCAGCAGCGCTTCCGAGGTAGCCCCCGATGAAGCGGCCAGATCGGTGGCGATTCCCACTTCGGTGGCGGCAGACATGCCGACGGCGCCGGGGTTCACGTTCAACGTCATAGCTCAACTCCTAACCCGAAACGCAGCCCTAGCTACGTTCTGACTTTCGAGTATAGATGTGCTGTTCGCCACTGTCGAAATGCGATTTATCACACCCTCAGCAAATCCTAAGCATAACTAATCTTATGATCGCTGCGTCCGCCCCTCCGGGCGTCCCGCCATGGTGACATACCCAGTGGCGGACCGGTATTCACCCGCTATCGCATCGGCGAAATGACGGTCGCCGCGCTGGTGCCTCCGCGCTGCACGGCGCGGATGGTCGCACGGTCCCCGGCCTGGACGGCGGAACGGCCGTCGCGGGTATCGGCGTCGATCACGTAGGTCTGGGAGAAGCCGTCGTCGCTGCGCGCGGTGATCGACGTGTCGGTGATGGCGGTAACCGTCCCGGTCTGCGTCAATTCCGTGGTGAAGCCGCCGTGGCCGTCGGAGACGACGAAGACGCCGTGCAGCGCGTCGGCGGACCCGGCCGGGCCGTTGGGTGAGCCGTTCGGGGCACCGAAGCCGGGCGGCGGGCCGGCGAAGCCGGGACCGCCCGGACCCCCGTGCCCGCCGGCGCCCGAGGTGCCGGACGCGGCGTGGATGACCGCCGCTCCACCGCCGGCCAGTACGAGGGCGATTCCCGCCGCGGCCAGGGTCTTGTTGCGGGACCAGTGCGCCGACTCGGGCGCGGGGGTGCCCCAGGCAGGTTCGGCGGTGGTGTCGGGTTCGGTGCCCGGTGTCTTGTCCATGGGCTCCACGGTGGCCACCGATGCTGGGTGCCCGCTGTGCGAATCATCTGGATCGGCTTTCATAGCCGGCTCATAGATTTCGTACAGGGATACCTCATCGCGGGCTGAATACTGGAGACCATGACGTCTTCAGCAGCTGAGCGGGTCGTGATGCGCCGGGCGGACGGCAATCCGATCAACGTGCTCGTCGTCGACGACGAATCGGTGCTCGCCGAGATGGTGTCGATGGCGCTGCGGTATGAGGGCTGGGACATCGCCACGGCCGGCGACGGCGCCTCGGCCCTCGCGTCGGCCCGCAACAACCGGCCCGACGTCGTCGTCCTCGACGTCATGCTGCCCGACATGAGCGGCCTCGACGTCCTGCGCCGGCTGCGCGAGCAGAACCCCAAACTGCCCGTGCTGCTGCTGACCGCCAAGGACGCCGTCGAAGACCGGATCGCGGGGCTGACCGCCGGCGGCGACGACTACGTCACCAAACCGTTCAGCATCGAAGAGGTGGTGCTGCGGCTGCGCGCGCTGCTCCGCCGCACCGGCGTCACCACCGAGGACAGCGGCGCCCAGATCGTGGTCGGCGTGATGCGCATCATCCCGGTGATGTTCCTGTTTGCCGTCTACACCATCCTGATTTTCTACCAGTCATGGCGAGGCGGGTTGGCGCTGTTCG
>Ga0116193_1000460_pt1 | contig 38042 bp, 37 predicted proteins | sample AD_UKC115_MetaG_FD_89892 | JGI IMG/M metagenome (GOLD analysis project Ga0116193, IMG submission 89892) | Active sludge microbial communities of municipal wastewater-treating anaerobic digesters from Hong Kong - AD_UKC115_MetaG | ecosystem: Engineered > Bioreactor > Anaerobic > Digestate... | reverse complement strand
TTAAACTATTAGAATCCCATGAAGTAGATGAAGTTATGGATGTATGGTTGGAGACCACCATATCTGCCCACAGTTTCATATCCAAGAAGTACTGGACTGATAATTACCAGCCCCTTAAAGAGGGTTATATACCGGTTTCCACTAATTTTATCTATAAAAAAGAGGGTGTAGTAAGGGGTTTCATCAGTGTTCGGGATAATTTCTTTATTGGTGCACTGTTCGTTCTGGAAAAGCACCAGGGAAAGGGTATAGGTGGAAAACTCCTGGATTACTGTAAATCACGGTATCCCTACTTAGAACTGAGTGTTTACATATACAATGTAAAGGCAGTTAGATTTTACCAGCGACATGGATTTCTTATTAAATCCATGCAATCCAATGAAAATTCAGGATTCATGGAGTACATTATGTCCTGGGAAAAAAAGAAATAAAAATGAGTAGTAGATTGCAGGAATCTACTTCTTTGGTATCTTTTTCAAAGCTTTATTGGCTGCCTTTTTAAACTCTTTATCCCCGGTTGCTGCGCGGCGGGCCTTTTTGATGGGGTCAATACCCCGCTCATCACCAATATCACCCAGTGCTTTAACTGCGGCTACCCTAACACCCCAGTCTTCATCAGTAAGGGTTCCAATAAGGGGGTCCACGGCAGCAGGGTTACCTATCTCACCCAGTGCCTTGGAGGCGAACTTGCGCACACTCCAATCCTCATCATTCAGGGCTTCCACCAGATGATCAACCACGGAGTCACTCTTGATATCCTTGAGGGCCAGGGTGGCGTAACGGCGAATATTACCTTCTTCACATTTTAATATGGTTACTAGAGGTTCTATGGCCGGGTCTCCTATCAATCCCAGTGCCTTGGCTGAGGCATAACGGACCTGTGGGTTCTCATCATTTAACGCTTCGATAAGCGGGCCAATGGAATCTGGGCTCTTTGTTTCACCCAATTTTTCGGCAGCTTCCATCCTTTTTTGTGGATCATCATTTGTTAATTCTCTCAATAATTGATTATTATTATCATTTGACACATTAATCCCTCAACTTAGGTTTCTAAAAAACATTTATAATTTCTGGGATATTAACCTAACTAAATTCATTATAATTTCTTAGGGAATATAAATTTTAGGGGGAATAAGGGCTTCCACAGGGAAATGATATCCTTCACAAAACATTTTTTTTCAATATCTTTCCGTATGGTAAAAAAAGTAAGCGGTATCAAAATAAATTTGGGCATCAAAAAAATTAGAGTAATCCTGAAATGATAAAAATCAGGATAAATAGTCTTTTTCAGAAAATTTAATGGTAACATGTGTTCCATGGTCTACTTGGATCTTAATTTCCGCATCTATTTGCCCAATAAGATTTTTAATCAACTGCAATCCTAAAGTATCAGTTTTATCTACATCCAAGTCGGAAGGTAATCCAATTCCGTCATCGTCCACTTTCATCACGTATTTTTCATCCTTTTTGTAAAATTTAACGGTGATGGTACCATAACTTTCTTCGGGGAATGCATACTTCATGGAATTGGTTAAAAGCTCGTTTAGTATGAGGCCCAGTGGTATGGCAGTGTCAATATCCAGGTTTAAATCCTCCAGTCCCAGTACCAGTTGCACTCTCCCTGGTTCTCTTAAGAAGGTGTGGAATAGATCACGGGAGAGGTGTCGTATGTACTCTCCAAAGTTGATTTCTTTGGAGTTTGTGGATTGATAGAGTTTTTCATGGATGAGGGCCATGGATTTGGCCCGGGTCTGGATCTGGTGGAATATCTCCCTGGCTTTTTCATCTTCAATATCCGCAGAGGTGAGGTTGAGGAGGCTGGCCATGATCATCAGGTTGTTTTTGGTTCTGTGGTGGATTTCACGCACCAGCATTTCCTTATCATGTAATGCCTTTTTCAAGTTTTCTTCAGCCCTTTTACGGAGTAATGCTTCTACAATGGTAGTGGAAATGCTTTCCATGGCTTTACTATCTGAAAAATCGTAATTGGTTTTTTTGTTGCATAATCCAATGAGTCCCATGAATTCCCCATTTTTTAACAGTGGAGCCATAAGGATATTTTTAGGAAATCTATCTTCACTTAAAGAATTGACTTTAAGGGGAGAGAAATGGTTGTATATCAGGGGTTTTTTGTTGGTTTTGAGTTCTTCCCATATGATTTTGATATTGAGCTTGTGGAGCAGGGGATAAAAATCTGTATTCTGTAAATTGTGCTTGGTTAGAAGATCTTCACTGATAGCTCTAGTCTGAAAAGAGCCGTGTTCATCTTTTTCGCAGATAAAACCGAATTCACTATCGGTAATATCTTGACAAACAGTCAAACATGTCTGACTAAGTTCTTCTTCTGTTTCGGATAAGATTGCTTCAGTTAAGATTGTTCCCATGGATTTATGAATTTCATTTTGTCGTCCTAAGAGTAATTCGTATTCTTTCCTTTCGGTGATGTCTCGGGCCACACACAGAACTTTTTCCACATCATCCCCATTATTTTTCAGGGGGATAAGGGCGGTGTCCAGCCACATGGAGTCCGGGCACATGGTGACCAAGTTTTCACCTCTCAGTGTCTTTTTTATGGCCACCACTCTCTGAATATACTTGCTCTGTAGTTCATTTTCCTCAGGGGGGAATATTTCGCTACGTGGTTTACCCATAACCTCCTGACGGTTAATTTTCCATCTACGGGCAGCGTATTCATTGATGTACTCCAGACGCTCGTTTTTATCAAACATAAAAATAAAGTCTTCCACAGCTTCGGCCAGAGTTCTGTATTTATTTTCACTGTCTGTAATTTTTTCTAAAACTTCGTTTTGTTTGGTTACATCTAATATAGAAGCTAAAATCCTTTTTGTTCCTGGAATAATGCAAATATTAGCCATTATATCTTTAACTTCGCCTTTTTTATCAACTAGACGGAATTCATAGTTATCTGGTGCTAATTTGGAATTTTTATATCTTAACTTCCGATATTCCCTCATCTTCTCCTGGCACTCTGGAACTACAAAGTCAAGCCATGTTTTTTTTCCCATAACCTCGTAGGGAGGGTAACCTAAGATTTTTTCGGATTCTGAATTAGCCAGGGATATGGTGTTATCCTCTTCAATAATAAGAGTTGCGGTTCCAGAGTGTTCAAATATGGTTTTATAGTAATCAAAAGATTTTTTCAATGATTTTTTAGTCTTTTCAAGGTGTGTAATGTCCTGAAAGCTCCATATTCTTCCAGTTATGGTGTGGTCAGTGATATGTGGTTGCGAGTAAGCTTTATAAACTTGTCCATCCTTGATTCTTAAAATGTGGGTACTAGTCTCGTGGGAGTGCTGGTTGATGTTTTTTATAATTGCTTGAAACTCCGCTGGATCTTCCAAACTAGCTGAAATATGGTTTAATACATGGTTTCTATCGGATTCAAGTAATTCTTCCGGGATATTCCACATTTCCAGGAATTTATGATTGTAAGAAATTACTTTTTTATGGTTGTTAACCACTACAATTCCATTGGAAACAGATTCCATGGTGGCCTCTTGAATAGCCAATGACTCCTGTAGTGAATCTTCCATTAATTTAAGGTCGGTCATGTCCCTGGCCAAAATTGAGATGGCTATTATCTCATCTTCTGCTTTTACGGGGGAAAGATCTACTTTAACATATCTAATTTCTCCTCCATTACCTAGGAGGAATGATTCAAAGGGTTCATTAATTTTGTTATTAAAAATAGAATCAATAGATTGAGTGTACTTATAAAATTCATTGGAAGGTATAATGTTGAGTTGTGAAAGCTGGGCTGGAATTTCAGTGTCGTCTACCCGGTAATTCAAATTTTTTACAGATCCATTTACTTCTAAGATCTCACCGTCTAATCCAATTATTATGATGTAGTTAGGGGTGATGTCAAAGATTTCATCCTTAAAGGCGATTTCCTTTTTTAGATTTGATATTTCATTTTCCAATATTTTCATCAGGTTTTGATCATTCCAACCATTATTGTTGTCATTCATCATTATCCCCTTTAGACTTGTAAGTGCTACTGGGATACTTATAATATAAACGTTCCTAAATTTTTAGATATACTCACAATTTTTAGCATTACATTTAGTTAATGGGTTCACCGTACCATAAATTTAATACAATTTTTTTGTGACTCATGTCACAAAAAGAATATCAAAAAAATCTTACAAATTTATTTTGATATTAACCAACTGAATCGAACCCTATATACCTTTAAAGATTTTTTTCATATAGATTATTCCATTTCATAATCGAATTTACACACTGATTGCAAGGCCCCGGTAGTAGCTTCCTCTTTCACTGTACCTGGAAGACCAGTCCAGGAATAGGTTAACTGCATTATACTCTGGCAGATCAGACATAGAAAAACATCCTTAGGGCGAATAGGTGCCCATGAACATTTTTTAACAGTCATCAAGCCTTTATCTTCCCTGGTACGTGTTAATACCTTGAAACCCAGGTTTTCGTATAACTGTGAAATCCAGGAAAGGTATATCCTCATTTTGTCCCGATCACTGAGATCCTCGTATGGTTCCTGGGTGATGCTTCTGGTGAACTGTATGAAGAGGGGTTTCATATTCTGTTCGAAAAGACGCATGAATCGTGATAAAAAACCACTTCTTTCGGAAATGGGAATGTTAGCCACCAGTTCTGGGAGGGCGCTACGCATGAATATCTGAACATCTTTCAATCCCAGCATTTTTTCATTGGCCATTTCCCTTTGTTTGGTTTCATAGTTTTTCAAGGCCAATTGAATGTTGTTACGTAACTCTGCCTCTTCAATGGGTTTAATTAGATACGCATTGGCCTGGGTTTCGCTCATTCGATTAAAGGTTTCCACATCATCTAGGGCCGTAAGATAAATTAGGGGAATATCCATAAAACTTCTGATAATAGTGGCGGCATCAATACCATCCATATCTCCCTTTAAAGTAATATCCATTAGGATTAAGTCGGGTTCTATGGAAAATGCTTCCTGTATTGCTTCATTACCACTTTTAGCAATGGATGGAACCTGGTACCCCAATGACTCCAAGCACTCCTTGATTTCAATGGCGCTTATTCCTTCGTCTTCCACTACTAAAATTGTCTCCCCAGCCATTTCGTCACCATATACCATGAATTGTTACATTATAAATCTATGTTATTATGAAATTATGGATATTTTAACATATAAATTTATTAGGTACGTGCATTGTAAGTCATTCAGTTAAGCCTGCCAGTAGTATGATCTTTTAGTTACTGTAATGATTATTAATTATGAATTATCAGTTTTACAACCTTTTTAGGGCATTAACTGGTGAAATATGGGTCTAAAGTTGGAATAAATATTTTTAAACCAATGTCAATTATTATGTACTTAACAGGAGGAGGTGATAAAGGTTGGAAAAAAACAATATTGATCTGCGTAGCCGTGGTTTTAATTTCCACCCTGCCTATCTATGCCCTGGATTCATACAACACCACCTATAACCAGACAGTTAATTCCGCGGAACACCAATCTCATAATGATAATGGTCAATTATCAGCCATTAAGAATGGAATTTCCGGGAAATATAAGGATGTGCAGGATTTGCGTTTGAAGATACTGCAAATACTGGAAGAAATAAGGTTGCTACGTCAGGGAATTGAAACTTCGTCCTTATTCCGGTATGAACTGGAAGAGGAGGAGTATGCTGAGCTACAGAGTAAGATGCGAAGTATAATCCGATACTGAAGTTTTTCCCCAGTTATTCTTTTTTTTGAAGGTTCATTGTTTCGTTTTATTGATAGTCAGACCCAAGTATTGGGCTAGTACATTGATGGTGGATCCCTGTAGTAGGGCGGAGGTTATGGTGATGAAGAAGACTAGATTGAAGATCATCTGTCCCCCACTGATACTGGATACTATGGGGTAGGTGGCAAATATAATGGGTACCGCACCCCGGATACCCACCCACGAAACAAAGGTCTTGTCCTTTAAAGGGACTTTAAATGGTGTAAGGCATAGAAAAACCGCCAGGGGCCGGGCTATAAGCATGAGGAAGAATGAAATTACCAGCCCAATACCCATTACCGGAATGATCTGGGAGGGGAAAACCAGTAATCCCAGGGTCAGGAACATTATTATCTGCATTAGGAGGGCCATACCATCGAAAAACTGTAACTGAATATCTTTGTTTTCAAAATAACTGTTTCCCAGTATAAGGGCAGCGACATAAACACTTAAAAATCCATTACCTCCTAGGAAATGAGTGACGGAGAAGGTTAAAAAGCCCAAGGCTATGGTGAATACCGGGTAAAGTCCATCTACATGGAGTTTAATGTTGTTGATGATTTTGATCATCCCTTTCCCAGATATAACTCCAATAACAACTCCCAATCCTATAGACTGTATGAGTAACAGGACCATGGACCCTATCGAAGTAGTGGGGTTCAGTATGAGAAATATGAGGGTGGTGGTCATGAAGTAGGCCATGGGATCATTGGTTCCACTTTCCAGTTCCAGTAACTGTTCCAACTTATTTTTCAAACCACACTTTTGAGAACGAAAAATGGAAAATACTGCAGCAGCATCAGTTGATGAGACAATTGCTCCCATTAGAAGAGATTCTGTTAATGAAAACCCAGTAATCCAGTTTATAAATAAGCCAACTGCCAGGGTGGTAATTACAACACCGGCAGTGGAGAGTGTAACACCCTTCCATAGAACTGGTTTAACATCAGTCCATTTGGTGTCCAGACCTCCTGAGAAGAGGATGAAAACCAGAGCAACAATACCAATGAACTGGGCAACCACGGGATCATCAAAATATATCCCACCTATACCTTCTGACCCGGCCAGCATCCCAATGAAAAGAAAAACTAGTAACGAGGGTATTCCCAGTCGGTGGGAAGTTTTACTGATTATGATGCTAATGAAAAGAAGTAAGGCACCGATCAGTATAATCTGTTCAGAAATCATTATAATAACGTTTATATTTTTTAATTTATATAATTTTTTAATAATAACTGTTCACATATTGTTGATTTTATGGGCACATTACGTCAGCAGATCTAGGGGGTTAAAAAATAAATTAAGTTATGGGGTGATTAAAGTGAATAGTGGTCCAGGTACCACTGAATCAGGTCCCCTGCAATACTCATTCCCGACGGTGTCAGGGGAAGTTCATCTGGGCTGAACCATTGGGCATCCACAATTTCCTTACCATCCACCTGGATTTCTCCACTATCATAATCCGCAGTGAAGCCTACCATCAGGGAATGGGGGTAAGGCCAAGGCTGGCTGCCAAAATAACTTATATTTTTAACCTTCAAACCCACTTCTTCTAGAGTTTCCCTTTCCACAGCTTCAGTAAGTGTCTCACCGGCCTCCACAAACCCGGCAATCAGGCCATACATGTTTCCAGTAGTTCTGGTGTGTTGGGCCATGAGTAATTCACCGTCTTTTACAATAGCGGTAATCACTGCCGGTGAAAGGCGGGTGAAACTCGTAAATCCACATTCGGGGCAAATTTTAGCCATTTCATCCTCCTTGGTCATGGTGGGACTCCCGCACTGCCCACAGAACTGATGTGTCCGGTCCCAGTGGACTATTTGAGATGCCCGGCCTGCCAGGAGGTACAGATCCTCGCTAATAGCCCCATAAAGTGAACGAAGATCTAGAAAATTCATTTCTACCGGTGTAGTACTTTGAGATGATAACTCTCCAGTGTAGGCTGGAAATCCATCGAACGTACCCAGGTACTGGGATCTTTCCGGTTCAATATTTAAATCCTCTAAATTTTTTAAAAAAGGAATTTGTATGGAATTGCCATTATTTTTAACCATAATTTTGTTGGATTTGAAAAGGAACCAGTAAGAACCTTGATTATTATCTAGTTGTGGTATAAATTCCGGTTTATAACGCTTATAAATACTTTCCCGAGGCATGGGTAATGATTGTACCTTGAAATAAATAAATATCACGGCCCACAGTAATTGGGAATAAAGGGGGAGTTTAGGTAAAAATTTAATTTTTACCAAAATAAAATCAAAATAAAATTTAACATATTTTAAACCTGGAATAAATCTTCAAGTTCCTCTTTCAGTTGCAAATTATATTATTCACTTGGATTTTCCGTGGTTTCCGCAGCGAACATGAAAAACTCGTAAATTATACGTTTAACTTCTCTTCCTTCACAGTTAAATAGTGCTAGGTTTGAACTGGTGAAAATTAATTACCTTCTTTCAATTATACCTTTCTATTCCAGTTCTTTTAACCGTTCCGACAGTACTTTACTGCTTAGATCAGGATTCCCTTCTAAAAAATCATCCTTAAAATGTATGAATGGCAGAAAAACCTTTAATAATCTTAATACTCCACATTTTCCCCAGATAATCAAATGTATCCTCAATGGTGTGACAATATTTCATTAATATGGTTGTTTTCCATCTAATAACTCATTGCTTACCAAATGGTAATTAGATTACCAAATGGTTAGAAAAACTACTTTTAACCTGGATTACTATTTTAATTTGACTAAGTTGATATTTGATACTGGTTCTAAATATATAGATCACGGTGAAGTCAAAGAGACTTCACTCCTAAACCAAGGTATCTGGAAATTTTAGATTAGTAACTTTTTAAAAAATTTAGTTTAATGTTCAAAGAAATTCTACACTGAGGAGGAATTATCATTCTTTACAGAAATTTTGGAAAAACCAACGAACAGGTTTCAATATTGGGCTTTGGATGTATGCGCCTTCCTACACTCGGGGATGATCCTGCCAGAATTGACGAAGAAATAGCCACTGTTATTATCCGCCAAGCCATTGACCAGGGAGTTAACTTCATTGACACAGCCTATCCTTACCACAGCCCGGGATTGTACCATACTGGGGAGAGTGAACCCTTTTTATCCCGTGTTTTGGAAGATGGATACCGGGATAAGGTTATGTTATCTACCAAACTCCCCAGCTGGAGAATTGAAAATCAGGACGATATGGAACGTTATCTGGAACACCAGCTGGAACGTCTTAATACCAGTTACATTGACTTTTATATGGTGCACGGCCTTAACCAGGCATACTGGAAGAAAATGAAAGAATTAAAATTCGAGACTTTTTTAGAGGAAGCCCTGGAACAGGGAAAAATAAAACATGCCGGATTTTCATTCCACGATCGCCTAGACTTGTTTAAGGAGATCGTGGATTACTATGACTGGTCATTCTGTCTCCTGCAGTACAACTACTTGGATGAGGTTTACCAGGCCGGAACTGAGGGACTAGAATACGCAGCCAGTAAAGGATTAGGGATTGCCGTCATGGAACCCTTAAGGGGAGGGCAGCTAGCATCCAACATCCCAACACAAGTTCAAGAGGTATTCAACCAGGCTGAAATTAAAAGAACACCTGCTGAATGGGCATTAAGATGGGTGTGGAATAACCCCTTGGTATCAGTGGTTTTAAGTGGCATGAACACCATGGAAGATGTTAAAGAAAATTTACAGATAGCTAATATTGCCGAACCCCATTCTTTAAGTTCAAAGGAGTTGGAGCTCATTGGTAAAGCCAGGGACATCTATAAAGGTAAACTAGCCATCAACTGCACTGGCTGCGGCTACTGTCTACCCTGCCCGGCCGGAGTGGACATACCCGAGAACTTTGCCCGCTACAATGACTACCATCTTTTCGGCAGCCCAGAAGAAAAAGCCAGTTTCCAATTTTCCTACGAAGCCTCATTACTGGAGGATCGTCGAGCTTCCGTCTGTACTGCCTGCAGACAGTGTGAAGAACACTGCACCCAGGAAATAGCCATTGTTGATGAATTGAAGAAGGTCAAAGAATTATACGAGACTGGTTAAAACTCGAAAAAGTAGAATAATAATTCACAAAGATAAGTACTGGTTTAAAGAAAAAGTAGGGAAGAGTTATGTGTTGTGGGGAGGATTTTTAATTTACCCGTTCATACTGGGTAGTCCTTTCCACAGGGATCCGACCTATATCCTTGATCAGGGTGTGCATCTCCTCCCGGGAGAGGTACTCTCCGTGGGATGAACCCGCAGCAATGGAGATGAGGTCTTCCATCATGGTACCACCCAAGTCATTGGCTCCACAGCACAAGGCCATCTGGGCCATTCTGGTACCTATCTTAATCCATGAAGCCTGAATATTAGGTATATCCCTCCCCAGGATTACCCTGGCTATGGCGTGTAATTTCAGGTCATCAAGACCACTGGCACCACTGGATTCCTGTCCCATCATGTTATTTTTTCCCAGAAAGGTCATGGGCACCAGTTCGGTGAAACCACCAGTCTCCCTCTGGATATCCCGCAGGATCATCAGGTGATCAATGCGATCCTCCCAGGTTTCAATACTACCATACATAATTGTAGAGGTGCTGGGAATCCCTAGTTGGTGGGCCTCGATAATAATGTCCACCCATTCTTGGGTGGAAACCTTGTTAGGGCAGAGTTTTTCCCGTACACTGTCCACCAGTATCTCGGCCGAAGCACCAGTAAGAGTATCCAGTCCGGCATCCCTAAATGAAGTTAAAGCTTCCTTGGTAGTAACATTGGATGCTTTAGCCGCATGGTAAACTTCCACTGGGGATAGACTGTGAAGTTCTATGTTGTATTCTTCTTTAATGGATGAAAAAAGGTTACAGTAAAAGTCAACTGTCATGTGGGGCATGACCCCTCCAAATAGGCATATTTCACTGGCTTTAACTTCAACTGCTTCTTTAATGCTTTCCAAGATTTCTTCAGTGGTCATTTCATATCCAATGTTATCCCGGAAGGAGCAGAAGGCACATCCAATAATACAGTGGTCGGTGATGTCGATGTTACGGTTGGCCACAAAGGAAACTTCATCTCCCACAATTTCCTGCCTTAAACGGTCTGCTGTGTCAAATAACTGGAAATGGTTGGCATCCACCAATTTCAATGCATCTTCTTTGGTTATTTCACCCTCTAAGGAACGATCGTACATCTCTTCCATCATTATTTTCGACTCCTAGATAATCACAGTGTTAGATTTATACTTTGATAAGTTTCCCATCATAGAATATAAATTAGTTGTTTTGGGGGGATGTTTTAGTTAATAAAAAGAAGAAAGGAAATTATTTACTCCCTAATGCAGGGGGTACATCCAATGAATTATTTTAATTTAAGAAATATTATTTTTATCTAACCTTCAATTCGATCGATATTTAGCATACCGTAACTATCCACTAGTTCCCTAAACTCATCAGTAGCGGATACAGTTTCCAAAGCCTTTTCAATATCTTTAAGTATATCCGAGTTTCGGAGTTTATCCTCCACATCAGAATAATCCTTTTTAAGGACAATAGTCACTGCAACTTTATCATCTTCAAATTTGCACACCTTATGTCCTTTAATATCCGTTGCAAAACTTACACTACCTTCCATGATTCCACCTCTTCCCTAATTAACTAATACTTTATTTTTCTATTCATAATAAGTTGACTGTACTACATGAAATTGCTATTCAACTTTACCATGGATAATTTTTAGGGCAGGAGTTCCATAATATAGTTTAGAGAAAAAAATGTAAATTAAGGTGATGTTTTAATGATTAAGTACGTGGCTCTCCTTAGGGGGATCACTCCTTCTAACCCCAGTATGAGCAATGAAAATTTACGTGCTGTTTTTCGTGATCTGGGAGGAGAAGAGGTCGAAAGTGTTATCTCCAGTGGAAATATCATTTTTAAAACCTGGTCCAGAGAAACCAGTGAACTGGAAGCAACCGTTGAAAAAGCACTTAAAAATAAACTGAATATTCAGAGCACTGCTATTATCCACACTAAAGATGATTTACAATCTATAGTCCGTGAAAATCCATTTAAAAACATTGAAGACAATCCCCAATGTAAACTGAACATCACTTTCCTAAAAAATGAGCCAAAAACAAAGATCAAATTCCCTTACTATCCCGAAAACAGACCTTTCATTGTTTTAGGCGCACATAACCGTGCAATCTACAGTGTAGTTAATTTATCCCTGGGGAAAACACCAGACATGATGCACTGGATGGAAAAAGAATTTGGCCGGGAACTTACCACCCGAACCTGGAAGACAGTGGGGAGAATTTTAAAAAAATTGGATTGACTTATGATTCAACCTTATTATCAGTATTTTCTGGTTTCTAATTGGTGTATAATTTTTTCTTCCTATTTTTAATTCCCTCTGTTGATTTTATTCAAACTGGGCAGAGCCTGCTTTTTTAGGAATGAACTGTTTTTTGGAGTGTTTTCATTAATTTGGAGTCAGTCAAGGTCAAATTTTTTAAGGTTACTACTAACTAGTAAGCAAAATTTAAATATGAATTGTATGAAATATATGTTAAACATGAATTATATGAAAATCTATATTTATCATGTGTCAGGGATAACTAGAATCTAAAAAAATAATGGAGAGACAGTTTATGGGAAGTTATATGGATAACCATCTATTTGGAAAGGTGAAAGTGGGAGAAAGGGGACAGATCGTTATTCCCAAAGAGGCCCGTGACAAATTCAACATAAAACCCGGTGATAGTCTGGTGGTATTTGGGAAAGAGAAAAATGAAAAACTGATACTCCTAAAAGAGGATTTAATGAGGGAATACGCACTTAAAATACTGGACGACCTGGATGAACCAGAATAACAGCCGGGATTGTTTCAAACATTTATTAATTAAAATTTCCAATCAAAAATCAATTTAAATCCCAATGTATCAGTAAGATTGTTAAAAATGAACATGCACGCGGCCATAATATTAATTAAACCTACAAGAAGGCAAACTGGATGTTAGATATTAGTCAACTCTTTATTCCCCTATTTGGATTTTTAATCGGTCTTTTAGTTTCCACCATGGGAGGTGGTGGTGGAGGGCTCTACGTACCGGTTTTAACCCTGGTTTTCGGAATCCCCACTCAGGTAGCAGTGGCCACATCACTGGCCTCGGTGTTACCCACCACTGCAGTGGGTGCCTTTAGCCACTACCGGGAGGGTAACGTGGATATTAGAACCGGCTTAGTTTTAGGAGTAGGGGGAATAGTGGGCACACTGATAGGAGCCTACCTGGCCAACATGATACCTTCTATCCTTTTAAGAAGACTCTTAGGAGTTTTCACCCTTCTAATGCTCATTCCCATGGTTCGGAGTTTCTGGAAAAGGAATAAAAATTCAAAAACCGGAAAGGAAGAAAACAATGAAAAGGAACCCATCATACTCACCGGACCCAGGCGAATAATAGCTTCTCTCTTTGGAGTGGCATCCGGGTTACTGGCTGGAATATTTGGCATAAGCGGAACACCACCAGTCAGTGCCGGGCTGTACAGTTTAGGCCTGCCAGCCATGATGGTGGTGGGGACCACAGTATTTGTACTCATCTTCAATTCACTCACCGGTATGGGAGGATACTTCTTACTGGGAAAATTGGATCTGACTTTAATACTCCTCCTAGCAGGAGGAGCAGCGGTAGGCGCATTTTTAGGGCCAAAACTCCTCAGGAAGATCGATCCCCAAACCTTTGAAAAGATATACATGCCGGTACTGGTGACTATTAGCCTGGTACTGGGCGGGGCCTTGATTCTGGCCTGAATCATAAACTTCAAAATAATTAATTACCAGTAAAACCTACTGTTAAGATTACTTAAGGTCCTAAATTCAGTACACATACTTATATGACCATGTAGATGGAGGGAATTAAATTGCAAATAACTGAGGAAGTATATGCCTTCGATTCAACCAGAGGAAACTATGCCTATCTAATTAAGGGTGAAGAAACTATTTTAATTGACACTGGACGTCCGGGGCAAGGTAAAGGAATGTTAAATGATTTGAAAACTATAGGGATAAAACCTGACAAGATCCAGCATATCCTTATCACCCACCACGATGTGGACCATGTAGGCAGCCTGGCCTTCATGCAGAAGGAAACTGGGGCTAAAATATGGGCATCCGCGGGAGATATCCCTTATATCTACCAAGATATAAACCGTCCAGGAATAAAAAGGTTAATTTCATTTATCATGAGGGTGGAAAAGCCGGATAAGATAAATACTTACCCTGAAGATGGAAAATTGGGCGTGGATGGAGTGCAAGTTATACCCACTCCCGGACACACCCCTGGCCACGTATGTTTGTTATACAAGGATGTTTTAATGGCCGGTGACCTTTTTAGAACATCCCATGGCGAAATTACTCCCATGAAATCCTTTATGAACTGGGATGATGAAGTTCTGAGAAGATCCCTGGAAGTCATACAGGACTGTGAGTTCAGCTGGGTCTGCCCGGCCCATGGGAAGCCTTTAAAAGTAGATGGTAAATTGAATCTGGATAATCTGCTGAAATAATCACCACCCTCCCTTTACTAGTATAATTTGAAAGAAGTATAGGAAGATGTATAAATCTTAAAACCCAACTGTTATGGTTGACTTAAAAAATATAAGTGAAATTGGAGTTTTATAATGAATTTCTCCAGAATTTTAGACGAAGGCAAAGGAACCCAAGTAGAATTTACAGAATCCATGAACGAACATGGTTTCCGGGCAATATCCGCATTTTCCAACACCAATGGAGGTAGTTTATTCTGCGGAGTCTCGGATAAGGGAGAAGTCACTGGTTTTGATTGCAGTGAGAAAAATGTGCGTACCATAACCGCTAAAATAACCAGTAAAATGGGTATACGTCCTTCTATTTCCTGTTTTACCTGGGAAAAAAAGAAGGTTTTGTGTATTGATGTGGAAAAAAGTTCCAACCCCATCTCCTACAATGGGATATACTTTAGACGTGAAGGAACTAAAACCACCACTATACTGGGGGATAAATTAAGGGATTTCTTCCTAAGGGGTAGTAACTGGGATGGTCTGACCAACGATGCTACCCTGGAGGAGATAGATGCTGAATCTGTGGCTCGGTTCATCAGCAGGGCAGCTAAAAGAGATAGGATTTTCAATGAAACTGAAGACACCTGGCAAATTCTCAAAAGCCTCAACCTGATAGTTAATGGCAAATTAACCAATGCCGCAGTTATCCTTTTTGGTAAGGAACCCCAGAAGTACTTCACTAATGCATTGGTGCGGGTCATTAGATTCAAGGATGAGGTCAGTATCTTTGATCGAAGAATTACTGGAAACCTGTTCCAGCAGGCTGAAGAAGCTGAAGAAGCCATAAAAAATTCCATCAATGTTAAATTCGAAATCAAGGGTAAATTAATTCGGGAAGAAGTATGGGATTACCCCCTAAAGGCTATACGTGAAGCTTTGATAAACTCCATCGTCCATCGGGATTATTTCAAATCCCAGATCCAGACCCAGATTAAGATATTTGATGACCAGATATGGTTCTTTAACCCGGGAGAGCTCTTTGGGGGATTGACCATTGAAAAACTCAAAGAAGCCCATCCTTCATCCCCGCGAAATCCTTTAATTGCGGAGATGTTCTTTAAGGCCGGTCTGGTTGAAGTTCATGGATCCGGTATTCGCCGCATGATCCGATCTTTAAAAGATGCAGGTCTCCCTGAACCAGAATTTAAAGAAGAATTTGCCGGGTTTTCAGTTTACATGATGAAAAATGTCTACGACATGGAATATTTAAAGAGTCTGGGTCTTAATCGTAGCCAGATACAGGCCGTGTCTTATATGCAGGAACACGGTTCTTTAACTATGTCTGATTTTCTCCGTATTTCTCCGGGAATAACTGAGCGAACATTAAGACGATATTTAGCGGATCTGGTGGATAAAAAACTTGTCCGTGCCATTGGAGAGAAAAAAGGGCGTAGTTATGAACTTTACTGAATAAGGAATGTTCCCTTTAGTGGGTAGTGGCGGATATTGGACAGGCAGTGGGTTGATATCGGACAAGATAACGGACATATCGGACATTCAACTACTACGGTAATAGAATTCAACTCTCAGCTAATAGAATTCAACTTCAATTACACAAGACTTCAATTGCACAAGTAATAGATTTATTCTTTTTTGGATCAATCAAAACCAGACTGTAAAAAGAAGGAGTGCACTGGTAGGAATTTGAGGTTGACACGAAGTACACCAGTGCATCCCATCTAAATATTATTCTTACTGAACTATAAATTATCTGTTAATTTCTGGTGAGGGAATATTGCAGTAACATGAAATGTACCATCTAAAAAAATATCTAAAAAAATTATTCATTCTCACAATCAATACAGTACCGGAGGGAAAAGTTGAGATGGTGATTATTTTATGGTCTTAGATAATTTTTTTCAAGGCCCCGATGGGTGATGGATTTTGTTGAAATTTTAAAAATATAAGAAATCCCTATAAATGATCCACTCCATATACCCTCACTGCTGAAAATATGGTAAGTTCGACGATTTTTATTTCAGTGATATTCACCTAGTACTATTATTAAAAATTCATTGAAAATTTAATAAATTTACTTCGTTAAACCATGATATTACGAAGTAGCAAAAAAACCTTGAATAGTATGGACATTAATGGTTTGAAAAAGCACTTGGCACATTAAACAATATGGATACATAAATGATAAGAGCGAAAAATATATAATAATTGGGTAAATAGTAACATAAACCATTAAAGATTAAATCTACCAATTTAACCTTTCATACTTTATTATTTTCATTAATTAATATTTTAAATCTTGGGCATTAAATTTAGGGGATGATTTTGTTATGTCTGGGGGGAAAAAATATGGATACTGAAGAAAAAAGTACCATTGAACCGGGAAAATTGGATACAACCAAAATACAGTTCCAGGAATTTTTTAATCATACTCAGGACATAATCACCATAATTTCCTATGAAAACCGCCAACCAGGAAATTTCATTGAAATTAATAAATCTGGCATGGAAAAATTGGGTTACTCTCATGATGAGTTCTTAAAGTTAGGAATAGATGATTTAATAGTTCCCGATAAAAAGCCAGATTTTCCTGAAGACACTTATAGGATCAAAAGTGGAAAAAGCTATTTTGAAACGGAATTTGTCACCAAAAATGGTGAAACAATCCCAGTTGAGACCAGTAACAGCCTATTTCAGATCGATGGAAAAGATGTGATTCTATCAATCTCCAGGGATATAAGTAAACGTAAGAAAGTTGAAGATGCTCTCCGGGAAAGTGAGGAATTCAACCGCAGTATTATTGCCGCAAGCCCGGATTGCATTAAAGTCCTTGACCTGGAAGGCAACCTATTAATGATGAGTGAGGGCGGACAGAACCTAATGGAAGTTGATGACGTAAGCCTAATTTTAAATACAAGTCTTATTGATTTTTACTCTAATGAATTTCAACCAGATGCACGCAATGCCATTACCATGGCCAGAGAAGGAAAAACTGCGCAATTCACCGCCTACTGCCCAACCCTAAAAGGAACACCAAAATGGTGGGACGTAATCGTAACCCCCATCCTAAATGCCAATGGAAAACCAAAAAAACTATCTGCAGTATCACGTGATATCACCGCCCGCAAACTAGCCGATGAAAAACTCCGATGGAGTGAGGATCGTCTGATGATGGGTATGGATATGGCCAACATGGTTTACTGGGAATACAACACTGAAAAAGACCTATTTACCTTCGACGACCAGTTTTATGCATTATATGGCACTTCAGCTGAAGAAGAAGGCGGTAACATGATTTCTGGACAAGAATATATCGAACGTTTCGTTGATCCGAGTGCCTATGAAACAATGGAGAAAGAATTTGCCAAGACCTTTGAAGCGAATGATCCTGATTTTATAAGCACACCTCAACACTGGATTATTAGGGCGGATGGTGAAAGAAGATTCCTGCAAGTGCGTTTTAAGATCATGTTCGATGAAAAGGGTAATAAAATCGGAACTAGAGGTGTTAATCAAGACATAACTGAACTTAAAATTGCTGAAGATAAACTTAAATTAAATCAAGACCTTCTTCTTATGAGTATGGACATGGCAAATCTGGTGAAATGGGAATATGATATTAAAACTGACATGTTTACCTTTGATGACCATTTTTATGCATTGTACGGAACCAATGCCCAGGAACAGGGAGGATACCAAATGTCCTCTGCTGAATATATAAATCGTTTCGTCCCCTCTGAAGAAAAGGAATATGTAGAAAAAGAATCAGTCAAGGTCTTAGAAAACGATGACCCGGATATTATCTACACCATCCAACATGGGATAGTTAGGGCTGATGGGGAAAGAAGATTCATTTCACTTCGATTAAAGGCCATATATGATGAGAATAACAAAAAAATTGGAAATAGGGGTGTTACTCAGGACATAACTGAAATTAAAAAGGCTGAAGAGGCTCTGCAAAGTACTAAAGCGGAACTGGAACGGATCATTCAATCATCGCCTGCAGCAATCATAGTTCTTGATTTTGATGGTCGAGTGCAACGATGGAGTCCTGCAGCTGAAAGAATTTTTGGATGGACAGAAAAAGAAGTAATTGGCAAAACATCGCCTACTATTCCTCCAGATGAGGTTGAAAGTGTCCAGATAGAGTTAGATCGATTAAAAAATGGGAAAGAAACTTCAATCAACCCACTTTCGACACCATTTGAGGTTGAATCATTTACAAAAGATGGAAGAAAACTTTTCATGTCCCTATCTGTTGCACCTATACACGGGTTATCAAGTAAGCCAGAAGCAGTAATAAATGTGATGACAGATTTAAGCGAGCGTAAAGAGTTTGAGGAAAAACTAAAAAAATCTATAGAAGAAAAAGAGATGCTTCTTAAGGAGATCCATCATAGGGTTAAGAATAATTTGATGATTATTTCCAGTCTATTAAATCTTCAGGCTAATTATTTAAAGGATCAGGAATCCATTGAAATTTTCAAAGAGAGTCAGCATCGTGCTGAATCAATGGCTTTAATCCATCAAAGGCTTTATCAATCCACCAACCTAAAAAGTATTGAATTTCAAGAATATATCACCACTTTAGCCCGGGATCTTTACCAAAGCTATGTGAAAGATCCGGACCGAGTAAAACTCCTGCTGGATGTTGAAGATGTAAATATTGATATTGACACTGCAATCCCACTGGGTTTAATATTAAACGAACTGATTACTAATTCCATGAAGTATGGCTTCCCTGGTGATATGGAAGGTAAGGTTTTTGTTTGTCTGTCCAAAAAAGATGATACTTATGTCTTAAAAGTGGGTGATGATGGAGTGGGAATACCATCCGATTTAGACTTTAGAAATACCAGTTCACTAGGTATGCAGTTAGTTAACGGTTTAGTTAGTCAGATTGATGGTGAAATTGAATTAAACCATGGCAATGGCACTGAATTTGTAATTAAGTTTAAGGAAATGAAATTGGGAAATATAGTTAAATAAATAAGAATTAGTTAATAAATAGGATAATGCATTTAAGAAAAAATTAAGACAAACTAAAGGGCCAAACGTTTTAAAATATCCCTTTGCTGGGCATTAATTTGATATTATTATCTTCAGCCAATCTTTTGACATATTCCATTGCTTCCTGGGGAGAGACCAGGGTTACTCGTTCATACAAGGCAGCACTAAATGGAAAACCAAAACCTCCCTCCTTAATATTTTCTAATAAAATTTCGTCTAGTTTTCCCCGGTCATCATTCAATTGTGTGTAATCGTACATACAATTGGCACAGAAATATTTGCCCTGCCGTTCAATGAGGAGGCCATGTTCACGGCACTGTGGACATTTTAGATAGATAGTAGATTTCATATGGTTAACTATATATTCACATGAATAATAATTTTTTTGAATTTTACCATATTGGGGGTTTTCCTGGATTCAAGAAAGGTGTATTTGTAAAATCAGTATTTAAAAACTATTATCTGGCTTGAGGATAAGTTAGGGTAATTTTCATGGACAAGTTGTCATTTTCACATCCTAATAGGGGGTATGTGGTACCCCTATTAGGAAACTGAAGTCATAGCTTTTGGTATAGCTCCATGGAATGTTGGACTGCTTCGTATGCTTTTTCTGCGTTTTCCCATCCTAATATTTTGGTAGTTTTCCCTTCTAAACGTTTATATTCCATGAAAAAATGGGCAACTTCATCTAAAAATGATTCAGGCATATCGGAAACATCGTTCACATCTTTAAACTGGGGATCATTTACAGGCACACCAAGTATCTTGTCGTCACTTTCTTCTCCGTCAATCATGCGCATAACTCCGATGACACGGGTTTCTATGACACATCCGGGGAATGTAGGTTGTTTCATTACCACCAGGATATCCATGGGGTCTCCATCATCCCAGAGAGTTTGAGGTATAATCCCATATTCTGCGGGGTAGTGGACTGGTGAGTGTAACACTCTATCCAATGCGAAAGCTTCTATATCTTTATCATATTCATATTTATTTCTTGATCCTCGGGGTATCTCGATTACAGCAGTCACTACTTGGGGTGCTGAAGGTCCAGTTGGTATATCTTTCCATAAATTCATATCTATTCCTCCTTTAATAATCTTCAAATTACTCTTAATCAAAAATTTAAGTCTATTTAATCAATTAAATTCACTTTAGTCCAATAGGAAAAGAGTTCTAAGACTAATCATTTCATTGTACCTATTCATGGAACCTTTTATAATTCTCATGGCTTCTTTCTTATTGTCAAATCCCAAAATTTCAGTAGATAATTCTTCCGGGAAAAAGTGAGTGACTTCATTGATAAAAGACAGGGGAAGATCTTGGATATCCTTATATTTTCTCGTGTGGGGATCGTCCAGGGGAACTCCTATAATTTTATCATCACTCTTATTTCTGTTTTTCATTTTTAAAATGCCAATGGGTTTGATTTTTATAACACACCCGGAAAAGGTATGTTGGTCAATTAATACCATGATATTCAGGGGATTTCCATCATTTCCGAGTGTCTGGGGAATTATACCACAGTCCGCCGGATAATTAGAGGATGAATATGAAACTACACGAAAACCAAATGTTTCACTACTAGTGTCATACACATATCTATTTTTTGAACCTCTGGGAGTCTCTATAACTGCGTACAACATATTTGGAGCAGATGGTGGTAGATTTTTAATGTCTTTCCACAGGTTCAAAGTTTCTTCCTCCAACGTCCTGGAAAAATTCCTTGAATTTTATTTTAGTGTGGCCATAACCGGATCCGGCATTTCTTCCTGGATTCTAATGAGTTCATTTAGTTTTGCAATCCTTTCCCCTCCAACAGCTCCGGTTTTTAGGAGAGGGGCACCAAAGGCAACAGCTAAGTGGGCAATAGTTTCGTCTGTGGTTTCACCAGAGCGATGAGATACTACAGGAGTATAACTGTTATCTTTAGCTAGTTTGACTGTCTGGTAGGTGTCACTTAAGGTACCTATCTGGTTGGGCTTAATTATAAGAGCATTGGCTGCTCCGATCTCTATTCCCCTGGCGAGTATCTGGGAGTTAGTTACGAAAATGTCATCACCACAGATAATACACTTATCCCCCACCATTCGTGTTAATTCAGCAAAACCTTCAAAGTCATCTTCACGTAGTGGGTCTTCAATGTAAAACATTTGGTAGGTATCTATAATTTCTTTTAGAAATTCTATTTGCTCCCCGGTATCTCTGGTGACACCTTCTCGTGTATAAACATATTTTGAGCCATCCCATAATTCACTGGGAGCCAAATCAAGTGAGGTTCTGATTTTGATACCAGTTTCATCGGATATTTCTTCACAGGCTCTGGATTGTATTTCCAGTGCCTCGTAATTTGAAAGGTTAGGTGCCCAACCCCCTTCATCTCCTTTTCCCCCTGTGGAAAGGGTGTCTTTGACTTTTATCAATTCACCAATTCTTTTATGGACTTGTGCATTGGCAAAAACTGCTTCGGTGATGTTCTGAGCACCCACCGGCACAACCAAAAATTCCTGTATATCTGGTGCGTTTTTACCGGCATGGGCTCCTCCATTTATCATATTTCCCAGGGGATATGGGATTTCATTCTTCAAGTTACCGCCTAGGAACAGGTACAGGGGCAGGTTGTAGGATGAAGCTGCTGCCTTTGCTGCGGCCAGAGATATTGCCACGGTAATATTACCACCTAACGATGATAGGTTGTCAGTACCGTCGATTTCCTTTAGAGTATCATCGATTAGAATTGTTTCATCGGCGTTTATTCCCAACAGTTCTCTTTTAACCTGTTCATTGAATGTGTCTATTATACTGTCTATTCCTTTTTCTGGAAATGCTACCACTTCTAAAGCACCAGTACTAGCTCCACTTGGTGCTGCAGCTCTTCCAAATCCGTTCTTGGTTGTTATATCTATTTCTACTGTTGGGTTTCCCCTACTATCCAAAATTTTTCTTATGTCCATGTTTTCAATAACACTACTCACAGAAAACACTCTCCTATGTCTATTTTACACTAAAATTACTTAGTTATTTTTACACATAATTAAGGCTTTTAAGGGTGCTTAATGATTTGAATGTGTATTCTAATTCGGAAATCCCCATATATTTGGATCTTCGGAATCCACCATTATTATTTTGAAGATTTAATACAAATTGTATGGTTTTATCACTTTGTAATGGATTTTTATTCAATATTTCACAGATTTTTATTCCTGCCCAAGTGGGTTCTATATACGGGGGATAAATATCGGGTATAAACGTAAATCCACCATCTACAGTTAAACAATTCTGTACAAATTCCATAATATTGTCATCCATTTTTATTAGGGAGGGATCTATGAAATTCAGTGATTCCAGTGCATAAAAAGTGGATAAGATGTCAGATCGGCCTAATCCAAACCCTCCATCCCTATTCTGGTGTGATAAGATCCAACTGGTAACATTTGCCAAGTTGTCTAAGTTCAAGATATGGGATATGATGGTGTGGTAATAAGCCACTTCAAAATTGGCAAACTTGGTTTTAGATTTTAATTTATTGATGTATGATACCGGTACTGGAATTTCTTCATTAAACAGGTTTAAAATGTTAACCCTGTAAAAAACTCCTTGAATAGCGTACATCTTGTCCTTTTGCAAACTTTGAATCCATTCAATTGTTTTTTCCCGATTGTAAGGTTCTTGGTTGAACATTTGCAGGATTTTCAATCCATAATAAGTATTTTTAGTATCGGGAACACCACTGTATAATGAAAATCCCCCATCTTCATGCTCTCTAGCATGTACAAACTGTAATGTTTTGTTTAAAATTTTAATACACCACCTGGTAGTTCTATTTGATCCTAGCCTTCTAGTTACAATAATATTTTAATGAACTATTAGAACTGGACAAGGTGCGGTCATGACTACCTTCTCAGATAAGCTACCCAGTAAAAGTTTAATTTTTTCTGGATAGTTTTCATCGGTTTTAGGTTTTAATAGGTCAAAAATCTTTTGCAGTGCTTTATTGCCTTCTTCTTTAAGTAATTCCAATATTTGGATTTTTATATGCTCTTTGGGTAATGTAGCTAATGAATAAGGGTTAATTACGTTCAAAGCAATAATTTCGGAAGCACTTGCACTGGCAAACCACACTGCATGCTTTAAAGCTTTATTGGCATAATCAGAACCATTAGTTGGTAACAAATTTTTTTTGTTAGTTTGATAAATCAATGTAGCTTCCTCCCTTTGTTACAGGAGTCATTAGCTTAAAATAAGCGGTTAAAGGTGAACTCCATCACCATTAGTCTTCTATGTTTAATATCCTATAAATAATTTAAGTAAAAGTGATTTTAATTAAATACCATTCATCTTAGGCAACGTGCAGATTTCGTTCATCATGACTAATAGAAATGTTTGATTCATTCTGACTATAACCCCAACGATGTGGAAATCCATATCAAGGGGTAACTAATATTCTATGAATTATAAGGATTTCTGGGAGATTATTTGTTTAAGGTAACCACCAATCCATCCACAAACTGCTCCATTAATAGCTCCCAGTATAGTGAATGGAATTAAAAGGAGAAATGAACCGGTAAAAAGACTTCCCAGGAAGAAAGAAATGGCACCGGCAATTAAGGCATTTTTAATTCCTAATATCTGGTTGTTGAATGCGTAACCAAGGGCAGCTAGGAGTATAAAGGTTAACAGGGTAAGAATACCTGGAGTATAGGTCAGTATAAGAGTTATTGCTACTATTACTGGTATAACTAGGACCCATCTGATGTTTCTCAAATTTAGTTCATTTCTGAGGGAATTCAGGGGGTTCATTCCATAATCATAGTAGTTTCCATGGGTACCCTGGGTGTTATTCCAGTTCTGAGCACTTTGGAATCGGTACCGGAGCTGGTTCCAGAATCCGCTCAGACGGTACTTTAAATCCCAGGGGAGGGATGAAATTGATTTTAGTTTTTTTCTCAGGATTTCTGCTCTGGTACTTTTCCGGGGGATGGTGGTGGGTTTCCACCCGGGATCCACAATATCCATATTTTCCACATACCTTAACTTGCCACCACATTTACATTCACGGGCAAACTCTTTTACAGATTCACCGGATTGAAGTTCATAGTAGCTTTTGCATTTACCACAGATTAAATAACCCATTAGATCACCAGAAAAAAAATCCAGTTATAGTTAGTATATCAGGGGGATAGTTCCTCAGTATTAACTGATAAACCTAGTATATATAGTATTAGATCACATCACCTGATTCAAAGGTGGGAGTGGTAACAATTTGTTTTTAATTTTAGGGTCTTCATTTTTACCAGAACGGTTAAAATTAAAATATATTTATTCGCCTTTAAATAAATCGATTACATAATAGTATAGGGATTTTAGGTGTAAATTTGCAGGTTTAACACAGTAAAAAAGCCGATAACTTCCGTTAATAATCCATATAGTTTTTAATAATACTTTATTTTGTAATTAACATTTTAATGATCTTTACCTTAAGTGATCCCAATTTACAATTCGTAGATTACTTGGCCACGGCATTTATATTCGTCCTGGCAGTTTTACACGGAGTGGATTGGTATGGTAAGAAAAACATGTTATTTTTTTTCCTGATTACCTGGGCCGTTAGCTTCACCTTCGAAAACCTGAGCATAGCCATGGGATTCCCCTTTGGATACTACCATTACTCACCCAGCCGGGGGATAATGACTTTTCCCTTATAATCATATTTGCCTACTTCGCGGTGGGATATCTTTCCTTCGCTTTAGCCCATGTGTTAACTGGGCAGTACGCTAGAAAACTTCAGGGAAAACAGATTTCCTGGTACCGTTAATAGCGGCGTTTATAATGGTTATGTGGGATTAAACCATTGGTCCACTTTCTTTCACCTTACAGGGTATGCGGGTGTGGACCAATCCTGGTGCCTACTTTGGAATTCCGGTTGCCAAATTCTTGGGCTGGTTTCTGGTGGTGTACATTTTCTTCCAGATATTTGCCCTTTACCTTTCCCAATACGACACCATCAATGATAGAATCCGTTCAAATTACTAGTAAGCCCTACGAGTGAAGCTGCATTAGTTTATGGTATAAATGCCCCGGGAACTATATTATTCATATTTTTCCAGTACAACTACATTACTATTAACGTGGGTTTAATTACCAGGTTCACCATGATATTTGTGGCCCTGGTGAACATCTCCAACAACCCAGAATTGGATAAACAAATGTAAAAGGATTATACAAATGAAAATGCCTCTATTATATGTTGGCCTGATAAAACTAACTAATTTTGAGTTTTGTCAGATTAAATCATATTTTAAAAAAAAGCAAATTATTTTAAGTCATATTAGAACATATACTAATATAGATCAGTGATAATATGAAACTACTGGATAATTTTTCAATTAAACCCAATGATACCCATCTTTACGAACTGGCCTTCTTACATGAGTCTTATTCCCATGAAAACGGTCTCAGTGAGTGTTATGAACGCCTGGAATTTTTGGGGGATGCCGTATTGGACCTGGTGGTCTCTGAGTTTTTATATAAAATGGATCCAGGGTTAAACGAAGGTGAATTAACCCGTATGCGTGCTAACTTCGTATGTAAACAGGCACTTTATGCCTACTCTACGGAATGGGGATTGGACCAGTACACTAAAATGGGTGCCGGTGCAGAACTAACTAGACGGGAAGTAGATTCAGTAGTTGCCGATGTTTTTGAATCTTTTATCGGGGCTTTGTACCTGGACCTCGGTCTGGATCCAGTGAAAGACTTCCTCTCCCAAACTGTGCTGCCGCACATAGAACAGAAGGATGTATTTTTTTATGATTACAAATCTGAATTGAATCAGCTTTGCGACCATGAGAGCTTGGATTTAACTTACGATCTGGTCCATGAGGAAGGGGAACCACATAACAAAACCTTCACCATGGCTGCACTTATCAATGGAGAAAACTACGGAACTGGTAGTGGGGGAAGTAAAAAAGAAGCAGAGCAGAATGCAGCCAAGATGGCGCTTATTAATTTTAATATTTGAAAGAAGAGACAGATTAATGATTTTTACCAATTGTCATTGGGAACAAGTTTAAAATTTAATAATGCTCATTGCAAATCCCACAAATAGGATTATGGAAAAAATTCCAATTATATAAATTGTTTCTTGGTTGTTCATAAAAGGGACTCCTACAAATAAATTCGCCAAATCCATATTGATTTTCTAACAATATAACTTTATCCTAACATTATTAGGTTTTAACAACATTTTTTTATTATGATAGTAATATTGATACTAGTTTTTCTAGGGGACAACATCTATCCTTACACTCCAGTCTTTAAATCAATTTTTTTTATCCTAAAATTTTTCATTTAAAAATAACGTTCCAAATAAACGAGAATTTAGAATATCTGGACAAAAAAAATAAAATAATAAATTAAAATGGGCGCAACGGTGATGGTGATAAAGTTAGGGTGTTAGAAGATGATAATTCTCTTTTCAACGGCTGTATAATGGTCTTTTTGGGTAAGTGGGGGGTAAGTTGAGGTGAAGGGGATAAAGGCCGTGTTGACTTGGTAGAAAGTTCTCTTTTTATTGATGGGGAAAGTGGACGAGTAACCACGGTTGATAATAGTCTCAGGGTTAGTGATGATAGAGTTCGAGGGGGAACGAGTGAAAGTAAACGCAGGGGAAAGATGCTATTAAGATCACGGGGATAGGCATAATTCTCCCAGTAATAATTAAAAGCAGCATCAACAATCCCATTAGAAATAACTAGCGAACCTGAAGAATTAGATGAAGTTAAACTACCCCCACTACAATTAATGAGAATATAAGTGTTATTAAACCCAGTAAATATAATTTTTCCCCCATTTTGTCCCCCAATGGATTTATAATTCTCCCCATAATTCTTATTATATTTTGTAGTTAAACCCTTATTAAATTAGTTAATGTTATTATTGGTGGAGGTTCACTTGGTTTTTTTAGCCAGGTTTAATTTTAATAAAACTCCACGGAGTAAAGTCATGGACACTGCCAGATAAATGTCAGGGTAGCTATAACTGAATATGGTGGCCAGTGGTCCGGTGGCCAATGCAGGGTCGTAATTAAATTTCCTTAAAATTAGGGGAGTAAAGGTGTTAATGGTAACCGAGGCAATGATGCTTAAAAACAGTGCCAGGAAAATAATAAATCCCAATATTAGGCTTTGACGGGTCATATAAGCTAGAAAAGCAGCAAACAAACCGGACACAGCAGCAGGGTGGTGGCCTTTACTACTTCCCGGGCGAGGTATTTTCGAACATTGAGATGGGATTCCAGGGCCATGCTACGGATTATCAGGGCTTCAGTCTGGGCCCCGGCAGCATCACTCATTGGTAACATCACTGATGACCAGGTCACGGATCATATGTCGCTGGCCTTTAAACTTTTATCCCCACTGGACATTAGATTTTTAATAGAAATAACACCAACCTGGGTTTTGTCTTCTTCAGTGAGATAAATGTAATCCAAAGTTGTGAATTAGTGAGCTGCATCCTCCAGTGCATTTTCAATGTCAGCCAGAGTGTTATCGTCATTAAAAACAGGAACGTTATTCGCCATATTATATCTAGCAGTTTTTTCCGAGTATTCCTGGTTGATTTCTATGTTCACTTCCTCTTTAACCATTTGTTTATCATCAATCTGTTTTAAACCTGGATTCCTTTAAAAAATCTTGTAGTAGGGAATAGGTTTTTCCGGGTTGTTCCACCAGCAAATTATGACCAACACCTTCCATAGTTACCATTTTTCCCTTTTTTAGGTTGTTCCTGATGAAAATACCATGATGAGGCGGGGTAAATGTATCTTCACAACCGGCAATAATCAGTGAAGGAACATCTATTTCACTCAGGTCATCTTTAAGGTCGATCTGGAGACAGGTCTGGAGGGTGTTGGTTAAACTGGTGAGAGATACCATTTGACTGGTGGTGGCTTTAATCAAAGAAAAAGATTCCTGATTTTCCTCCAGAAACTCCAGGGTATAGGTAAGAGGAAGGCAGGCATCAAAAAAGGCCTCATAACCCTGCTCTGAGAGGATTTTAAGGAGTGTGTTTAATTTTTTTTCCAGTGGCGAGTCTAACCTGGCAAAACTGGATATAAAAGTCAGGGAATACATCTTCTCGGGGTGATGAAGAGCCAGTTTCAGTAAAACTGCTCCACCCAGGGAATGGCCCAGGAAATGGGCTTTTCCAATGTCCAGTGATTCCAGTAACATTAATAGATCGGTGGCAAAGAGATCCAGGGAGTAGGGACCGGGAGTTTTGCAGGAGTATCCGTGACCCCGTAGATCCACTGCCAGTACTCGGTAATTTGTCTGTAGCAGGGGAATCAGACCTCCCCAGGCAGTATGGTCACTACCCATTCCGTGTACCAATACAACAGTGTCCCCTTTACCTGTCTCCTGATAGTATAAATCACAATTTTCTAGTTTTAAGAAGTTCATAGGTTAACACTATATCATTTAAATTACCTTGGAAGAATTTAAAATCTTTCTTTGTATTCGGGTTCCTGGAAAGAGATGATAAATTTAGTTCCATGGTCAACTACAACTTTAATTTCACCATCTAACTGTTTAGTTAATTCATTAACCAATTGTAAACCTAATGAGCTGTTATTTTTAAAGTCAATATCTTCGGGTAGGCCAATTCCATTATCATACACCTCCAGCTGGTATTTTTCATTTTCCATTACTTGGAGTCGGATACTAATTAGTTTTGTTTTATCCTTGCCTACACCTTTGAATGCGTATTTCATACTATTTGATACTAGTTCGTTGATTATCAGGCCAAGTGGCATTATGGTTTCCATGCTTAAAGAGAATTTACCCACATCCTCCTGGATTTCGTGCCCGGTTGAATCAAATCCATAGGAATAAGTTAAGTCATGGATTAGGCTATCCACGTAGTCTTTAACATCAATACTGGATAAATCTTGGGATTGGTACATGCGTTCGTGGATCAAAGACATGGAATGGATACGATTTTCACTTTCCTTGTACTTAAGAAGGAGTTCCTGGTTGTCGGTTTCTTCTGCCTGGAGCATGAGCAGAGCTGATATTATCTGTAAATTGTTTTTCACCCGGTGATGTATTTCCCTTAATAAAATCTCTTTCTCCTGGAGAGAATTTTTAATGTGATTCACGGCCCGATTATGTTCAGTTACATCAATAAGGGATATCAGGGTCTCATCAGCACCGGAAATATATCCCAGTGTAGCGAAAAAATCCCGTACATTTCCATTTTTATTCAATAACTGGAACTGTGAGCTTTGGATAACCGTATTTCCCTGGTTTTCCCTGTGTTGGCGAATAATATCTTGGAGTTTATTCCCATCTTCAGTAACCACATAATCCATTAAATTTTTCTTTATACTCTTATGCAGTGGTTTTAATCCAAAGATCCTTTGAAATTCAGAGTTGGCGAGAATTATGTCCAGATCGGCATTGATCATTATCATGGCTGTACCGGTGTTTTCAAAGATGGTTCGGTAACCTTCTTCGCTTTTTTCAAGCTGGATATTGGATTTTTCCAGGGACTGTAACATTTCATTAACGGAAATTGCCAGATGAGACAGTTCATCATCGCCCAGAACCGGAATCCGGGAGGATAGATCATTGGTATTTTTTATTTTCAGGATACTACTGGTTATCTTTTCCAGTCTACGCAGGAGGTTTTTATCTATACTGAAGTAAACTAGAATTGCCGCCAGAATACCCACAATTACAATGGACAGAGTAAGGTAAAATGTGGCTTTTTCATAGGTCTTATAGATCATACGAGGAATTTCCACCTTCAAAATCATGGAGGGGTGGCCAGAAATCCCGTACAGTAAACTGTAACCTACCGTGGTGCTGGTGTTAACGGCCTGAACATGGGTAGGTGAATTAACCAGACTCGGTATGTCCATTGGTAAATTAGAACTGGTTATAGGTATTATGGTGATGTTTGCATTTTCTGACAGGTTTTCTAGTTCAAATTCATTTAGGTATCGTCCCATTATCAGAGTTCCCTGGGCTGGTCCTTGTCCATCACTTTTTAAAACTGGTTTGGACGCCACAAGCAGTGGTGTTCCATTGATAAATATGAATCCAGAGCTATCTTTGCTATTTTGGGTCAGGTTGTTGTAGGTAATTTCCTCACTCAGGTTAAGGGGTAGGGGTATATCACTCATGGTCTGCAGGTCAAGGGCCTTAGCAAAGAGGATATTACCATTTTCATCGGTGAAGATAATGAGGTTAAGGTTCAATCTGGAAAAAGTAGCATCTAACAGGCTGCGCTCTTTGAAACTGGGATTATTACCACTAACAAATTCATAAGCAGCATCGTACTGAGACCAATCATTAGCAGTGTTATTTAAATTGGATAAATCATCATTCAATGCATTCAATGTGTTGTTCAGGACCATAGTTGTGTACTGGTTTTCGGTTTCCGTGGAACTGGCTGTGAAAATAGCTTCGGAGATAACCAAAAAACTGGCTACTACTAAAAGAAAAATTAAGGCAATGATGATTAAAATCTTTCCACGCAATTTCATATGAAGCGTCCTTAAACAGATTAATCGAATAATTATTTTTAATTAATACTAGTTAATATCACTATGGTAATTAGGTCTTTTGCAACATTATTTCCAGAATCTGATGATCTACCGGCACCATTCCATGGTTAGCCAGGTTGCAAAAATTTTCAATGGTTTTTTCAGCGGTTTCTCCCATAATCCCCTCTTTAGTTGGTATCTTCACACCATTAGTTGCCAGGAGTGCTGATTGAATGGCGGAATATGTGCAGGTTGCTATTTTGAGTGCGCATCCGGATTTGGCCCCATCACAGATCATCCCGGTGAGGTTGGCCAGCATAATCTGTAGGGCGGATCTAATTTCAGATTTTTTACCTCCTAAAAGGTAAGTTATACCACAACTGGCACCGGTAGCGGAGATAATAGCACCACACATAGGGGATAATAGTCCAAAATGTGATTTTATATGGATGGTGATCAAATTACTCAAGGTAACTGCCTTTATTAACTTCTCTGATGGTAGGTCAAGCTTTTCGCCAACAATAACCACGGGAATGGTAGTGGAAATACCCTGATTGCCACTTCCCGAGTTACTCATGGCCGGTAAAGAGCAACCAGACATTCGAGCATCTGAACCGGCAGCGGTAAAGGCTATTGCCTGGGAAATGATGTCATTGGAAAAAAATCCATTATCTCTATTTCCTTTGATATTAATACCTACCTGAAGTCCGTAGGATTTTTTTAATCCTTCCTTACATATTTTCTTGTTGATTTCAATACTTTTATGGATAATATCCAGTTTACTGGGATCAACAGTTTCAACAAAATTCCAGATACCTTCTATATCCAGATCTTCCTTCTTTTCCATATAAGAGGTTGACTTTTTTCTAATTATCTGGCCATCAACTTCCACCAAGACCACATTGGTATGGAAATCAGCCACCACTACTTTGGCCTTTGAATCGTTGGTTTCAAGAATCACCTCAAGATATAATTTGGAATTTGAATTAGCAATACCTAATGATATTATGCCCTCACTTATCATTTCTTTGGCGTTTTCAATTTGGGATTTGGTTATGCTGTTTAAAATCTCCAGATTTTTATTGGTTTCAGGGTTGATAATTCCTAAAGCAGCAGCCATAAGGGGTGATGAAAGATTTATCTCAAAGGGGTTGGTTCCCGGAAGAGTAACTGCCATTGCATTTTTAATAAGATTGGGGCTGGCATTTATCTGCACCCGTGTGACTATTCCCTGGTTAGCATATTTCCTGGCCACTGCTGTAGCGTAACTGAAAGCAATAGGTTCTGTACATCCCAGAGATTTCACCAGTTCACGGTTTAAAATTGTTATGTATTTTGATTCATCCATACTAACCCTCCTACTACCTTATAGATATATTTATATATTAAAACTTTTACATTTTAATGTAAGCATGAATTAAGGTTTATGGAGGTGGTCAGATGTTGGTGGAGTTTTTGTATATAGTAATGGCAGGCTGTTTGGCCTATTCCTTACTGGCCGGATTTTTGATATTTCACCAGTTAAAAGTTCTTAAACTCCATTTATCGGAATAATTCGATTATCGAGTTAATTAATTAGTTATTATGAATTTTAAGTTATAGAAGAAATTTACAGGAGATTTAGTATGAAAAATGTTAAAATGACGGCATCGGTGTTGTTCATAGCATTCTTCTGCATGATAATGGTTTCTGGATCATTTGCAGCAGACAGCACCATCCTGCCTATTCATGAAAAGCAAATAAAAGTGGGAGTCAATGAATCATTTGTAATTTCCCTAGAGAGTAATCCCAGTACTGGTTACAGTTGGATGGAACCTCAATATAATCATGAAATGTTATCCCTCACCAGTAGTCAATATATCCCCCCAAGGATCCTTATGTGTGGGGCTCCCGGTGTCCAGAAATACACCTTCCAGGCACTTCAACCCGGAGAAACCTCGATAGTATTTCAATACAAAAGGCCATGGGATAACTGTATTGGTAAACTAGTCATGTACAGGGTTGAAATTACAAAATAACTCTCTTTTTTTTATTTTTTTTTATTATTAAAGAAAATAAATTATTTTTAATTGATAACAATATTTAAAAAAGAATCCTACTTTTTTTTAATTCAAGGTAGAATGATAAAGATTATCTTGGTAAATAAAGATAAAAATCAAAAAAATAAAATAAATCACTTATTATTAAATTCTAAGCATAATTCATCTCCTTTAGAATAAACTACTACTTCAGAATCTGAATTAATAACTTGGGCCATAACTTTTTGGACTAATTCAAAGAAAACACGGTAGGCTTCTTTATTGTTCCTATCAGCAGATACATATATCTTTTTTTGTCCTAGATCGATGTTCAGGGGGCCTTCAATGGAATACATTTCTTTCAATGCATTTCTAATGGTACTGGCTTCCTGATCAATGAAGTGGGTAACCTCGGAGTATACATCTTCAAAATCCATGACCTGTTCCTTTTCGGCCTGGTGTTTGTGAAGGGCCATTTCTATATTGGCTTTGATCTCACGGTCCTTGTAGGGTTTCATGATATAACCATAGGGATAAGTTTTAGCTGCCCTATCTATGGTTTCATCATCGGCATAGGCAGTTAAATATATAATTGGGATATTATAAAGACTTATTAGGAGTTTAGCTGTTTCTATACCATCCATTTCTCCTTTAAGTACAATGTCCATCAGAACAAGTTCTGGTTGTTCCTGTTGGGCACTCTCCATTGCTTCTTCACCAGTGGACACTGTACCGGTTACGGTGAACCCTAATTTTTCCAACTTTTTCTTGAGGGATAGAGCCAGTATTCGTTCGTCTTCCACCACTAATATCTTAACAGACATTAAATTCACCTTAAATAGCTCTTTTGGGTGTTACCAGTTCCAAACAAATCCTTTCGCCCTTAGGGTAAATGGTGGCTGTTCCACCATAGGCTTGAATGAAGTTTTCAATGACTTTGCCCAGGAACGCGAACACCCCTTCACTGTCTCGACCAACGCATAGATAGGTCTTTTTCAGCCCCACATCCAGGGTGAAGTCTTCCAGCTCGTTGATAATTCTGTTTCCAATAACCGATTCCCTGATGAATTTTTCCTTGTCACCCAGGAACTTGTCAACTTCACCAAATATATCAGAATCAATGTTTCCCTGTTTTTGAGTATTTTCATCCATATTTTAACCCCTTGAAACTAGTCAAATATTTCCTTTTCATCAATGTCCATTTCTTCGATTTTCCTTTTACACCAGGTGTAAATGGCTTCTTCAGCAGCTCTGGACATTTTCCCCTGTTTTTCACCGTAGGATATCCGGGCCAACCTTCGAAAGGCAATTTCTAATTCATCTGATATGCATAAAGTTATACATCCCATGGTATCACACACTAACCTAACATAATATGACTATTAATTAAAAATTAACATGTTTCTTATATAACTCTTCTTATTCAGAGGATTTACTCATTTTTAAAAATTGGTTTAAAATCAGTTTATCCTCTTTATCGAATGTTCGCAAAAGGTACAATGTGACGGTGTACACAGTTAAGCCTAAAATGGATATTACCAGTAAATTGTCAATATAAACATACATTAAGAATAGACATAGGATTAACGTGGAAAACAGGATTTTATGAATATCTTTACCCAGTGATTTGTCGGCTAGATCTAATTTAAACACGGCTAATAGTAAATGGGTAATATCACTGCTTCAGTTATAACTGTGGAAACTGAGGCTCCTACATAACTGAATTTAAAGATCATTATCCAGTTGGTTATTATGTTTAAGCCTATTCCCAGGGACATGATTTTTACCACGGTTAACTGTTTGTTAACCGATCCCAGAAGATTAATAGCTACTGTATTTAAAAATAAAAAAATCAATGCCCAGATCAATATTTCCAGAACAATGATGGAAGGGGTGTACTGTACTCCAAAACAAATAGGAATTATTTTAGGGGCTAAAATGGTAATGGCTGCGGATAATGGTATAACCACTATCAAAGTATATCTAAAACACTTATTAAAAGCGAATTTAAGGGATTTATAAGAATTTTTAAATAAAACCACATTACCGGGAATAGGGCTACCATGCAAACGGAATAGATTGAAAGGAAGAAGAATATAATTTTAAAGGCAATATTGTAGTATCCTACTGCGGTTTCTCCCACCATCAGAGAGATCATTACGGTGGTTATAAAAAAATAAATGGTTAAACATACTCCCCCTATACCAAAGGGTATGGATTCTTTAAGTGAAGCCTTCCAGAAGGCAAAATCACATTCTAATTTTGGTAGTTTATATTTAATGGAGTAAACTGTGAATATGTAGAGCATTATCAGCGTATTTCTGATAACGTAACTCATGGCAAAGGCCATGACTCCCCAGGAGTAATGTATTGCTGTCAGTACCAGCAAGATAAAGAAAATATTATCAAATCCGAAAATAATGGCCTGATGTTCCATTTCTTCATAGGCCTGGTAAATTGAAAAAAATATGAAAGCAAAAGCACTGGATACATAGGCTAATGATAAAATAACTATCACTGTAACTGTTTGAACATCGTATCCAATTAAAATGGCAATTAAAAAACTGGTAGCCACAGTTAGAACAGATAAAGCTGCTTTCAAGGTAGTGGTATTGCTCACATATTTATCAGCCAGAGAGTTATCACGGGCCACCTCCCGCACAGTCAGCACCCCCAGACCCAATTCACAGGCAATGCACACAATACCGTTAAATGAAAAACCCAGGGTGATAACACCGTAATCATGGGGGCTGAGATAATTGGCCATAATCATCACGGCCCACATGTAAAGGAAGTAACTGAATAAATTGGAAATTATCAAAAAACCCGCATTTTTGACTATTCTTTGGGTTGTATTCATTTTAATCTCCCTATTGTACTCCGTGCATCATTTTTGTAATTCTTTTACTCAGAACCAACAGGATGATGGCGGAGGTAATGGAAAGAACAATAAAGATCATGAAGAAGGAGGTGAAGCCATCAATAGGCATCCTCCACAGTACTGGTATTGGTTTGGCAGGATCTGGATACAGTGTGCTTAAAAGACCGGCAATGAGGTTGGAGGCAGCAGTGGACAGGAACCAAACTCCCATTAAAAGACAGGCAAAGCGGGGTGGAGATAGCTTGGAAACCATGGACAGGCCAATGGGGGATATGCACAATTCACCCAGGGTCATCATGAAATACACTCCCACTAGATAAAGGGGGCTGACCACTGTACTACCCGAATCCACCATTTGAGCTGCGGGCAATAGGATTATAAATCCAAATGCGAGCAATATCAGCCCAATAGACATTTTTAAAGGTATTGATGGTTCTAATCCTTTCCGCCGGAGTTTAGGTCATAACGTGGCAAAAAGTGGTGCAGTTAAAAGGATCAGAAGGGGATTGATGGATTGGAACCATGGTGTGGGGATGATGAAGTTGTTTAATGCGGAAACCACCCTATCCACGTTTTGATCGGCAAAAAAGGTCAATGATACTCCGGCCTGTTCAAAGGAGGCCCAGAAAAATATAACAAAAAAGGCCAGTATGAAGATCACCGCAATTTGATGTTTTTCTATGGTAGTTAAAGGACCTGTTACAGATTTTCTATCTTCACAGTAGAGTTCTGGCTTTGATCCCACACTTTTACCCGTGGGTGTAACCAGGTACCGGTTTTTACCCAGGATGAAGATGATTAAACCAATCAGCATACCTATACCTGCTACCAGGAAACCGTACATGAAGTCCCCGGGGTTTCCAGTGTCCCCCAGTGCCCCAATAATCAGGGGAGAAATCAAGGCACCAAGGTTAATACCCATATAAAACATGGTAAATGCTGAGTCGCGTCTATCATCATTTCTAGAGTATAAAAATCCCACCATGGATGATATATTAGGTTTGAAGAACCCATTTCCCAACACCAGTAATGATAATCCAAGGATAAAGAATAAGGATTGGATATTCATTATAAAAAAGGAATGGGGAATGTTAAGAGAGGTGGGTATGTAAAGATAGCTGGAAAAGGCCAGGGAGAACTGTCCCAGTGCCATTAAAATACCACCGGTAACAATGGATTTTCTATTACCCCAGAACCGGTCAGCCACATATCCTCCCAGAAGTGGAGTCAAATAAACCAGTCCAGTGTAATAACCATAAATGGTGGAGGTGAAAGCTTTACTGTAAAGTAGGGATTCAATCATGTACAGGGATAGAATAGCCCGCATACCATAGTAACTGAAACGCTCCCACATTTCAGTGAAAAAAAGAACATATAAACCTTTAGGGTGTTTTAATATCGTTTAGACCCCCTGATGTTCTTTAATAAATCTTTTAACAAGCCTTTAATTTTGAAATTGAAAGAAACAGTATTTTCACTGTTTTCATACAGCTGATTCTGTAGTTTACTATTTTTCATGCCGTAGGCTATGTAAACTCCGAGTCCAATAATTAGACTAATGGCAAATCTTTCCAGGGTTGCGTGGGATAGTTGGGTGATTAAAAAAGTGCAGAAAACTATAGAAATCACGGGTATGACTGGCACTAAGGGACATTTAAATTTTCTAGGTAGATCTGCTTCCTGTATCCTTAGTATGATAATGGAGATGGCTAGAAAGATGAATGCTGAGAGGGTTCCAATGTTTACCAGTTCAATAATGGTGTTCAGGGGTAAAAAGCCAGCAATTAAAGAGGCAATAATTCCCACAATTAAAATGGAAATAACTGGTGATTTATGTTCGGGATGCAATTTGGAGAAAGAAGATGGCAATAGTCCGTCACGGGACATGGAAAAGAAGATCCGGGTTTGACCGAATAAACTGGTTAACAGTACCGAGGTCAGTCCAAAAATGGCTCCGAATGACACTATAGATGCTGCCCAATAAACATGGGCACTATTAAGGGCAAAGGTAACTGGGGATGAAGTGTTTAAGGAAGTGTAGGGCGCCATTCCATTTAAAACTGCGGCCACCGCAATGTACAGGATGGAGCTAATTACCAGCGAGCCAATAATACCAATGGGCATAGTTCTCTGGGGGTTTTTAGTCTCTTCTGCTGCAGTGGAAACAGCATCGAAACCAATATAGGCAAAGAATACAATGGCTGCCCCCTGGATTATTCCAGACCATCCGTAGGGTGCAAAAGGATGGTAGTTAACTGGGTTAATATG
>Ga0116193_1000458_pt1 | contig 38219 bp, 27 predicted proteins | sample AD_UKC115_MetaG_FD_89892 | JGI IMG/M metagenome (GOLD analysis project Ga0116193, IMG submission 89892) | Active sludge microbial communities of municipal wastewater-treating anaerobic digesters from Hong Kong - AD_UKC115_MetaG | ecosystem: Engineered > Bioreactor > Anaerobic > Digestate... | reverse complement strand
TGGAATATGATTTGATGGGTACTCAACTGTAGTATATTTCTAATAAAAGATACAAAAAAAGGAGCTTATCATGGCTCCTTTTTTTGTATTTACTTATCTCAATAAAAATATCAGTTTTGGATTTGTTGACCCGGAGGAGCAGGTTCGACAAATGGAACATCTATAGGAAGCTCAAGCGGCATTGTCGGAGCAATGTCCGAAGGAACATCAGGAGCACTGGTCGCAGCCGGGGGGTAACAAGCCAGATAAGCAGCGGTTGCTGTCGGCGCAACAGCATCATTGGCACCGATGGAATATCCCTGATCATAATAGGTGATCGAACCGCAAAAATCGGAGGATGCCACCAACTGATTAGCATATTCAAAAGAAGCTTCAGCATAACGCTGCTGGGCAGTATATCCGGAGGATTGGTCGTACATATTCGGCGCATTCAGATAAGCATTACTGTAGTATTCAAGCGCTTTCGCCCAGTTGATCTCCCAGAAGCCTGCACCGGCCAGATAACTACGGGCGGCGATACGCTGATTGTTCGCCACGCTGTCGATCGGTCCAAACGCTTCAGCTAATGTGATTTTGTAAATTCCCGATTCGAGGTATCCCTGGTTAATCAGATTGATGCCCCAATTGCGTAGCGCAATATAATACAGCCCGTCAATCTCCATCGATCGGTATTCAAGGTTTTTATCTCTGAGAGCATCCATATTCCGGATTGCCGTCTCCCATTCAGAAGCAGCCATATTGGCGGTGATTGTATTATACATTTCTTCCTCACCGCGTGTGTCCGGTGTGGCGGATGGGGCAGGAGTAGCTGTATAAAATGGAGTTGGAGTCTCTTTCGGGTATAACTGGATGACTAATTCCGTATATTTTTCGGTTGCACCCGGATAATTCGGATCGACGCTCAGTACATATTCCAGCCTGGTTTTTGCATTTTCCAGTTTTCCGTTAATAATATCAGTTAAAGCAAATTGATATTGTTCGGATGCAGCTTGCACCGACATCTTATTAAAGGCAGATTTTCGTTCCCGAATCGCCGTATTGTAGCCCAGAATTGCGCCTCCGACGATCATCACTAACATAATCAATATACCCAGCCAAACCCATCCAGCGTTGCTCGGTTTTCGTGGTTTCATTTTTTTTGGCGCTGTGTTCTTTTGACCTTTTGCCTGGTTTTTTCCGGCAGGAGATTGCCCCATCGGAGGAAATCCTTGCGGCTGTCCAGGAGGGAATCCAGGCTGTTGTGGAAAATTTTGGTTCGGTACTTGAGGATATCCGCCGTATGGATTCATCGGACTTGGATTTCCCTGATTGAATTCACCGCCCGGATTGTTCGGATTATTTTGATTCATGATTTGCTCCAAAATGACTAACAGTTTTCTTGACAGCAATTTGAAATATGGATTGACTATTCGAATAAAGAAAGGAATTTGTTGTTCTTTTAATTATATGTTTTGCGCAAAGCCCAATAAGCAACAAGTATCTTTTTCATATTTCGAATCGCTGTATTCTTTGATCATCCTTTGTTCTAAAAGTGACGTAGTATTTTTATTTCCGGTAAGATAAATGGAATATAAATAATGATCGCCAGCGTCATTCCAAATACTGATTTTACCAGAATATTCAGATTCTCAATATGACTGCTCATCAGCATATAACAGATAAGTCCACTGAATAAAGCTCCAATTCCGGATCGAAAAATCGTATTTCCAAAAATCACCTTTGCTGCCATTTGGATAGATTGAGCAGAACGCTCCCCTTGGATCCAGCGCCAAAATCGTCCTCGACTTTGAACCCAACGCAGCCGAGTCTCGGGCGGTATTTTCAGCAAGCATAAAAGAAATACAGATTGCAGCGTAAATGCAATGGAATCCGTCAGACTGATTCCGGGAGCATCCAAGCGCCGAAAGAGCATCGATCCGATCAGAATATAAAGAACAAGGTTTAAAAATGTTCCAATCAGTGGCAGCAATGCTTCCTGCTGTGCATAGAAAGCCCGATTCACCGTTTCCAGCAGACAATGCCCCGCCAAACCGAGAAGAAAACCGCGCAGCGTCCACATAAGTAAAGAAGTCTGTGCAGTATCGAAATGAAAAGCAAATTGGATCAACGGTTGCAATCCGATTCCCAATATCACCGCACTGCCAAAGGATAAACCGATACATAATTGGCATGCCTTCTGAATTGTCGTTTCATAGTTTGCTCTCTCTCCTTTTGAAATGAAAACCGACAGTGTCGGAAGGATTGCCGTACCGAGAACAGTACCAATCAATGTCTCGGGAAGCTGTTGGAACATATACCCATAACTGAGCGCTGTAACAGCGCCAGTGGAAAGACGCGAAGCAAGATTATCCCGCACGATAAAAATAAGTTGGACAAAAAAAACCGATAGAATTCTCGGTCCCATGATTCGTAAAAGTTTTCGGACGGATTCGTCATGAAAAGCAATCACCGGAGACCAGCGAAATTGGAATCGAATCAGCGCTGGAATCTGAATCAGGAGGTGCAGTACAGCGCCAAAAATTACGCCAGCTGCCAGTCCGTGTACTCCCATTCCTAAACAAGGCAAGCGAAAACTCCCGATCCAATAAGGTTTCGATGGTGCCAGTATCAATGCGCCAAAAATTTGTCCTATATTATATAGAATAGGCGCGAGCGCCGGCATTAAAAAATGTTTATTCGCTTGCAATCCGCCCATGATTAATCCGCTGATCGAAAAAATCATAGTGGCAATCAGATTCATGCGCATCAATTCAGCCACAGTCCTTTTCTGTTCTGCACTGAATCCCGGGGCAATACCAATTTCTGATGCCACAATAGGTTCTGCCAGGAGCGCAATAATTACTGCAAAAAAAAGGGAACAAAGGAAAGCCAGATTTGCCACAGATGAGAATAACCGCCAAGCTGCCATTCTTCCATCTTTGATGATGACTTCCGTCATGACAGGAATCAATACCAGGGACATCGCTCCGCCACTGATGAGGATAAAAAGCATATCGGGAAGATTATTCGCAATATTGAAGACGTCCAATTCAGATGACAAACCAAACTGTCTGGCAATAATTAACTGTCGGATAATCGCAGTAATCTTATCAATACCAAAGCAGAAGAAGAGCAATAATGCAGTTTTTGTTAATGAGGATGCTTTCATTCCATTATTTTATCATCCGCCTTGAAGAAGATTAGCGATTCGAATTGTAAAAAGAATTTGTGTTGTAGTGGTGTTTTTGCGCTTTACGTATAAACATAACAATGACTTATATCTTCTATCAACTCGATAAGCTTGTCTCTATTTTGAGTTGCTGATTCAGACAGATATATGAACATGAAAATGATAGAATTACATCATGAATACGAAAAATGCACTCTATATTGTTTCCACGCCCATTGGAAATCCCGATGATATTACACTCCGTGCCATTAAAACGCTGAAAACAGTGGATGCGCTGATCTGCGAAGAATTTCGCAACGGAAGCAAATTACTCAAGAAAAACGGGATTGAAGAAAAAGAAATTATCGCTCTGAACGAGCATAATGAATCTGGTCAGATCGAAAACATACTGATCCGTCTGGCTCAAGGGCAAAATCTGGCGTTAGTTTCGGATTGCGGGACGCCGCTCTTTTCTGATCCGGGTCATTTGCTGATCGAGGCAGTTATCGATGCCGGTTTTACAATTATTCCGATTCCCGGTGTTTCAGCTTTAACTACCGCAATTTCTGTAACTCCCCTGCATATGAAAAATTTTGTTTTTGGAGGATTCCTTCCCCGTGATCCAGAGGAGCGCCTGCGGCAATTGAAAAATTATAAGCAAATGCGCATGCCGATTATTCTCATGGATACGCCATACCGATTAACCAATCTGCTTTCTGATATCAGCAAAGTGTTCGGGAAAAATCAGCGAATCACGCTGACCCTCAACCTGACGCTGCCTAACGAATGGATATTGACAGGGGCATGTGATGAGCTGATTCAGAAAATTGGTCCGATGAAAGCTGAATTTATGCTGATTATCCATCAGGTACAACAAGCCGCTCGCAATGAAAAATGAGAGCTTCAGCAATTTCAGGAGTTCAGTTCACACGATTCAAACAAAATGAGTTAACAAAGTAAATGCAACCTCCTCTTTGTCAGACTTAGTGCAACCTGGTTTTTCCTTTTCCATCTGCCCTAGTTGCATTTACTTTGTCAATTCACGGTTTTATTTCGTATTATTGACTTAATCATAATTACCTTGACGGAACAGAATTATCCTGCTAAAATTCTCTCCGTTAAACAATAAAGAGCCTCCATCGTCTAGGGGACCAGGACACAACCCTTTCAAGGTTAAAACAAGAGTTCGAATCTCTTTGGAGGTGCAAAAAACATCCCTCATCAGGATGTTTTTTTATTTGAACTTTTTCCTAAATATCGAATACCATCCAATTCCGTAAGGATTCCCAAAAAAAAGAAATAAAGTATCCGAAGGAATCTATCAATTAATCGAATTTCCGAATCATCAGATAATTGTAAATTTACGATTTTTCCTAAAATAAATGGTAAACTTTTTTGCGTTTGTTTTACTGGACAATTATGCAAAAAGAATTTTCGAAATATTGAATTTTTATGCTGAGATTATGCCAGTTTTTCGAAGATTTTTTTACGGATTTTGACTTTTTATTTTGATTATGCTATTCTATATTCAAGTATTTTTATATACTTTTATGGCGATTGCGTTCTTTGACGAGAGGATCTAAAGAGTTATGCAGCGAGAGCGAGTCTCTGAAAATATTTACTGGTTTCAAAGTGATGTTTATGCGCAAGTTACAGCCGGAGTCATTGTGGGTCCCCAATGGGCAATCGTTGTTGATACACTGGCTGTTCCGGAAGAATCTCAGGCAATACAAAAGTTCATTACAGAAGAAATCGGCTTACCTGTCCGATATTTGATTAACACACATTCCCATTCTGATCATACCTGGGGAAATTGCTTTTTCCCTGGCGCTACGATTATTGCCCACACAAAATGTGCGGAATTCATGCGAAATCAGGGAATTGAAGAACTTGAATCTACAAAAAAACAGAATCCGGCATTTCAGAATTCTAAAATCATCCTTCCCCATCTGACTTTTTCCTATGGAGAATTGACGCTGAAAGTCGGAAAAAAGAATTTGATTATCTTCTTAACCCCTGGCCACACAGAAGATGGTATTTCAGTATTTGTTGAGGAAGATCGTGTCCTTTTTGCAGGAGATGCGTTTTTACCAGTACCGCAGTTGACAGATGGTCGTTATAAAGACACGCTTGCATTTATGAAAAAGATTGGTTCCATGGGACTTGAAAATATCATCCAGGGACATGGCGACATCATCTTGCGAGGTGAAATAGATGATGCAATACAGGAAAACGTGAATTATATTGAAAATCTGCATGAAGTAGCTCAAAAAGCAATCAAAAAAAGGAATCCGGCAGAATTCTTGAACAATATCACCATCGAATCCTGCGGGAAAAGCAGAGTTTATCTTGCAGGTCTCGCAGAACAGCTTCATAAGCGAAACTTAGTATGGATGTTTAAACAAGTCGCTTCCGAAGAAGGACTGCCGAAATCCGATGATGAATATGAAGAAGAACCGCTGGAAGATGATTTCGATGATCTGAACTTTGATGAAGAATATACTCCGGATAACGATCTTGATCACGAAGAACCGGATGATTTCTATGATGAAGACGAAGACTTTGACGAAGATGATGAATTCTAAGAAAGAAGCCGGTAATTTTTAAGCCGGCTTCCTTTTTTAACAAACCGGCAGAGAGCATTTCAACAATTCAAATTTTGTAAATGCTTATGGAGAAGTGAGAAGAAACGTATTATTGTGTTGATGTTTTTGTGCTTCGCGCAAATCATCAACACATTTTTTTCCAAAAATCGAATTTACTGGTTAATTTACGGTTTCAGTTAAAATCCATAAGAGGAACAATATAACCAGCGGGACGATTTGCTTCTTTTTTATTTCCGAATTTGAATAACCTCTTGACACCAGAATCATACTATTAACCAGCACATAGAAACAAAGAAACATCAAAACGCTATAGGATAAGGAATTTATTGGCCAGTAATGGAATGCAGTTGCAGTTTGGATCACGAAAATTGCGACCCAGATAGCCCATTTTTCCTGTTTCACACCGGAAATTCGAAGAAATAATAAACGCAACGCAATCAGAAATGCAACCAATGCAAGGACTGGAAGCTCAAGAATTAGGCGGGACAAATTGACGCGAACAGCGATGGAAGTAATCAAAAAAGTTGAATAAGCCAATCCAGTCAGAACGATTTCTGCAATGACTCTTCGAGAATCATTTGGATCAACCATGATCGTCTCTGCTGTAAAAACCAGAAATAATAATAATCCCCCAAAAAACAACATCATCCACCAGCTAAATCCGACAGTTGTATTTCTCAACACTACACCAAGAGAAAAAGCGGATGTAAAAGGAATAATGCCATGAACGAGTAACTCTTTATTCATGAAAGAGCCTCTTTCATGAATAATTTGCAACAGGCCTAAGCTGCTCAACAATCCTGCTGCCGGAGCAACAATGTCAATCATCTTCCAATTGATATCCAGAGAAAATCCAGATATTCGAATCGGGAAGATTACAATGCTCCGATCAATAAAGATCGTCAACACATAAACCATTAATAAGATCCCCGTCAGGGTTGTAATCTCATTCTGAATCTTCCGATTTTCCATAATTTGTATTATATCGAACAAATGAATGACAGAATCAGTAATTCGAAATATGAGAAATGCTTTTTGATGTTGTGTTGTTTTTGCGCTTAGCGCAAAAACAACACAACATCAATTTGTCTTCCCTTTTTCAAATGTTAATTTTTTGTTTCGAACAAACGTATCCTGCTACGAAATCAGAAATTTTTATGAGTTATTTTATCGAAATTAAGTATAATTTCTTTGGGATCACTCTTCAGACTCAGGAAATAACGCCTGTGGTAAAATTAAGGAGTTATGTCAACAAACGAAAAATTCATTAAAATAAGCTTTCCAAGCATAACCAGAGTGTTAGGCGAAGGATTTAATAAAACAGCTGAAAACTTATATCTGCTGGTCTTGCCGGTCATGATAGATTTGCTAATCTGGCTAGGACCAAGACTCAGGATTTATGAGCTTTTCCATAATGAAATCGATGCAATCTTCACCGAACTCAATAAGAATGCACCTCAGGAACTGAGTATGCAGATAGGCTCGCTGTATGATTCCATGGTATTGCTCATCCGGGATTTGAATCTGACGAGCATGCTGGGATCGATTCCTTTCAGCATTCCGGCTTTGTTTGGTGGAATGATTTTACCAGGGAGTCCGCTCCCGGGAATGAGAACCATTGAAATTAACTCATTTTTCACAGGATTAATTCTGGTCATCATATTAGGAATCATCGGGTTGGTTTTAGGAATTTTTTATTATTCAATCATCGGACAAACCTGTGCGTATTCACGCGGAAAACTGACCTTCCGAAAATTTCTAAAAAATGCATCGAATATTGTGTTAATGCTTCTTGCCCTTTTTGCGGCAGGGCTCGTGTTATTACTGCCGGTTTCATGTCTTTTTACATTATTAGCATTTATTTCAATTTCTGTTGCACAAGTCATCTCGTTGATTCTGTTTTTGGGTTTAGCTTGGCTTATCATCCCCTTATTCTTTACACCGCATGCGATCCTCTTAAGCGACTTTAGGCTTATGGATGCAATAAAACTAAGCTGGCGTATGTCCCGATGGTTATCCGGCCCAACGAGCTTCTTTATTATCGCATGCGTAATTCTCTTTCAGGGGCTCAACCTGATCTGGACAATACCATCCTCAGATTCCTGGCTGCTGCTCATTGGAATTTTTGGACACGCGTTTATTTCAACGGCTCTTATCTGCGCCAGTTTTATACTTTATCAGCAAAATTTGAAATGGCTGGTCGAAAATGCAGAAATCATTAAAAAAGGATTTTTCCGAAAATGACTGAAAATACGAATGCATCTTCTCACTACGACGCATCAAACATACAAGTCCTTGATGGACTGGAAGCAGTACGGAAACGACCGGGTATGTATGTGGGAGGAACTGACTCAAAAGCACTGCATCATCTGGTTTATGAAGTAGTCGACAATGCTGTAGACGAAGCATTAGCCGGTTTTTGTACCCAAATCGATATTACGCTGCATGAAGATCATAGTGTGACCGTTCTGGATAATGGGCGCGGTATTCCAGTAGATATCCATCCAACGATGAAAATATCTGCGCTTGAAGTTGTTCTGACAACGCTTCATGCGGGCGGAAAATTCGGCGGATCCACATCCTCTTACAAAGTATCGGGGGGTCTGCATGGGGTCGGATCATCTGCTGTGAACGCCCTGTCAGAATGGCTGGAAGCACGCGTCTATCGTGATGGGAAAGTATATTTTCAACGCTACCGTTGTGGAAAACCCGAAGCGCGTGTTCAAATCATCGGTGATTGTCCTGAAGACAAAACAGGCACAGAAATTACTTTTCGATTTGATCAAAGTATCTTTAAAGAAGAGACTGGTTATCGCTATGAAACACTGGTAAACCGTTTCCGTGAAATGGCGTTTGTTACGAAAAAGACGAAGATTCACCTTTTAGATGAGCGAACCAACAAAGAAATGACGTTTTACTTTCAAGGCGGTATCACCTCCTTTGTTCATTATTTGAATAAAGACAAAGAACCGTTGCATGCGATAGTTCACGCTGATAAGGAAATCGAGAACATCGGAATTGAATTCGCTCTTCAATACACTGACGTTTATAACGAGACCGTTTATTCCTTTGCAAATACGATCAATACCATTGACGGCGGATCCCATATGACTGGTCTTAGAACTGCGATCACAAGAGTGATTAATGATTATGCTCGCAGCGCCAATCTGCTGAAAGAATCTGATCCGAATTTTTCCGGTGATGACACCAGAGAAGGCTTGACAGCTGTGGTGAGTGTTAAGCATCCGGATCCACAATTCGAAAGTCAGACGAAAGTCAAACTGATGAACACAGAAGTAGCAACATACGTTCAGCAGGTCGTTGGAGAAAGTTTTAAGGATTTTCTGGAAAACAATCCCGCAGCCGGGAAAGCGATCGTCAGCAAGTGTCTGACATCCTCCCGAGCAAGAGATGCAGCGAAAAAAGCCCGCGATTTAGTCATCCGAAAATCTGCTTTGGAAAGCATGACACTGCCGGGAAAACTTGCAGATTGCTCTGGCCGGAATCCTGAAAAGACAGAAATGTACATCGTTGAAGGTGATTCCGCAGGCGGTTCCGCAAAACAAGGCCGTGATCGCAGCTTCCAGGCGATTTTACCTCTGCGAGGAAAAATTCTGAATACAGAACGTGCTCGTTTGGATAAAATGCTGGCGAACAATGAAATTAAAGCCATGGTGTCCGCGATCGGCTGCGGTATCGGAGAAAATTTTAATATTAAAGGTCTCCGTTATGGCAGAATTATTATCATGACCGATGCTGATGTCGATGGTGCTCATATTCGGACGCTCCTCTTAACTTTTTTCTTCCGCTATATGCCGGCATTGATTGAAGAAGGGCATGTTTTCATCGCACAACCGCCCCTCTATCGAATCGCATACCGCTCGAATGTTCAATATGCTTATTCAGATGACGAAAGGGACGCGCTACTGAAAAAACTTGGCGCCGGTGCAGAAAAAGCAGCGATCCAACGTTACAAAGGTCTGGGCGAAATGAATGCAGAACAGCTCTGGGATACAACCATGAATCCGGAATTCCGCACACTGCTTCAGGTAACGGTTGAAGACTCAGCTACTGCATCAAAAACATTTGATATGCTCATGGGTCAGGAAGTTCCGCCCCGAACCCGATTTATTCAGACACATGCACATGAAGTCCGCAATCTGGATATTTAGCGGCCAAAGATTGGGGTTCGAAATCATAAAAAAATAAACCAGCCATTCAATACAAGAGAACGAATGCTGGAAAAGATGCAGTAATTCGAAATAGAAAGAGAATTCATTATCGTTCTTTAATCAAAATTTTATCCAAATTTCGAATTACTGCAGAAGATGTTACAACCTTGAATTTTTTATCGAATCAAGTATAATCAAAACCAATAAGCGATGATCGGGACAAAGCGTCAGGAAATTTCGCACAGAGAGCTGGATGTAGTAGTGAGAATCCGACCGAAAATCTGATGAAAACCACCCGTGAGCTGCAGCCGAAACAATAAGGCGCCGGACAAGCATCCCGATATCGATCTGCAGAGTGGATATCTCATTTTATGAGTTATCAATCTGGGTGGAACCACGAGATATTTTAAGCCTCGCCCCAGTAACATGGAGCGAGGCTATTTTTATTTGGAGGAATGATGGCAGCAAAACATAATGCAGAGTACGAGGCTTCTGAGCTTTACAAGATCCGGCATTCCGCCGCTCATGTCATGGCTGAAGCCGTCCTGGAAAAATTTCCCAATGGAAAAGTTGCGATTGGCCCGGCAATTGCTGATGGCTTTTATTACGATTTTGATCTTCCAAGAACCCTTACACCGGAGGACCTGGATGAAATTGAAAATCGGATGAAAGAAATCATTAAAGGAAAATTCGATTTTACCCGTAAAGCCGTCACAGCAGAGGAAGCTAAAAGCGTTTTTGCAGACCAGCCTTACAAACTGGAATTAATCGAAGGGTTGGAAAAAGGCGGACTGGATGAGGATGGCAATCCAACTGACGAAAAGCCGGAAATCAGTCTTTATTATCAGAACAATTTTGTGGATCTCTGCCGTGGTCCTCACGTTGCCAATACTGGTGAAATTAATCCAAAGGCGATTAAATTAATGAACGTGTCCGGCGCTTACTGGCGCGGAGACGAAAAACGCCCGATGCTGCAGCGAATCTATGGAACAGCCTTTGAAAAACCGGAAGAATTAAAAGATTATCTGTGGAAACTTGAGGAAGCCAAGAAACGCGATCACAGAAAACTTGGAAAAGAACTGGATCTGTTCAGTATCAGCGATGAAGTCGGACAAGGGCTGATCCTTTGGCATCCAAAAGGAGCAAAAATTCGCAAATTGATCGAAAACTTTTGGAGTGAGGAACATGAAAAATGGGGTTACGATTTCGTTTTTACACCTCATATCGGGAAATCACAATTATGGGAGACATCAGGACATTTAGGGTTCTACAATGAAAATATGTATTCCCCGATTGATATTGAAGGGACGAAATATTACATTAAACCGATGAACTGCCCATTCCATCTTTATATATATAAGAGCAATACTCGATCCTACAGGGATCTGCCAATTCGCTATGCGGAAGAAGGTACGGTTTATCGGTATGAACGCAGCGGAGTCCTGCATGGATTAACACGCGTGCGCGGTTTCACACAGGATGATGCCCATCATTTTTGCAGACCTGACCAAATGCCGGGAGAAATTGATTTTACGGTTGAATTTTCACTACACATGCTTCATTCATTTGGATTCCAGCAGATTCAGGCATACCTGAGCACAAAACCAGAAAAATCAGTGGGCGATCCCGAGCGCTGGGCAGCCGCGGAAGCAGCGTTGGAAGCCTCCTTGAAACGCCACAATCTGCCGTATGAAGTAGATGCAGGTGGCGGCGCCTTCTATGGTCCGAAGATTGATTTTAAAGTGAATGATGCAATCGGCCGCGAATGGCAGCTTTCTACGATTCAATTTGATTTCAATGAACCGGAACGCTTTGACATTAATTACATCGGCGAAGATGGACAACCAAACCGCCCGTATATGATTCACCGCGCGTTACTGGGCAGTCTGGAACGATTCTTTGGTGTTCTGATTGAGCATTACGGTGGTGCATTCCCGAGCTGGCTGGCGCCAATTCAGGCTGAATTGATCCCGATCGCAGATCGACACGTCGATTATGCAAACGAAGTCGCTGCACAACTGAAACGGGAAGGAATCCGGGTGCATGTCGATTCCCGATCAGACAGGATGAACGCAAAGATTCGGGACGCTCAAAAACAAAAAGTTCCTTACATGCTAGTGATTGGTGACAAGGAGATGGAGAACGGTGAAGTGGCTCTTCGAAAACGATCCGGTGAGAATCCAGGTCCCATGAAGATCAATGAATTTGTCGCATTATGCAAAGATGAGGTTGCTCGGAAGATTTAACAGATCAAAAATCGACAGATTTATTAAAAGCAGCAATTCGAAATATCGATTTTTTCATATTTCGAATTGTTGCTTTTAAAGAAACAAAAAAATAGTATGAGTTGCTTTTTTTATACTCCGCATAACAACACATCCTGATAACTGATGATCACGACTGTATGTTATATCGCTGAGAAAGAAACGGAAGTTGTTTATCCGACTGGCTGAGCAAATACAACTCTGCGATATGCATACCCGCCTGATTCCATTTCCTGTTCACAGGTAACCAGGATTAAAGAGCCTTTACGGGATTCAGCAACTTCTTTAACTTTGGAAAATGCATCAGGTTCAACCAGCAAGTTTTCAAACACCGAATATTGCCGCATAATTCCCTCACGATCGGTAATAAAAATTCGATCATTCTCATTCAAATCCTTGATCAACAGGAAAGGTCCGATTTCAGCCGTATTTAGATGATTATGAGCTGCAATATAAATCGGCTCATTTTCTCGGATCTCACTTCCGTTGAACAAACCTGCTTGATTTCCCAGCCATTTGACTTCCCATTTTCCTTCATTTATCGGAATTGATACGATATCGGTTGTTACGTTCAGAATCGGAATTTCCAGTGTAAATCCGGTTGTTTTATAAAGGAGACCTGCAGGTTGCTCACTCAATGGCGCTTTTCGGTTTGCGGGGAATCCGGTTTCCGGAAGAAATGGAATATCAAATCCTGAGGTTGGTGTAGGCAGATTGGGTGGCGTTGTAATCGGCTGCGGCTGTGTAGGCTGAATGGGATAATTACGGATCGGTCGTCCATTGACAAGCACCGTTTGATCTGGCATAGACAATTCCACAGTCCAAATCCGATTTGACCCAATGTATCCATTGGGCGCTGCGGTTTCCCGCACCCAATATGTTCCCAACGGCAATAAATTCGATAAGGCAAATCCATCAGGATCTGTAGTGATTGTCTCCATAGGATTCGCTAACCGAAAATCAGAATAGATTGTAAAACTGGCGCCAGCCAATGCAGAACCATTTTGATCAGTCTTCTCTATTCGAATTCTGCCATATGAAACAGCAGCCTGCTGGCTGATTCGGACGCCCACCTTTGTCGGTTCCGGAACGTACACAATTTGATCGGAAATTTCCTGATAGGCATAGCCAAATGTGTTCCAGGCTGTTTCTCCTGACCGGGCATCATCCCCAATAATTGCACGATATTGAATCATCAGGCTTTGCCGTTCCTGCAAGCTTACACTCTCGTCAAATACAATACGAAAACCGGTATCGCGGTTTGGATCGTAATCAGCATGGAAATTGTGGCTGTCTTGTCCGCTCCACTCCGATTTGGTAAACGCAGTGTTTGCTGTAAATTCAACACGGAAATGAGACGGATCAATCGTCACAATCGGTTTTGAACCTGTGTCAACAGCATCAATAACCGAAACCGTAACTGGATTCGTTACATCCATCAAGACTGAGAAGTCGCTGCCACGACGGCTTTGCAAATTGATGTTGCCGAAATCTCCAGCCGCCGGTAATTTATTGATCACAACCAGATTTTTGAATTCTCTCGAACTGCTGTTCGAAATATTCATCGTATATTCAATAGGAGCGCCCGGTCCTTTTGTCTCAATCGCATTATGCTCGGCATCATACCCATACCCGCTGCCTGAATTCATTTCAGAAAGGTCTGTCACCATCATGTACGAAAAAGACTGATAAGCACCCCGGAAAAAGACTGTGTCAAAGGCAGAAATTGTCTTCCCATCCGCAAGAACGGTCCCAATGTTTACATGATTTTTATTGAATTCCTGTGAAAAAGTAATTTCAACGGTATTTGTAAAACTGCCAGTTTCCTGAACAGGGCTATGATAGATTGTCCAAAAAGAGATTTCCGCATAATAACCATCAGGAATTACATAATCATCACCATTCAGCATCCATTGGATCGTAGGAACTTGAAGTGATAAAGTTTCACTGCCGGCCTCTTCAACAACGGTACGATACGTAACCGTTTGAGCTGACTCCGGAATGATAAACGATTTGACGAAGGATCCGGATGAATCAAAAAGAGAAAATATAGGGATGAATCCGCCGGGGTAATTTTCTGAAACGGTTGGAATTGAATATGGAACCGGGATAATATCCTTGACAACATAATTTTCAATCGGCAGATTCATTAAATTCTGATGTGTTGCAAAATTGGATATTGTAATTTTCCACTGCACATCAGCCTGTGCTTCAATCTGACGATCATTGCCAATTTCTGTTTCTTCCACGAAAGAGGCTGCGCTGCCACCATGTCGCTGCATGATCGCTTCTTTTTTCACACCGGGCAGAATCATAGCCGGCGCGACCGAAACGGAAGTTTCATACCAGATCAGATCGGAATTTCCTGAGACTTCAGCATAAAGGCTTGATTCTGCGATAGATAATTTTTTAGCATTTTCGCTGATGTTGGAAGGCAATGAATCTCTTGAAATTATAAATACAGCCTGATCTGAAATTTCTGGAATTAAAGAACCATCTTGAGTCGGATTGAACCCGAAGGCAATATGGTTTTGAGATGACAGATTATTCGCCTGTTCCTTTTCAATCTGGCAAATGATTCCAAATTCAATACATTGCCCAGGTTCCAGGAATACCTTTTCGCCAGATAAACCTTGTACAGAAAACAAGATCGCTCTTTCTTCAACACGATAATCGGCATGGATGACCGCTGAGATTCGGGAAAAAGCTTTCTCAGATTGTACCGGATAATTCGGTTCCGACTCCGCATTGGTTGTAACGGAATCAGCGCCAATTTTTGGATCTGTTACCCGTGTGATCCCTCGGTATTGGAAACCTTCCGGCAGCCAATCAATCAGCAGATCAACGGGAAGAAGCTTCGTGCTTTCTGTGTCATTCCACAGGAAAACATCGAAGAGGATACCGTCGTCAACACCGGATTGATATTGAAACAAACTGCTTTTAAAGTTTTCCAATTGCTGATTTTCTTCATTAATCGTGCCAATCGCTAAAACGCTTTTTTGAAGAGAAAGTGATAATTTTTGATTCTGATTTCCAGGATTCTGACCGTCCTGATTTTCGAAACCAATTGGATTAACTTTATAAATGACTTCGGATGTGGTTCTGTCCTCTTCATTCGTATCGTCATAAATGATTGCTTCATTATTTACGACCGAACCATCCTGCAATAAATCGTCATTTTTCAAGTGAACCTGCACTATCAGATTGACAATATTTGTGCCAGAACGAGATCCTGGGATATTCAGGTTTTCCCAGATTACTGTATGAGTCAAAGAATCATAAACAGGATCACTTCCAATGAAAACCTTCTCTCCATTCGAATTCATCCAATAAGCTTTATCTGCACTGACGAAATCGAAACAATCCGGAAGTGGATCAGCCACTTTCCGGTTGACGGCATCCTCAACTCCGAAATTATGGATTTCGATCTGATAAGAAAAGAGCGAGGAAATTTGACTTTCATGAATCGATGAAATTTCTTTCCCCTCTTGATCAATTGCTTTTTTATTGAGATGGATATCGGGTTCAACCCGGGCAAATTTATGCGAAACAGTATTCGATCGTAATTTCTCATCGGAATCGGTTAACACATAAGCGAAATTATCAACCTGGGCAAGATTCGATCCCTGTTGTGTTACTTGAACATAGAAAATAAAATGTCGGATTTCTCCTGAAGCAAACGTCTGATCAGACCAGACTACATTGAGGGATTGATCACCATCTGTCAGCAGTTTGCCAATTGAATCTCCTTCTTCAAATTTTGAAAAAACGGTATAAAACGGGATTGAATCAACCACATCCACCGTACCGGCTATGGCGCCCTTGTTTTCCACAACGATATCATATCGAATGAAATCATGCAGAACGACTGTTTGAATATCCGGTGAATAAGGTTCTTTTTGACTATCATAAAGGCTGGCACTTTTCGTGATCTGGAAATCTGGAGCCGGTTCCGGAATCTCAGTTTCCTGAAAAACTGAGCTCACTGTTTCTACATCGAAAAAGGATGTTTCCAGGAAACGGACATCGCTGCGGATTATAGTTGGCTGATCCGCCTGAAAAGAATCAGGATCCAGTCCTAATCGTTCTGTATGCAAAATCATTTTAATATCCGGATTCGAAATTTCCTGTTTATTGTTTTCGGCATTCAACGACAGATTTTGCATATTGCATTGGACAACCAGTTGCCTGGAATCGGTGAGTTCAAAACTGGCATCGGAACAATTTGTTTCAATAAATGGTAATTCCGCCAGAAAATAAATACCGTCCTTCGTTGAAGCCACTCCATCCGGCAGTGAAATACCCTGTGGAAATGTAAGAATATTTTCGATTGACCAATGTTTCGTAAAAATAATACCGGATTCAACAGTATTTAAGGAAGCCGCATGAATCGAATAGGTTATTGCTTCTGGTAATTTCTGAGAAGCATTCATTTTCAAAATTGAATGAGAAACAGATTCTTCAACCGGATCCCATTGATGGATTGCATTCCACGTCATGACAACTTTTCTTGTAATGTTTACATTAGAAGCATCTGTAATTTCATTTCCTGCAGCATCATATGCAAAAGTCGATAAAGTGGCAGAAATACCATTTCGAGATATTCCGTTTGGAACAGTAAAAAAGATTTGTGCATTGACCGATTCGCCAGCCTGAATATCAAATGTGATATATCGAACACCGGATTCCGGATCGGTTTTTAATAGTATTTCTGATCCGTTAGAAAACATTTTCCCGCTTGCCAAAGTCGGCATTTGGATCTCATTTTCATCCACGTAAATTTTAACAGTAGCCGAACTTGCGGAACCGATTGTAGTCTCTGAAAGGGAAGCCGAAAGCAATAACAGCACATCATCGCCGGTTTTTCCGGAGAAGTTAACAGGATCAGGTGAGTTTAATTGAAGATTGACAGTCAGAAAATTGTCAACAATTGCATCAGATCCGGGATCAGCCGCATATCCTGCAGCATCGATAAACACTAAGGAGAAAACTGTAATCACAATCAACAAAAGTGTCCAAAACAAAGTTTTTTTGTCAGATCGTCTCATTATTTTCCCCTTTCGTTGAGAAGAATTTTTCTTTTTCAAAAAAAGCGAAGAATCATTGATTCTTGTGTAATTATTATGCTTAACAAAAAAAATGAAAAAACATATTTCCCTTTTTTTGTAAAGGTTTTTCCAAATTTCAAAAGAACGACCTTCAATTCAAGTGACTATAATCGTTCCTCTCGTGCCGGTTCCGGTTGAATCTGACCTTGATAGCGATTAATCCTTTGCGAATAATCTCTCTCGGGAATCATCTCAAGTCGGTTAAATTGAATTTGAACGACTCTTGCTCCATAGGGAAGAATGATGCTGTGCTTTCCTTCATTTTTAAGTTCAAGCGTAATTGTTCCTTCGAAACCGGCATCGATCACCCCTGCCATCATGTGATTGATAAAAACACGACCTAAACTGGATTTTGTAAACACTTGTCCGCATACATCTCTGGGAATTCGCAGAAATTCTCGTGAGCATCCCAGAAAAATATCCCCTGGTTCCAATAATATACCGTGTTGAGGGTCAATTTTCCGCAGTTCCCAGAATTCATCAGCAGCATAAGGTTTTCCAAAAACGACCGGATTTTGAGAATTCCGTGGCCAACGCACAAATTGTCCAAGTGACAGATCCATAGTGTTGGGATTTACTTGCGATCGCAATGTAATTGGATCAATTTCAGAGCGGCTAAAATCGACTAATCCTTCATCGATCATTTGCAGTATTCCAATATCACATATAACGCTCATTGCGTCCTCTTTTCAAAATAACCGCAAGATTGGAATTCATGGCAAGCACCGCGATAAACACAATCGGGTACCATAAAATCGTGCATAACAGGATCAACTTTAAGAATTTCAGAAGCGATTTCTTCCATAATTTCGCGAGTTTTTGGATCAGCTTTGTAACAAAGCCGTTTACGGCTGATATTGATCAAAGCTTGTGCATTCAGATCCATTACATGATTGACCGGCGAATCCTGTCGATCTTCTCCGCGATTTGGATTCACACGTTGGCTCTTTACATAATGTTCAACACCGAACTTATGTCTCACAAAATGAACACTGGCAAAATAAGGGATCTGCCACATCGCAATTGTATACATTAACGTTCGAATTGGAGAATGTTCAGCCGATATGATTTTCCTTTTCCACTCTTCTGAGGGTGTAATCATACCGTCTTTTCCTTGTGTAACGCGCGCCAAAAACAAGCAACGCGCCCAGTCAACATCCGTTGGAAAGCGAAGAATTTCAATTTCCATGAAAATTCCTTATTAGATCGAGATTTTAACCGGCAGCAATACATGCCCTGCTGCACTTTAGCGATTCGAAATATGAGAAGAATTGATTGTTATTGAGTTGTTTTTGCGCGAAGCATGATGTTAACAAATTTGATATATGAACTCCGCTTTTTTCGAATTACTACATTTTCTTATTATAAAGGAAATTCTTTATTTTTTTATTCAATTTTCAGTAATTCGAAAGATGGGCAAGCAATTCGAATGATGCAAAAAAACATTGGTAGTTGTGTTGATTTTTGTGCTTTGTGCCAAAGATTTATAAGATAAGTCATTCATGGATTGATCTGTCATTGCGAGGAGGGTGTCAGCCCGATGAGCAACCGATTCTCGTATGTGTTATGAGATTGCTTTCCCCCAACGGACTCGCCTCTACAGGGTAATAACAAAAACGGGTTTCATCTAAACCATTTGCCTTGCTTTCCAATAATTTCATATAAAACATCATTTATTAAAGTTAAAGTCTTTTTTAGGACAATACATATTTGTTTCTCACAATTTTCATATTTTGAATTGCTGTATATGCTGTAATCCATGATAATAATAATTTCTTTTGGGTTATCTTAGTACTGTATTGTTTTTTAATAATCCATACATGAAAACGAGAAAACAGGATAAAATATAGACTGGTTAATTTGGGCTGTTTGCATTGTATTTGTTGTTAGACAATTATCAGCCGGTCCTGCAATTAATTCAATGACAGTCTAAATCCCCCCCAGGATCTCTGATTGTTGTATTTTCAGAATCCATCACAATCATATTAGGAGCGTAGTAATGAGTAATACTACTGGATGGTTAATTTTTGGTTTAGCCTGCGGCATCGTTTCTCTTGCAGTAGGTTTGTGGTTGTTCTTCTGGGTAAAGAAACAGGATGACGGTACTGATCGATCCAGAGAAGTTGCTGGCTGGATCCATGCCGGTGCCCGCGAATATCTGAAAAAACTTTACACAGCTTTAGTGATTGTCGCTGTTATTATGGCAGTAATTCTGGCAGTCGTTTATACCATTGACGGCAGCGGCCGAGGAATTCAGACAGCAATCTGTTACCTGATCGGTTCTGTTTGCTCTGCTCTTGCAGGATACCTTGGAATGGAAGTAGCTGTCCAGGCCAATGTACGTTCAGCCGTCGCATCCGGTATCAGCCTTCCAAAAGCTTTCAATATCGCTTTCCGTGGTGGAGCCGTCATGGGTTTTGCAGTAGTCGGCGTTGCCACAATCGGTATGTGCTCGGTTTATCTGCTCACCAATAATCCGCAGTTCGTTCTTGCATTCTCCCTTGGAGCTTCCTCTCTGGCATTACTTGCAAAAGCCGGCGGCGGTATCTACACAAAGACAGCAGACATTGCAGCCGACCTGGTTGGAAAAGTAGAAGTTGGTATTCCAGAAGATGATCCCCGAAATCCGGCCGTTGTCGCAGACAATGTGGGAGATAATGTGGGTGACGTCGCCGGAATGGGCGCCGATATTTTCGACAGCTATGTTGCTTCAGCGGTTGCAGCCATGCTGCTCGGTGCTTCAATGGGAAAAGTTCACTATATCGTCCTTCCATTACTCCTGTGCGCACTTGGTATCATTGCATCCTTGATTGGCGTTTACCTTGTCAAAGTTGGTGAAGGTGGCAAACCTGGGAAATCCCTTAACATGGGAACATTTATCACCTGCGGCGCCTTTGCAGTATTCATGGCGATCGTTATCTTCCTGATCCCCGAAATTGATAATCGGCTGATTTGGGCGATTCTGGTCGGTACTTCCGTCGGTGTCATTATTGGTCAAACGACTGAATTCTTTACTTCGGATGAGTTTTCACCAGTCAAAAAGACTGCTGAATATTCCGGATCAGGCGCAGCAATTACAATTATTAGCGGTTTCAGTTACGGCTTGATTTCGATCGTTCCATCCATTGTCGGAATTGTGATCGCCATGGTTATTTCTTTCTTCGTCTGCGGTGGACAAAGCAACTTTGACCTGAGTATTTACGCAGTCGGTATTTCTGCAGTAGGAATGCTTTCCGTTTCGGGTATGATCGTCTCAGCCGATGCTTATGGCCCGATTGTGGATAACGCCCGCGGTATCGCAGAAATGTCCGGTATGGATCAGGAAGTCATCGATCGTGCAGATGTGCTCGATTCTGCAGGCAATACGGCAAAAGCCATTACAAAAGGCTTTGCAGTCGCAGCCGCCGCATTAACCGTTCTGGCATTGTTCGCAGCTTTTGTCAGCGAAGTGAATATGGCAGTCAAACCTCTTGGCGGATCATTCTCTGCCGCGGATATTTCCATTCTGGATCCTTTGATTCTCGCCGGAATATTCCTGGGAGCAATGTGTCCTCCGCTTTTCAGCGCTTTGACAATGCTTTCCGTGACAAAGAATGCTTTCAAAATGATTGAAGAAATTCGTTCACAATTCAGAGCAGAGCCTGGAATTCTGAAGGGAACAGTCCTTCCGAATTACAATCGCTGCATCGCTTTAGCATCTTCCGGAGCATTGAAATCATTGATTCTTCCTGCAGCCATCGCGATTATTATGCCATTGCTGGTCGGAGGATTGCTCGGTCCAAAAGGTCTGACCGGATTTTTAGCCGGCGCGATCATTACCGGCGTCATCTTTGCTCTCTTCATGTCCAACGCAGGCGGTTTGTGGGATAATTCGAAGAAATACGTCGAAACAGGTATGTTTGGCGGAAAAGGTTCTGAAGCTCATAAAGCCGCTGTTATCGGCGACACCGTAGGAGATCCGTTCAAAGATACAGCCGGTCCTTCCTTAAATACATTAATCACCGTGATGTCGCTTGTTGCATCAACATTCGCACCGGTTATTGCAAAGCTGCATCTCTTCTAAACACAATTCGATTCAATTTTTTGAGACCGGTGCTGTTGTACCGGTCTCATTTTATTTATCGAACTTAGTATCTAAAGACAACAATTCGAAGTATGGGGATGATTCTTTGTTATCGTGATGTTTTTTGCGCAAAGCGCAAAAATCATCACGATATCTAATTTTTCCCGATTGATGCGAACATCAAGCTATACTTCGAATCGCTGCCACAAAGAAGTATTGTATAATTTTCTGTTCTGGAAACATCAATTTATATGAGATAAGAGGTATTCGCTTGAAAAGCTCTGAAAAAATCATCGATTACGATTTGACATCAGCCAGATCAAAAAGAAAGCTCGTGAATTTATGGTACTGCATGAGCGGATACCGTGTGCGCTATCTTTTTGCAATCCTTTCCCAGGGACTTTCAACCGTCTGCAAAACCAGTGTCTATTTACTGCTTTCCTGGTTTATTGATAACTGGTTGATTCTGAAGATTCGCACTTTTCCAATTGCAGTCATTGCTGCAGGTTTGCTTCTGCTGGCAGTTTTGGAAGGAATGTTTTCATATTTTGCAAATAGTACGGCTAACTACACAGCGGAACGCATAGCCCTTCGAATTCGTAATAATTTGTTTAACCATATTCAGAGACTGTCATTTGCATATCATGCAAAAGTTGACACAGGGGATCTTATCCAGCGATCGACTTCTGACGTGGATGCGATCCGTCGATTCTTTTCTGAAGAAGCCATTGGAATCGGTAGAATTCTATTTCTTTTTATCATCAACTTTACAGCGATTTATCGCATTCACCCAACATTGGCTTTTTCGACATTAATCATCGTTCCGCTGGTTTTCCTGGTAGCGGTTGGCTTTTTTCGAAATATTTCAAAAAAATACGATGCGTATCAAAATCAGGATGCTGTGATTTCATCCTTGCTGCAAGAAAACCTTACTGGTGTCAGAGTTGTCAAAGCATTTGCGCGCCAGGAATTTGAAATTCGGAAATACGAACAGGAAAACTGGAAAAAATATCAATTAGGCAAACGGCTGCTGCGAATGGAAGCATTTTTCTGGCCATCGACTGACCTGTTATGCGGAGCACAGATGGCTATCAGTTTCATCATTGGCGCTTTCTTCGCGATTGATGGGAAAATTTCGGTTGGAAATTTCGTCGCATTTCTTTCACTGATTATCTGGATCATCTGGCCAATCCGAAATATGGGCAGAATTATTGTCCACATGTCACGTGCCCTGATCAGTTTTCAGCGCGTGATGGATATTTTTAAAGAAGATCAGGAGCCTTTGGACAAAGGCAGCTACCTTCCGCAAAAGGATCCAAAGGGCTATATCACACTGGATCACGTTTGTTTTGCCTATCAAAATGAGGAAGAAATCCTAAAAGATATTTCGTTCTCCGTTATGCCAGGGCAAGTAGTTGCCATCATCGGATCAACCGGTTCCGGAAAATCCACACTGATGAACTTGCTTCCGCGATTTTATGAATACACTTCCGGCAGTATTAAGTTAGATGATATTGAGCTAAACGAGCTTCCTCGCAGTTATCTACGGAAACATATCGGGATTGTTGAACAGGAGCCATTCCTGTTCTCCCGTACAATCGGTGAAAATATCGCGTATGGCGTCAGCGAAAAAAAATCGCAGTCAGAAATTGAAGAAGCAGCAAAAGCTGCATCCATTCACGAAAATATTCTTTCTTTCAAGAAAGGGTATAACACAATGGTCGGAGAACGCGGAGTTACACTTTCCGGAGGGCAGAAACAAAGGATTGCAATTGCACGGACACTGCTGAAAAATCCGCGCATTTTAATTATGGATGATGCCACATCCTCTGTGGATGCAGACACAGAATCAGATATTCAGAGTGCACTTAAGAACTTAATGCGGAATCGAACAACTTTTATTATCGCTCATCGAATTCAAACCATACAGGAAGCGGATTTAATTTTAGTCATGGACAAAGGCAGAATCATCCAATCCGGAACGCATCAGGATCTTATAAACCAGGAAGGGCTTTATCAGAAAATCTTCAAAATTCAGACAAGAATTGAAGAAGAATTGGAGAAGGAGATGTGCTGTGACTGAAGATTTTTTTGATGAAGAAGATTTCCAGGGGAAAATTGACCGCAATATTATTAAACGGATTTTTCAGTTTGCGATGCCCTATCGCAATTGGTTTTTCGCCTTTATTTGCTTCACACTGCTCACGACCCTGATGGACTCCATCCAGGTCATTCTTAATAAATACTTGATAGACCAGGCAATTCTTACTGGCAGCAAATCCGAAGCCGTGCGGATTGTGCGATATTATGGTTTGACTATCCTCGTTCAGGCAGTCAGCGTATTTGGATTTGTTTATATTGCAGGGATGATCGGCGAACGAATCTGGTATGATCTGCGGCAAAAAATGTTCACGCATTTACAAAAATTATCATTATCCTACTTTTCCGTCACGCCAGTCGGTTGGATCATGTCCCGTGTCAATTCAGACAGTTATCGCATATCCGACCTGGTCACTTGGGGATTGGTCGATTCGTCTTTCGCAATTGTCAATATTCTGGTCTCTCTCGGTTTCATGCTGGCGATCAACTGGCAGATGGCGTTGATCGTCCTTGCCATCACACCGATCATGATCGTCACAGCATGGCAGTTTCGATTAAGAATCTTGAAAGAATATCGCAATGTCCGGCGTTTGAATTCAAAAGTGACCGGATCATATAATGAGAACATATCGGGAATACGTGTTATTAAAGGATTGCTACGCGAGCAGGAAAATTTGCGCGAATTCAACGAGTTAACCTCTCCGATGTTCCAATCTGCATATCGCGCAGCCCGCCTAAATGCGCTATTCCTCCCGTGTATTCAAATCCTTTCCGCAGTTGCTCTGGCATCCATCATTTTACTCAGTCAGAAGAAAATTGATTCTGGAATGATCACAATAGGCGGAATTCAAGCATTTATCAATTATGTCACTTCCATGCTGTGGCCAGTTCAAGATCTTGCCAGAGTTTACGGCGAAATGCAGCAATCCATTGCTTCCGGCGAACGAATTTTTACGCTATTGGACACAGAACCTGTAATCAGAGATTCAGCGGATGCATACGAACCGGAAAGTATCGCCGGCGATATTGAATTTGATCATGTCAGTTTTTATTACGATGACGGCGATGGAACGCCTGTTCTGGAAGATTTCTCTTTAAAGGTCAGACAGGGTGAGGTTATCGCATTAGTTGGATCAACCGGTGGTGGGAAATCGACCATAGTGAATCTCCTGTGCAGATTCTATGAACCAAAAAAAGGTGTCATACGAATTAACGGAAATGATTATAAAACGTATAAAATGGAAAGTATTCAATCGCGGATCGGGATGGTTCTGCAGGTACCACATCTGTTTTCAGGTACGATCCGCGAAAATTTGCAGTATGGAAATCTGAATGCCTCCGATGATCAACTGCACGAAGCAGCGAAAGCTGCCGGAGCGGATGAATTTATTCAGAGTCTGCCCAACGGATATGATGAACAAGTTGGAGAAAACGGGAATTTGCTCTCAGTTGGACAGAAACAGTTGATCAGTCTGGCAAGAGCCATATTAGCCAATCCGGAATTGTTCATCATGGATGAAGCAACCAGTTCAGTCGATACAATAACGGAGAATCTAATACAGAAGGGTATGGAGCAATTAATGAAAGGACGGACCAGCTTTATCATTGCACACCGCCTTTCCACGATCAAACGAGCTGACAGAATTATCGTCATCGAAGATGGAAGAATTATTGAAGAAGGAACCCATAACGGGTTATTAAAGCAAAAAGGGAAATATTATCATCTCTATACACAACAATTCCGTCAGGAAAAGGAAAAGGACTATGCATTACAGTTATAAAACGAAAGGAACATGTTCACGGTTGATTGAGTTTGACGTCATTGATAACACCGTACATAATGTAAAATTTATCTGCGGGTGTGACGGAAATTTAACCGGCATCGGACGATTAGTGGAAGGTATGATTCTGGATGATGTAATCCATAAACTGGAAGGCATCAGCTGTGACGGGAAACCGACATCCTGTCCGGATCAATTGAGCAAAGCCTTGAAATCAGTGAAAATCGAGGGTTGATTAGCCAATGATCAATTCTCAAGAATCCGAAAATCTTGAATAACGAAATATTGAATTTTCTTTATAAAGACAGACTTATTGATAGATAAGTCTGTCTTTATAATAATTACGGATAATCGAAAAAACCATTTTTTATCGGTGCAGTTCAATTCATCAGAAAAGCGTCACCAATTTCATCATCAATTTCTGAATAGTATCTTGTTTATTAATAAATCTCAGTTATAATAATGTGTATTATTATACGGGACAGCGTCCCTTATAAAGGGACAATTAAGGATCGATGAAAACAGGCCAAGACAGTCATATTAATCGTATTTTTTCACTCCTGGATTGTTTTTCGATTAAACAACCAGAATTAGGAGTCCGGGAAGCAGCCCGGCTGCTGGGGATCTCCAGCAGCGCCTCGGGGCGTTTATTGTCCTCTCTCCGAAATGAAGGCGTACTGATACAAAATCCTGAGAGTCGGACTTATAGTCTCGGCGGGCGCGTTATTCGATGGGCGGGGATCTACAATTCAACATCGGATCTCAGCGTATTTGCATTACCGTATATGAAAAAAATTTTGGATGAAACGAACGAGACTGTAAGCCTTTACGTCGTCGAAGGAAACGAACGAATCTGCATTGAACGGCTTGAAAGCCGCCAAAATGTCAGAATTGTCGAAATGATTGGTCAACGTTTAAAACTGTATGCCGGTTCAGGAGGGCGTGCCATTCTTGCTTTCATGGAAAAATCAGAAATCGAAAGAATTCTTAAAGTGGCCGCGGATGAAATGGATCCCAAACAGTCCGAGTATAAAATTGAACAAATTCGACAACAATTGGAAATCGTTCGTCAGACGGGTTATGCAATCAGTCATGGAGAATGGCTGTCTGAAGCTTCCGGCATAGCCAGCCCGGTATTCAACGATAAAGGCTGCCCGATTGGATCAGTCTCGATTTCCGGTCCTTCGCAACGCTTTCAGGATGAGGAAAAACTGCATGAATACGCAGGGTTGCTACGAAAATATATGCTGGAGATATCTCATGATTTGGGATATGCTCAGAATAATTTAGGCTGATTGTTGTAAAGCAACTTCGATGAACAGATCACAACAGTGATTCAAAAAGCAAGACCTTTTTTTGAATTGCTGAGGTAGCAGCGGAAATCGTCAGAGAATTCAGGAAGAACCTGTTGATCAATCATTTTCACTGCAATTACCAGATACGCTGCAAAAAAAAATTTATACGATATTGTTCGGATTAACCTATATCAAATCTGAACATAGGAGAAAAAATGATACTCGAAGATAGAATTGAAGCCAATGTATCGGTTTGGCGTGAACGTGTTGCGCGGATGATTAAGGAATATGGCGATTTTGTTATTTCCAACGTCACAGTCCAGCAAATTTACTCCGGAATCCGAGGAGTGCCGATTCAGGTAAGCGATATTTCTTTCGTCGATCCAGACCATGGAATTCGATATCGTGATTATTCTATCAATGAAATTTTGAAATTATTGCCCAAAGCTCCAGGTTCGAGATATCCAATGGTTGGCGGATTGTATTATCTTCTGATGGATAATGAATTACCCACTTTATCAAAAGCAAAAGAAGTTGAAGAAGAATGGAAAAAACGGGCAACAGTACCGGATTATGTATTCAAAATCATCGATTCATTTCCGGATGACGGATCTGCCATGGCGATGTTATCGGCCGGCGTTTTATCGATGTCCTGTGATTCAAAATTTTCAAAAGCTTATCACGAATCTGTCGGGAAAAATGATTATTGGAAATCCACACTTGATGACAGCATCGACTTGACTGCCAGGATGCCCCAAATTGCAGCGTACATTTATAACAAGAAATACCGCAATAATCAACAAATCGATCCGGATCCCAAATTGGACTATGCAGCCAATTTTGCTCATATGATTGGCAAAGGTGATGATCCGCTCTACAGTGAATTAATGCGCTTGTTTATTCTCCTTCATGCGGATCATGAAAATGCCAATGTCAGCGCACATACCGCGCATCTGGTCGGTTCAGCGTTGTCTGATATCTATCTTTCCTGTTCAGCCGGATTAAATGGTCTTGCTGGTCCTTTACATGGTCTTGCCAATCAGGAATGCTGCAACTGGCTGCTGGATCTATATCACTTCTACCAGGGTATACCATCCAAAGAACAAATCGAAGAGTATGCAAGAAAAACTTTGGAGGATGGAAAAGTGATTCCGGGATACGGTCACGCGGTTCTGCGTTGTACTGATCCGCGCTTTACTGCTGAAATGGAATTTGCGAAAGCCCATTTCCCGGATGATGAATTGTTCCGCACAGCTATGGCCGTTTTTGAGGTAGTTCCCGGTATTCTGATGGAAACCGGAAAAGTAAAGAATCCGTGGCCGAATGTGGATGCTCTCAATGGGGCTTTGCAATATCATTTTGGCGTTACAGAAACTGATTACTACACCGTTCTTTTTGGCTTGAGCCGGATGTTGGGAATTACTTCTCACGTGGTATTCGCCCGTGCTGTCAATAAACCGATTGAACGGCCAAAAGCGCTGACAACCAGAATGCTGGAATCGATGATTTCTGAACAAAATTAAATCTGTAGTTATAAAAATAACAAAAACCGGATCTTGAAGATCCGGTTTTTGTTATTTTTATAAGGATACCTCTAGCTTTTCTTCTGATTCATCAACCGTATGAAAACAAATATGACACCCAGGAAAAATAAACTGAAGGCGCTCAGAATGAGATAGGTTCTGAGCGATGCTTGTGGACGATGATTTTTTTCAATCTCTGGAATAGTCGGTTGAAATGCCGGAGTCAGCGAAGGTTGTGGCGTTTCCGTTGGCAAAAGCGTCTGAGTCGCTGGATATGTACTCGTTACAGTCGGTGTGACCGTTGGTGTAACAGGAATGAGCAACTTCCATCCTAATTGCAAGGTAGAATCCTCTTTCAAACCATTCTTTTGTATGATTTCGTTGATGGTTGTCTTCCATAATTTTGCGATAGAAGACAGCGTATCCCCCTCGACAATCACATGACGGAATTCATGATTACCATCCATCGTTGGCAGAATTGTCGCCGCAATGGTTGGTGTTTTTTGGAAAGAATCGCCTTTGGGTATTAACAATTTTTGTCCGAGTCTTAAAGAAGCTTTATCAGAAAGGTTGTTCCAGGCAGCAATCTCATCCTCGGATACTTGATAAGCTGATGCAATTCCCCACAAAGTCTGTCCGTTTTCAACAATATGATAAATATCGCCATTCGCATCCGCTGTTGCAATCTTAATGCTTTTGATAATTTGCGAGGCATCGATAACATTCTGATTCGGAATGGATCCGGAAGAAGAACCGGTTGAAGTCGTTTTCGATCCGGCTGAAGAAAAGCCACAACCTGCCACATTTCCAGGATAGGCTGCCTGAATCACATAATACACTTTCCCATTCACCTCTGCTGAAACGCCAGCTCCAATATGGCAATACGATGCGCTGGTTACTGGAATCATGTGGTCGGCATCTGACCAATTCGATTGAATATTCGCCAAGGTTGTCGGACCAATCATGAAATTCTCCGTCGCAAATGCTTTATTGCCATTGTTGTAGCCAAATGTCGAAACCCTGCCGCTGACATCACCGATATGCCCGAACATTCCGAATTGCGCCATTGTATCCGCAGTATTTTGAGCGCACGCCATCAAACTGGAATCAACTGCCAATGCTCCCAGACCGTTTGCCGTCCGCATGCCATTAATCAGGTTGATCAGGTCGCCGGCCGTAACTGTATTGGGAGCTGCGCGTACTGATAAAATGTTGCCTGGGATACAAGCAACAGCCTGAACAAAAAAGTTCAGGCTGAATAATCCGATCAAAAAAATCAAAAAACGTTTGTGAAAAATCATGCTATGCTGTTACAAAATCGGCGCTTTATCCGTCAATCGTGGTACCTGAAATACAATTTCATCATCCTTGTCAGCCCCGCCGATCGCTTCTACTTCGAAAGTATACGTCAAATCCTGGTCATGATAACCGTAATCACTCAGTTGGACATTCCATTCTGTGACAAAGCCGTCATTAAATTCCTGTGATTCGGTTACAATCTGCGGTGTAAGCCCTTCTACTTGAACATACAACCTTACTTTTGCGTTGCATAAGGGCGCATTCGGCCTGCAGGAGATGGATGATCGCAGCCATGTGCCTCTGGGTACCCGCACAGGTCCAAAAGTAACGCTGGTTTTTCCTCCATCAATCAACGGAGGAGCTATAATGATTGCCGGTTGTCCGGCATAATTACTTTCAACAGTAGGATTGCTTTCATAAAAGGCAACACCACGTCCCGAAGTTTTATCCGATGAGCCGCAGTAAAAATAACCGGTATTATCCGAACAAATTGCCCCACTGAGATTATCATAGAAATTATATTGTGATCCGACATGAAAAACGGAAGAAAGCGGAATATTCTGCGCAGTACCGCCATTAAAAATTTCGCCGTCGTCGCTCTGTAATGACCAATAGGTTGTGTAATCATTGTTATGCCCTTCACCGGCATACAGTTTGACAGAAGCGATGATGGATTCCCCTGGTTTTGCGATCTTATCTGAAGTGAACAGCGGGAAAGATTTCGCTGTGCCGACATTGTCTCCCGAATAGTACACAACTTTATACTTTGAGTTCCAGGTACAAGTACCGGTATTTTGTATGTACCATGATTTTGTAAACGTCGTGTAGGGCAGCGTCATCGATCCATCCGGAAACGTAACATCAGATACATATTCAAACCGGTTGGTACAACCGTCTTTTGTATTCGATGAAATCGAAAGTGTCGGTGTGACAGTCAGTTGTTCCATAGGCAAATTCACATCAGCAAGCTTTAATTCGGATATTGCATTATTGATCTTTTGGTCAATTTGGCTGGCAATTTGAGTATTTTGAACATTTTGAGAGTAATCCAAAATTTCCTGACGAACAAAATCTTTGTTGGCAGCTAACGCAGAAGAAACCGCTGACTCAACAGTTGCGTTTATGTCGATCTGTACCGGAATATTTCCGGTGCATCCAGATACAATCACAGTTATAAAAATGAACCAGAAGATTAGTTTTTTCATTTGACTTCCACCTTTACCCAAATTGCTTGATCACGGTTCGTCCCTGCTCCAAAAAGTTTTTGATCCGGACTCTTCATCAGCCAAAAACTGGCATAAGATCCTTTCTCTTTTGGAGCTGTCATGTAAACGGATATTTCAATTGTATCATCAGGAAGAACAATCGTTCCTTCCGGAAGATTTATTTCTTTCTTATCAGTCATCTGATCACCTTTTGAGAAAACCAGTTTATAGGAATCCGTCCAGGTGCAGGTGCCGTTATTTTTTATTTTCCACGTTTTTGTAAACGGTTTGCCGGCTAAAACAGTCGTTTTGTCTGGAATCGTGATATCAGCGACAAATTTCAGTTCATCCACACAGGGGAATAACGTCGACATTTCACCCGCCCGAGCCGTCATCAAACCGGATGGCACTGATGTGATGCCGGTCAAATCCGGAGTTTTTTGCGCAGTTTGAGGATATTTTTTGACTTCAGCAGTATTCGTCAGCAGTTGATTAAAACGTACATCCAGATCATGCACAATCTGCGTCGAAACACGAGAGACAGCATCGTCTACCATCCAATAAATGGTGGCATTCAGATCGGGCGTACGGACTGTTATCGGATTCCTGATGATCGTGCATCCTGATAATAGGGCCGCCAATAGAAAGCATAAGATATTTCGTGTCAATTTTTTTTCTTCATCATGAAGTGATCTATCGATATGATTATTGTATCGAAAAAAAGAGAATTGTCTTTTACTCAGTAATTCCAACTATGAAAAGAATTCAATCCATGTCGAGAACCATTATTTGTTGCGTGTAATTTCCACTCCGACAGACTTCACAAATCGCACAGCCGATGTTTTCTCGGTTCGAACTGTGACTGACACAACGCGCGGATGACTCAGACAAAGGTTGGCGATATCAGTCGTCAGCGCTTCCAGGGTAGATCGTTCGCTTTTTTCTACCAATAAGAAGATCGCTTTTGTCATTTCGCTGTAATCCACACAATCTTCGATGGAATCGGATAACGCAGCGTCGCGGATATCAGTTTCCATCTCCACATTGACCAGAATATCCTGAGGCCTGGAGCGTTCCTTTTCAGAAAGGCCGATGACACCGCGCGTCAATAAATCACAAATCAGAATTTTATCCATCGGCTATTTTTCAGTTCCTTCATAGACAATTTTCGGATTCGTCATCCTGCAAAAATCCAGCTCATGTGTATCGTATCGGGAGGAAGACATTTCATTGTCCTTTAAGGAAGCAACCGGCTCATAATCATTGCGGCATTTAACTTCGAATCGATAGCCTTCCTGAATGGCCATGATTTTTAAATCGGTCGTCTTCAGCACGATATCCATCCCTGGTTCAATATAAGCCAGACTTGGATTGATGCTGTTGACATGAACCGATACCAGTCCTTTGCCCTCTTGCCAGATACGCATATTTCCGTATCCATAGATATCACTGTATTGACGGCTTTGTCCTTCGCCGCTGGTGTTGGTATTGCTGAGCGGAGCGCCCAGCATGGTCACATTGAGGATATAGATGGCATCGTCAATGTTGCTGCCCACCGATTTCAAGCTATATCCGCTGTCACTGATGCGGGTTTGACAAGCGGAAAACAGCAGCGCTGCGGTCAAAAGCGTCATGATAATGAAAAGAATCCTTTTATCTCTCATTGATTACCTCCAAAATTATCTCAACGATGACTTGATACTTAATTCAATTATAGTTGATGTACTCCGAAATATTTGTGATTCGATTCTCTGCGATGCGAATTATGGAAAGAAATATTTGTTGTTAGAAAATCTTATCCATATTTCGGAGCACTGATTCGAATCCTGTAGATTTGAAAAATACAAAGAACTTTTTTTCATATGTGCTGGTTGCAAATTACGAATAGCCAATTTGAAAACTGCCATCAAACCCTGTACTATTAAAGAGAATCAAACATTATGATCGAAATTTCAGGAGGAATTATGATTCTGAAGCTGATCTATACATTTCTTATCGGCATATTTCTGGCAGTGTTTGTCGGTGTGGGCATAGCTGCATTCTATCCGGGGCCCAAATATCCTGAACCGCCTGTAACGCTGAAATATTGCTCGCCCGAAACTGCCAAAGACGCTGCTGAGTATGAGGAATTTAAAAAAGACGCCGAAAATTTTGACAAAGAGGAAAAAATTTATCGAGAAAAATCTCAGCGCTATAACCGCAATGTATCCATATTATCACTGGTTGCATCAATCATCATCGTGATTGCCAGTCTGACATTCTTCAAAAAGATCCTGATGATTGCGGATGGTCTGCTCCTGGGCGGTCTGCTGACACTGATCTACAGTGTCATGCGCGGTTTCGGAACGGATGACAACATCTTCCGGTTCATTGTCGTAACGGTTGGCTTGATCATCTCGTTATTCCTGGGATATGTTAAATTCATCCGGCCATCTGAGAAGGGCGCATCGGAATAGGAACAACAAAACGACATGCAGACCGGACGATCGAATTAATAGATTCGAGAATCTGCTCCATGTTTCGGAATACTGGAACCAAATGAGAATACTAACTACCGAGCGAATTCCGATTAAATTCTGGCTGGATGACATTGACGGCGAAGTCCTCAAACAGGCAAGGAACCTGGCAAATCTGCAATATGCTTATAAGCATATTGCGATTATGCCTGACGCTCACGTGGGTTATGGGATGCCGATCGGCGGTGTGATGGCGACACGGGAGGTCATCGTTCCTAACGCGGTTGGAGTGGATATCGGCTGCGGAATGACAGCTGTCAAATCCGATATCCGGGAAATCCCTGAAACAGATTTGCGAAGACTTGTGATTGAATTCAAAAATGTCATCCCGCTCGGCTTCACGCATCACAAAGAAAAGCAATCCTGGGAAGGATTTCAGCGTGCTCCGGATATTGAAATCATCCAAAAAGAATTGGACAACGCCAAATACCAGTTGGGCACTTTAGGCGGGGGAAACCATTTCATCGAAATCCAGCAAGGCGACGATGGGTTTATCTGGATCATGATCCATTCCGGCAGCAGAAATTTCGGTCTCAAAACCGCCACGGATTTTCATCAAAAAGCAGTCAAATTCTGCGAGAAATATCATCAGGATATCCCGGATCGGGATTTGTCTTTTCTTCCGCTGGATTCAAAAGAGGGTATGAATTATTTCACTGCCATGAATTATGCGCTGGAGTTTTCCCGCGCCAACAGAAAATTGATGATGGAGCGCATCATTCAAATCATAGGAAAATCCCATTTTCCGGAAGAAATGATTCATGTTCAACATAATTATGCGAGCAAAGAAATCCACTTCGGCAGAGAGGTCATCGTCCATCGCAAAGGAGCGATCAAGGCGGCAGCCGGCATGATCGGTATCATCCCGGGTTCCATGGGGACGCGGAGTTATATCACAGAGGGGCTGGGAAATGCAGAAAGTTTCCTGTCCTCCTCCCATGGAGCCGGAAGAAGACTGGGCAGAAGAGAGGCGATCCGCCATCTGAACCTGGACGAAGAGCAAAAGAAAATGGGCGGAATCATCGGAAAACCGCAAAAACAAAGTGAACTGGAGGAAGCGCCTGGGGCTTACAAACCGATCGATGTCGTCATGGCCAACCAGACCGACCTGGTCAGGATTCTCACGACGCTGCAGCCGCTGGCAAATATCAAGGGATAAGTGATTATGTGAACAACCATATGATTTTTGATTTCCGTTGCGATCGTGCTCTTGCAGAGTATGCTTTATCACTATAAAAGGGCTATAAAAGGGAGTATGAGACTTTCCAAACGAATCGTTAAGTGACTTACATTCAAAGAATTAAAAAAAACGAACCGTTTACCAGTTCAGATTTTAATTTTACGCGTTATTTAAGTGGCGGTCGAACCCACAACCCTCTGATCTACAGAAATAAGGTACAGCAATAAAATAAGAAATATATATTAAATATGTATAACTGATCTAATAAAATCCCTAAATATAGTCAAATAATTCAATTAATTCTAAAGAATATAATCGTGTAAACCTCAGTAAACACCACACATATTTACTCATAGTTTACGCCAATAATTATTCCTCCCGAGACGTTTTCTTCTTTATTACCAAAAATCATTTTTTCCAATTCCACTCTTTCATTATCTGTTTTATTATTGATTATATCCCTCATCAGAAGATGTTGCCGTCCACCGAATTCAAAGATTAAAATAAATAAAAATATCGTTGTTAAAACGAACACTCTATACCACCATTTCACACTTCAATTCAAACATATTTTGTTCAAAAAGACAATTTCTCGCTCTTACTTACCAATAACGGTCGGAATAATCAAAAGAACCTCTTACTGTTTTTGGATGTAATAACCTTCCTTCCAAATTTTTCGGAACTTTATTATTCTTAACCCATTCCTTAAACATCTCCTGATTTTCTTCATATTCATATTGGCTCTCATCAATTATAATATTAACACCCCTCTCCGGTATGGTACCCCCACCAATTATATTTGGTTTTTCATAATCCACTCTAGGCATAGTATAGGCCATATCTTCGCAAGCCATTTTACGTTTAACTTGAACGTTACCAAAAGCTTCCATTTGATAAAAAAATAAATAACTTACACTTTTGTCCGGTGGATTATATATTTGCATTACATCAATATATGTAGGCTGAGGTAACCCTAAAACCCAATCCTTATCCACCAAAAAATGGGCCACCATTCGCATTGGTTTTTGCTCGGGATCAGCCAACACTTTAAACCGCTCTTCCAAAGTATTTACGTCATCACCTAAAGAAAGTCTCATTGAATCTTCAAAAAAATGAACTCTTCCATCCTTATAAACCTTATCAGAAAAATCAGGAGAACTGTATCTAACCCAATCTAACAAGGTTCCATCCTTTAAATCTTTTGCCGTTGCCACAGTACATGGTTTCTCCCAATTAGTACAATCCACTCCTATAAACTTTTCAAATTTTTTAACCATTTTTTCACTAAAATAATATTGCCATTCACCGGCATTATCTAAATATTGTTTCGTTACCCCCTCACTCTTTCTGATAAAAGTTGCTTGACCATCAATTTCCATACACTTCAACTCATAACCATCTCCGCCGGCACTAAGGTCAATAATATTTAGAATCTTGTTGTTATCATCCAGACTATTTTGACTAAAAGCATATGGCTTCAACTCTCCGGTCTGTTGATCTTTGACTAAAAAAGCTAGTGAAAAACCAGCTACTCCATCTTTATTAGTATCATTGCCAAAATATGGTTTTATTCCTACAATTTCCTGCATTCTGAATTCTGGATTTTCTTCATTAATCATCCGATTAATCCCAGTAAGAAAAGATATTACTGTTTTTTTCCCTTCCTCGCTATTTACTGCTTCGAGATCCTTTGCGTTGTTGCTTCGTTCCCTGATCGTATAGATCAGTATCTCTGTCGCATATTCCGTTTCCATTTGTACCAATCCGGCAGTTTCTAATGCTTCTGCCAATGGGACAACCTGGATATCTTTTTTATCTTCTGCTTCAACCAATCCCTGTTGATTCGTTGAGTCAGATACTGCCGATTCCTTTTTGTTCTCCGCTTTGGTCGGATTCGATGTTGGTTGGATTGTCTGCCCCATAAGCGCATTGTCGTTTAGTGGAATGTAATTCCCGTTTGGAGCTTTGTAGAAACCGGAGAAAAACAGTGTTCCATCGGATCCCTCTACTCCAACTCGACCGGATGCGACCAATTCTGATTCCGTGTAACCGCCGGATTTCCGTTCCAATTCCTGGATTGTCTGGAATCCACAGGAAAGCAATATGCCAATAAACAGAACGATAGACAGCAATATTTTTTTCATATCTGTTCTCCGATGAGGGGTTGTCAAAAAAGATTTGTTGTTCTTATTTTTTACAAAGCAGAACGCAATGTATTGCAATAGGAAAGTATAACATTATTCAATATTATTTGAACAATTTTCTCGATCCATTATTGATAAGTATTCCAATCCGGATTTTCATTTTACGAGGGAGACTAATGGTGGTCGAACCCGCAACCCGCTGTCCTTGTTTATTCCTGAAATGAAAATAGTAGGAATTGAGCTGAGAAAAGATATTGTTGAGTTGTTGCATTTTGCAAAAAAAACACAACAACCTGGTATCCTATCAATAATGCGAATCGCTGATCGATCCAATATAAACAGCTATTACTGCATCAGTTAAAAATCTAATAATGAATTCATGGCGTTATTTGCTGAGCAATTCGATAGCCTGAAAATAATAATAAAAAGCCTCAATCGATGATTTCTTTAACCTCTCCAAACGCTGCAAATCATTTCGGGCATCGATATGGAAGGAAGTAAGGTTAATGTTTCTGTCGAATCGGTTAATAGCGGATGTATGAGTGAGCGTAAGAGCTGCAAGATATGCTTCTTTTGTGCCAGCTACAATTGCATTTTCCGGAGAAAAAGCCCTTCATAAATATAGCTGCGTAGACTTTGTATACTTTTTTCTAATTCTTTGTATTCGCTTTGATTATTGTTATATCCTCGCATTCCCACCATTAAGAATGAATGCCATAATCATTCTCTCGGCCAATCCGACATCGAATTTTCCCTCGAGGTTTTCAATCCATTCCTTCGTGTGAGTGCGAGGCGTAATCACATTGAATTCCCCCAGTAAACTCTAAGATTCAGATGGGTCTTGTAGGACGAACCACTTCAATTTATCTTGTGCAGTTCGTCTGCCGGCGTATCGCAGCATGGAGTCCTGGTTTATGATAAAAGTGTCAAAAGCATTCTCAAAAATTGAACTTAATTCCTGCCCCTGGTACACAGAAAACTTACTCTCATCCACCAGAATATCTACAAGGATTTTTTCGAGTTTTGCATAGCTTACTAAACTTCCTTTTTGCCTTTTAGGGGACTGTGAGATTATCTTTGACACAAAGATGGGTTCATCCTGAGCTCTGACATATCGATCGATTGTCGTGGAATCTGGATTAAGGAATGTCGGTCTGATGCCAAGATTGAAAAAGTGGTTAAATACTGCGCTCTCTGAGTCTTTATCGGTTTCAACGATGATCATATTTGTTCGGGACTGATGAGTCATCATGTCATGAAGTATTCTGGTTTCTCAAAAGATGCAATTCGAGTATGGAAATTGGTCTTTGAATGCTTCAATAACCTTCTCAGCTATGAGAGAAGGAACGGGGGTGAATCTTTTCTTAATCTTTAAGGGGAGAGAGGAGATAGGTTGGATTGAGTAGACGGCGCTTCCGGATGAATAAATTACTCCTTGTTTTTCCAATCCATAGAGAATCCTGCGAAAGCCCTGGATTGTCAGATCTGGATTCTCTGCAGTAAAGTATTGCTTCAAATCATTTTTTGTGACTGAATTGGCTTTTGCGAATTTTTGATAGAAGTCGTCGATATTAAGGGTATCAAAATAGTTTTTCATTTCTACACTGTTTCATTTTCGTAACGGGTCAGTATTGAGTTAAAAATGACGGGTTACGAATTTATTAATGGTATACCAAGGAAATTTTAATACAGCAAATTCTTTCAGTTTGTCTGCGTTTCAAATTTCCATAGTCAAGGAAAAAGCAGCAATTCGAACTATGATGGGGATTTTTTATTGTTGATTTATTTTTGAGCGTAGCACAAAAATAAATCAAC
>Ga0116193_1000457_pt1 | contig 38220 bp, 35 predicted proteins | sample AD_UKC115_MetaG_FD_89892 | JGI IMG/M metagenome (GOLD analysis project Ga0116193, IMG submission 89892) | Active sludge microbial communities of municipal wastewater-treating anaerobic digesters from Hong Kong - AD_UKC115_MetaG | ecosystem: Engineered > Bioreactor > Anaerobic > Digestate... | reverse complement strand
AGATGCCGACAATGATGCGCTGACCTTTAATTGGGAAGAGTATGATTCGGGCCCTGCCGGATCATGGACTTCTGCAGCAGGAACCACCACCAGGCCGTTATTCAGAACCCGTGTTTCCAAACCCATCGGAGAAAGGACTTTTCCTGATATTCGGGTTATTGTAGCAAACTACCCGGGCACTTCCGCTCCTTCAGCAATGGATGGGCTTCGGGGCGAAATTTTACCTACCGTTGCCCGTACCATGAAATTCAGGTTAACGGTAAGGGATAACCGCGCAGGTGGCGGTGGGGTGGTTGCCAGTGGAACGGGAGGTTGCCTCGACCAAACCAATTTTGTGGTGAATACCGCCGGCGCTTTTCCATTCAAAGTACTCATTCCAAATGGAGGAGAAAGCTATATGGGTGGTTCTCAACAAACCGTTACCTGGAATGTTTCCAGCACCAATGTTGCTCCATTTAATGCCACAAATGTAAAAATCAGTATTTCTACAGATGGCGGTTTAACCTACCCCACGGTCTTGTTGGCAAGCACTCCTAATGATGGAAGCGAACAGGTTACCATGCCTGCATTAGCCACCACTACCGCAAGGATTAAAGTGGAAGCCGTTGAAAATATTTTCTTCGATATTTCCAATAATAATTTTACGCTCACTGCTCCAACCAGCGGATTTACCCTGAGTTCACCCAATCCTTTAAATATTAATTGCGGGTCTTCTTCTCCGGCAACGATTACATTAAATACCACACAAATTGGAGGTTTTACCACACCTATTAATTTAGCTGCATCCAATGTACCTTCCGGAACAACCGTTAGTTTCAGCCAAAACCCGGTTACTCCGGGCAATGCCAGCGACGTAACCCTGAATAATGCAAATACCCTGGCTCCGGGTTCTTATTCCATTGTGATCACCGGAACTGCGGGTGCTTCAACCCAAACGAGCACCCTTACCTATGTAGTGATTGGTAACTCAGGGCCGGTACTTTCTTCCCAGCCTTCCGCTGCGAGTGTTTGTGCGGGAACTTCTGTTACCTTCTCTGCCTCTGCCCCAGGTTCGGTGATTTACCAATGGCAGGTTAATACAGGGTCGGGATTTAATAATATTTCCGGAGCCAACAGCCCAAGTTTTACTATCAGTTCCCCTGCTGCGGGACAAAACGGAAATATTTATCATGTACTCGTTACCGGTACCTGTGGTGTAACCACTTCAAACGATGCTACTCTTACTGTAAAATCTCCGGCCCAGGTAACCAACCAACCGGCTAATGTGAGTACCTGCATCGGATCGAATGCCACATTTAGTGTAACCGCATCCGGTACCAACCTGGGTTATCAATGGCAAATGAGCACTACCGGCTGCGGAGGTACCTTCACCAATATGACGGGAGAAACCTCCGGTTCCCTTACGGTTCCCAATGTAACCCTGGGAATGAGTGGCAGGGCTTACAGGGTGCTTATTACAGGCGATTGCGCCTCCTCCATTACTTCCAATTGTGCTATGTTAACGGTAGGTGATCCGGCATCCATCACCATCAACCCTTCCCCTACTGCAGTCTGTGAAGGTGGAAATGCAAGTTTCTCGGTAACTACGTCCGGTTCGGTATCGGGTTACCAATGGCAGGTAAATACGGGATCGGGATTCAATAATATATCTGGACAAACCACGGCTACCCTTACAGTGCCTTCAGCAACCCTGGCCATGTCGGGCTATCAGTACCAGGTATTGGTGTATAGTTGCGCCGCCAACCCCATAACCTCTGGTGTGGCTTCTTTAACGGTGAACCAAACAGCGGCTATTACCAATCAACCCATCAACAGTACCGTTTGTGAGGGAGTTTCCAATAGTTTTGTTATAAGCGCCAGTGGAAGCGGCTTGTCTTATCAATGGCAAAAGGCCAGCACATGCGGAGGAACCTTCTCCAATATAGCCGGAGCCAATTCCTCCACCCTCACCCTAACCAATATTGCTACTTCGGATGCAGGCGCTTACCAGGTTGTAGTTACCGGCACCTGCAATACCGTTACCAGCAATTGTGTAATGCTTACGGTGAATGTTCCCCTGGTTATTAATAGCCAACCTCAGGACGCTGAAATTTGCCTTCCTGCCAATACCGCTTCATTTAGTGTAGCCGTAACCGGTACTTCATTAAATTATCAGTGGCAGGAAAGTACCAATGGAGGAACCAGTTATACGAACCTCAGCAATTCAGGCGTATATTCCGGGGTTACTACTTCCACTCTCACCCTAAGTAATTTAACCGCCTCTTTCAATAATAATAAGTATAGGGTACAGGTAGGTGGTGCCTGCTCCACTACCAATCCATCCGCGTCAGCCACCTTACTCGTAAATTCGACGGTTAATATTACCAACCAACCTTTGGCCACCGTAAGCGCCTGCGACCAGGGATCAGCCACGATCCAGGTTTCTGCAACCGGTGCATCCTTAAGTTATCAATGGCAAACCAGTTCAGACGGCACCACATTCAGTAATGTAACCAATGCGGGTGTTTATTCGGGGGCTACAACAGCCACCTTAACCATCAACCCGCTTTCTGCTTCACTGAATAACCAATACTATAGGGTTGTGGTTTCGGGTGTTCCCTGTGGCTCGCAAACTTCTACGAATGCAAAACTGATAGTAAACAATCTTCCGGTTGTTACCCTTGCTGCATCCTCCAGCCAGGGGATAAACCCGGCTATGCAAATTACCCTTACGGCAACCGCTTCCCCTGCCGGTAACTATTCTTACAACTGGTATAAGAACGGTTCCATCGATCCAACAAAACCGCATAGCTCATCTATTTCGATTACGGTAGATGATTTAGGAAGCTGGACGGCTGAGGCCGTAATGCTGCCGGAATTATGTTCTTCGATGAGTTCCCCGCTTACTATTAATGCTATATCATCAAACCATTTATTTATTACTCCCAACCCCAACATGGGTATCTTTAAAGTGCGGTATTATAGTTCCAGTTCGAATACGGCCCGTACCTTAACTATTTACGACAGCAAGGGGGCACGGGTTTACCAAAAGGCTTATACCATTAATGCTCCTTATTCCGAAATGGATGTAAATATTACCCAGGCCGGATCGGGTGTATATATGGTTGACCTGAGAGATAATTCCGGCAAACGAATTGCAACCGGAAAGGTGGTGATCAATTAATTATTGAAATCAGGATAAAATGAAAATCCTCCCAATTTTTGGGAGGATTTTTTTATCAATAAATTACTATTATTTAAACTCGGCAGATACTGTGACGGTTGGATCGGTTGCCACTTTACCGGCCCCAATTGCGGGGCCCGAAATATTATAATCTTTAACTTTCAACGAAAACTGAGAACTGGTTTTTATCTGTTTCCCGGCAACCACAATATTTGCGGTGGTGGAAATCGTTTTTGTAACGCCGTGAATGGTTAATGATCCTTCCACCCTGGCCTGGTATTTCCCATCTGCTTTAAAATTAATTTCGGAAAGATTGGTAATTCTTCCTTTAAAGGTGGAGGTAGGAAACTGATTACTATCCATCCAGGTTTTTCCATTAAAATCGCTTTGCATACGCGGATTGGCAAAGGAGAAATTCTTAATGGTTACTTCAAATGCGATATTCCCCGTTCGGGTGTCCAAAGAACCAATGGCAGCCGTATTTGCTGCTTTAGGCAATGGGTTTAAACCGGTGGTTGCATCAAAATTTATAACAGCGGATGTAGTAACTTTTTTTTGTGCGATGAGTGCGGATCCGGAAAGTAGGAATGCCACCAGGGTGACGGATAATTTAAAATAATTTCTACTCATTTTAATCTTTTATTAAAGCGGCTCTTTTAAAACTAACGTAATTCAATTCTAATATATCGCTGTGTACCCCTCCACTGCAGGAAGCGCGTATGGTTGCCAGGTCGCCCTCCCTGAGATTCTTCGCCGCATCCACCCCTTTATCCTGAAAAGAAAAAATCAGGTAATTACCGGAAAGGGTATCAACGAATTTTACATTTACTTCCGAATCCAGGGGTTCTACTTCATTAACAATTCCCTTTACCTGCAGAATTTTCTCCGTGTATTTTTTGTTCGCCGCATCCAGGTTTTGCCCAAACTCATGTAAAAGAGAATCCGCTGATATTGTAAAATCGGCTTTAACACTGGAAGTGTCATCAAACCGCTGGCTGATGATGTACCAGGCAACGCCACTACCAATCAAAGCAAGAATGACGGCTGCTATAAATAATATTTTTAAATACTTCCTTTTCATTATAATATGCAAATATATAATGTTTGCCAGCGGCAGAAAACCGGATCCCACATTTTAACGAAATGCAAACCCCCGATCGGGCCGGCCATTTCCTGCCGATTCTTTTCACAATTTAATTTTTTTCAAAAAGAACTTTTATGACCCAAATTGGAAATAAGTAGTCTTTCAAACCATAAAAATGGAAGGAACCAATCCGGGCAACCGAAGGCCTACTCCCAATTTGCAATAACAATGGTCGGAATAAAACAAGACTGTCTCCGGAAAATTTCTTACTGTTCCTGGCAAATCTTAACTTCAAACCCAGATACCTGAATAAATGCACCGACTTTTTTTAATTTGTTTCACCGTTATGATGGGATGCTCCGGTTATAGCCAAAAAGCAGGTTCAGACAGTACTTTCCTGGTTGGAGTAGCCTTTAACAGTATGTGCTGCGGCGTACCATCTGAAACGCCTATGAAATTGTTTATCGATTCGTTTAAGTTAAAGTATGATATTCCTGAAATTCTTGCCACCCGGATTGGCCCGCTTGGCCGTGAAGGAGAATACCGGTTAGGATTTGGACTTTCAGAAATGAATGCACTGCAGAAAAAAGAATTTATTTCCGGATTAAGCAACATACAAAAACTAAAGGATGACCCCGGAAGTATCCGCATAGTTCCTGAAATGCACATAATTATACAGGAACTTCCCCCAAGAGCCCGGCTTAAAGAAATCCGGTATTAGGGCATTATTGTAATTTCCTTTTCATTTTCAACGTTTATGCCCGGGGTGCCGTTTGAATTCACAACTTTTCCGGTAACGCATATACGCTTCCCATCCAAAACCACATGCGGCTGATAGCTGAAATTTGAAATTTTATCTTTAAAAATGGTTACCGTAAACACCTGGTTGGGAAACTTTCGATCCAGATTCAGGAACACATTTCCTTTTGCCGATTTTTTGGTGCTAACCACCGTGCCGCAAATGGTAACGGTTTCATTCTTTCCCTGGTAAAATTTTGCCTGAAGGGTATTAAAGTTGTTGCGTGGCAGGTTTTCAGCATTCATTGGTTCCACCTCACCCGGCTGTATATCCGACCTCCACGGTTTAGCATCCGACATGGCCTCCACTTTTTGTTTGAGCGAGGCATCCAGGGCCGGGAAAAAGCTTATTCCGGTTACCTGTTCCACACTGTCTATACTAACTGCATAATGGTACCAGGGTTCATCGTTCCGCTGGTTCCTCATCAAAAAGCCGATACCCCGGCTGTTCTTTTTATCGTACACCACTTTAAAATATATTTCCGGTATGGCCACTTTATTTGTGCCTCTTTCAATCCGGGGAAGTCCCGGTTTTAACACCGGGCCGGTTACGACAAATAGTTCGGAATGGTTATCAATGGCATATTGCCGAATGGCATCCTCCAGTTCGGCCCACCTACCCCGATTGAAATCCGCCAACTGTGGCGACATGTTGGAATACAGATAACTTTCGGATAATGCCTTTTTTGAATACCTGAAATCGGCAGATGGAGCCAGATGGCCCCGATCGTATCCAAAGCCATCATACTTCCAGGTACTATCCGGCATTAGGGTTTTCAAAAAATAATCAGATTCCACAGCCGATCCGGTTGAGATTAAAGAATCCGGGCGGAAATCGTTCGACCTTCCTTCCGAACCGTTTAGAACATCAGGCAGAATTATATGAGCCACCCATTTTGCCTGCTCAAAAGGTTCATCATATACAAGGGCATACGCACTATGAAAAACTACCTTCTCCGATGGCAGTACTGCCGGGAGCCCCCATTTCTTCAAATCCGTTCTAACCTGGGCCAGCCTCAAATCATCATAAAGTTGAAGAAGGCTGTCTTTCTCCCTGTCAATTTGCTTAATCTCGGTATTAATAGCATCCATCCGGCCACGGTAATCCTGTGCGAATGCCGGCGTGCAAGAAATTAAAAGAATTAAAAAGGTGATTTTTTTCATACTCGGTCAATGAAATATTTGATTAAAGAAAGTAATCATGTCATTCCAGGAAGTCTGTGCTGCCTCTTCATTATATTCAATGGGAATAGAGAATCGTTTACCCATTTCCGTTGCATCGGGATTAGTAAATGAATGGGTTGCCCCGGGGTAAGAAATAAACCGGTAATTAACACCCGCATCATCCATTTGCTTTTTAAAATTACGCACGGTTTCGGCCGGGACGAAAATATCATTGTCGCCATGGCATACTAATACAGCCGCTGACATACCATTTCCGGGGGGAACAATTTTCAATCCACTGTGGAAACTCACCACTCCATCCACCTTGTTCCCTAAATTGGCAAAGCTCAATGCCATTGAACCTCCGAAACAATAACCAATTACGGCAGCTTTTGATTCATCTGCTACAGACAGGGTCCGGCTCAGGGTTATCGCCTGGTTAATATTCAACGCGGCCAGTTTGGGATTTTTATAAAATCCATCCGAAAGATGGCGGGCCTCCTCGGGGTTGGAAGCAATTACCCCATTTCCATACAGATCTACCACAAAAGCTACATACCCCTGTTTAGCCAGTCGTATTGCCTGCTTCTTTGTAAAATCGGTTAGTCCCCACCATTCAGGAACAACAATGACCACCGGGCATTTCTTTTCCGGTTTGTTGGGAAATGAAAGCAGGCCGAGCGAAGTTTGTCCGTTTACCAAATAAGGTACTTCCGAAATAGTAATCTCGTGGTTCGTATCTTCATCTCCCTCCATTTGGTCCTCATCCGCTAACCCCGTTTTTTCCTTTGGGCGGCGGAATGCAAAAATAATAATCCCGCATATCAATCCCATCAGGACGGCAGGCACCAGTAATTTCATACTTTGAAATTAGGTGAATGTACCAAAGTTTATCCGGTAAAAGAAAGTAAAGTTTCCTAAACCCGGATTCCAAAAAATAGTATCAAAATGATAAATATGTAAAAAGGGAAAAACCCATGGCTGATATTTCCAAAACGGAAAACAACCATGGGTTATAGACAAGCAAAAATTAATGGCATATACAAGTTGTAAAACCTGTTTCAAGCCGGCCCTTTGGAATTATTTTGAAGGAGGGAGTAAAACATCATCAACCACATACACGATACCATTCGATGCCGGAATGGTTGCAATTACATTTGCTTTCCCATTAATGGTAATCTTACCTTCTTTGTTGCCAATGGTTATATTACCTCCATTCACCTGGCCCAATACCTGGCCATCCTGGAGCATATTTTCTTTATAAACACCTACCGATACATGATATTGGAGAATATCAATCAGGGCATCTTTCTTTTCGGGTTTCAATAAACCTTCCACTGTTCCGGCAGGTAATTTTTTAAATGCTTCATTGGTGGGAGCAAATACGGTGAAAGGCCCGGCATTACTGAGGGCATCTACGAGGCTTGCTGCTTTAACGGCTTCCACCAGCGTAGTATGGTCCTTACTGCCCATGGCAATTTGCACCACGTTTTTGGCAGAGACATCATCCTGAACTGCCGACTGGCCAGCACCGGCCGGGTTGTCGGTTGTTGTGGGCATTGATTCAGTTTTAGCAGCATCTCCGGAACAGGCAGCCAGTGCGGTAAGGGCGCCAAAACATACATAAACGAAAAGCTTTTTCATAAAGTGTTTTTAAGCGTTAAAATTTCCGCAAATCTATCCCGGATGCGAAGTGTCCTATATGCGTGTGGTCATATTGATTGAATAATGATCAAAATCAATTTAGATCCTGACTTCAACCATTTTATTAACTGCTAAAGGAATAGAAAAAACCGGGTAAAAAATTCTTCGGTAAAACCATCTGAATGGCGACATAATTTCAAAGATCAAAATTTAATGTTTAGCGGGAAAAATGGGAGATGGTTAATTTACTGAAATAAAATCCGGTTTTTTAATCAGATCGGCTATTACTTCAAAGCGAACCCGGGTAGAAAGATTCACTTTCCAATGTTTCATATTTTGAAGGATAACCGGGAAATAGAAGCCCCGCAATTCAATAGTTTCAAAAACCAAATTTTCATTCCGGGTACGGATACCGGCACCCACGGCAGGATACCCCTTAAAAGATGTGGTATCGTGCCCCAATTGGCGCAGGAAACTGACATCTCCAAAAATAAAAGGAGCAAACCGGAAACCTAATAAAAGCCTTCTATTATAGAAATCGGACTCGATCCGCAGGGTGGCTCTTTCATCGGCGGGATATTGGATGTTGGGGAAATAGGGAAGGCCAAACTCGCTGCGCAGGAACAAAGGATCGTTGTACCGGTAATTAAACTGCCGGGTGTATGAAAAGTTCAGGAAGTTCCGGTTCATCCAACTCCTTCCCCAATCATTAAGCCGGGTAAAATGGTCTAACGAAAACAACAGGTTCACATCCTCCATCCGGCCTCCCCGGTGAAATCCGCCGAGTCTGAATTTAATATTGCTATAATATAACCTCTTTGAAAAACGGGCCAGTTCCAGTTCCAACCCATAATATGGGGTACGCCTGTTTTCCACATTAGCCCATCCGGCTACAATTCCCGCACTTATACCCACCGGCACATCTTCATTCCGTCCGAAAGTGTATAAGTAGTTAGTACGGTAATAGTTCTGACGGTAAAGGGTATACGAGAATAAGGCTCCATTCCGGTTGGTGAACAGGTAATAAAAACTGGTATCATATTTCCTGGGTATCTCACTAAACCGGTAATAAAAAATCCGGCCCGACACAAAATGACGCAATCTTTTTTCGGAATCTCTCCCTTTCTTCTGCTTATAACCAAAATTGTACCCGGCCCATAAATCTACCGTATGATAGCGGTATTGGTAATCGCTGCTGTAAAGCGAATCGGTGAAATATGCGTTTTGGGTAAGGTGGAGCGACAAATCCAGGCCTGCCGTCCATTGTGTGTACCGGTTAATGAAGGGTTTCTCCAGGTTGGTGGTATATAAATTCTCCTGCAAACTCCCCGATTGCAAGGCGGCATTAAAATTTTCATACTGCCCATACCAATTTAAAAAACTCCCTCCTACATTATAAAACTTAAACCCCGCTCCTACCCCGGCATTAGGGCTTCGGTTCTTATCCAACAGGCCGGAAGATGAAATCTCATTTCCAGTTCCCAGAAAATTCTCCTCCCTGAGTTCGGCCCTGGCTCTTTTTGTGTTAATGCTAAATCTCCCGCCGATTGAAAATACATCGCGGGTAAAAACAATAACATCAATGGTATCTGCAGTTCCCTCCACCGGTTCAACCTGTATTCGTGCATCCCGTAAGAAAGGCAGGTTTCGCAAAAACACTTCATTATCTGAAACCAACAGGGGGAGGAATTTATCTCCAGCCTTAAAAAATAAATTTTTGCGAATTACTTTTACCCGTGTATCGCTATGGAAACGGTTAGCCAGAATAACCCATTTGCTGTTCCGCTTCAATACGGTATCATCCAAATTCCGATTGAAGCCAAGTGGAAAAACCTCCACACTCCGGATTATTTTGTTGGCAAAGGGTAAAAAGGGATTGGATAATTTTTCTGTTTCTTCGGATGGGGTACGGGAAACTGATTTCCACAATTTTCCCAACAATCCCTTTTGTTTCTTCAAAAAAAGGGTATCCTGATTTTCATTTTCCACCTGGGCAAAACAAGCCATAGTGCCATGGAAAAAAAATATGAACAGGATTACACACCTCATCATCCTCAAAGCGACAACATTCGTTTAATAATTCCAAATTTAACAGGCCGGCATTTTGGAGTATTTCCCCCCTACCCGTTTTCTTTTCTCATAGCTGCTTCCTTCATTAAGTCGGCATCTTCCAGGCCAAAATACATTTCGATTAATCCATTCAACAGGTAAATTACGGGCGTAAAAACAATAGCCATTAAAAAGCGGAAAATATAATTTCCGGTACCTGCTATTAGCCATTGCTTCCATGTCCAGGCATTGCCCAGGTCTCCCTGGATGTGTTTCCCAAGATAAAAGGCAATGAACAACATCACAAACGTATCGATCAGTTGTGATACGAGCGTAGAACCGGTTGACCTTAACCAAAGTTTGTTGTTGCCGGTTTTTCGCCTGACCTTTCGAAATATCCAAATATCTGTCATCTGGCTTACATAAAACGCTGCCAGGGTGCCTACCATAACCCAGGTTCCCTGTCCGAAAATGCCACGGAAAGCATTATTTGATTCGTTCATGCCGGTTCCCAGGTTAAAAAGTTGAGAAGGAGCAAGCAAAATGGCGCTGTTTACAACAAAAAAGGAATAACCTGTAAGCGCAAGGGTAAGGTAGGTTAGGAATTTCACTCCTTTTGCACCATAGTATTCATTTATAATATCCGTAAAAACAAAAATGACCGGGTAAACCAAAACGGCCGCACTAAGTTGAAAACTGAAGCTCTCGCCAAATAGGGGGATATCCATGGGTTGCAGGCCAAAACTATCTTCAAAAGAAAAAATCTTGACTCCAATAAACTGTGCAATTATTGCATTCGCAATAAAGAATCCTCCCAGGATAAAAAACAACCTGGCGCTTTTATTGCGAAAAATGCTATGCATCATGGCTATAAGTTAAGGAAAAAAAAGTAGTAAACCTGCAAAGGGAAAATAAGCAGGTTGAACCATCGGATTTTCGGGGATACGGCCTGCACAAAAGGCCGTCGGAAAAATACCCCGGCCAGAACAAAAAAAACCACATTTAAAAAAATAGCGCCATACCCCAAAATCACAAGGGTGGCTTCCAGGGGTTGATACGGAATGGCTCCGTTCAAGTTGCCCTGCGCTCTTTGTTGAATTTCTACCAGTCGCAAAATCGCTGTGGCTAAAAAACACAGGTTACAGATAAAAACCAGTTTAGAGAAAACACGCATATTATTATCTTGATTTACCGGAAAGCATAGGTACAAAAGAAAATTGTTCAAAGGCTTCTTCCTTTAGCGCCCCCTCTTCATTCTTCCATATCCGCAACATGCGCTGCCCCCCCTCTTCATCTAAAGGAAGCACCATGCATCCTCCCGGTTTTAATTGTTCAATAAGTTTTGGAGGAACAAACGGAGCGGCAGCGGTAATAATGATTTTATCAAAGGGGGCAAAAGTAGGCAGGCCTTCAAAGCCATCTCCGAAGAAATACTTAATAGTAGGGTATCTTTTCCGAAGCACAAATTTCTTTCCCAAATCAAACAAACCTTTTTGCCTTTCGATAGTAAATACCCTTGCTCCCATTTCAGCTAAGATCATGGCCTGGTACATACTTCCGGTTCCAATTTCCAAAACCTTTTCGTTGGGTTTAATTTGCAGTAACTGAGATTGGTAAGCTACCGTATAGGGTTGCGAAATCGTTTGTCCTTCTGCAATGGGAAATGCCCTGTCTTCATAGGCAATATTATCCAGAGCGGTGTCCAGGAAAAAATGCCGGGGAAGGTTCATCAGGGCATTCAATACGAGTTCATCACTAATCCCCTTATTCTTAATAGAATCGATCAGCTTCTTCCGGAGCCCTTTGTGGCGGTAACTATCTTCAAATTTCCTCATATCCGGTGCAATATAAAAAATGCCGGCGCAAGGCCGGCACAAACAAAAACATTTTGTTGTCTCCATTTTAAGAGCCAAACTAAATCGCCGAAATTAATCTAACCCCAGTTCCCGAATGATTCTTTCAATTTTAGCATCCAATATTTTTTCAGTTGCATCAAAATTTTCGGCTTTATCCAATTTTGTGTTCACACTGAAATAATACTTTATTTTAGGTTCGGTGCCGCTGGGCCTTGCCGAAACTTTACTGCCATCTTCCATCAGGTATTGCAATACATTGCTTTTGGGGATATCAATTTTCCAGGTTTCGCCTGTATCCAGATTTTTACCAACCTGCAGTTCATAATCCAGCAGTTCTTTCACCTTTACGCCATCAATGGTTTTGGGCGGGTTATTCCGGCTATTCTCCATCATCTTTGCAATTTCTGCCGCACCATTCATTCCTTTCTTTGTGATGCTTACCAGGTGTTCCTTATAAAACCCGTACTCAACATATAAATCGATCAGTTTTTCAAATAGGCTGCGTCCCTTTTCCCTTTCATAAGCGGCCATTTCACAAAGAATACAAACTGCGCTCACCGCATCTTTGTCCCGGATTTGATCGCCAATCATAAGCCCAAAACTTTCCTCGCCTCCGATGATGTATTTTTCCTTTCCTTCTTTCGCTTTAATTAAGGACGATATCCACTTAAACCCGGTAAGCACATTATAACAATGCACTCCCTTTGCCTTTGCAATCACATCTATCATATCCGTAGTAACAATGGTTTTGATCACCATATCGTTGGGCTGTGCAATTCCTTTTTCTTTTCGTGCTTCCATCATATAGTTAAATGCAAGCATTGCCGTTTGATTCCCGTTCATGAGAACCCACTCTCCTTTATGGTTCTTAACTCCAATGGCAATCCGGTCTGCATCGGGGTCTGTACCGGCCAGGATATCAGCATTCATTTGTTCTGCTTCGGCCAGGCCAATGCTCATGGTTTCTCTTTCCTCGGGGTTGGGATATTTTACGGTAGGGAAATTTCCATCCGGTTTTGCCTGTTCGGCCACAATATGTACATTTTCAAATCCATACCGTTTCAACGCATCAGGCACCAGCATAATCCCTGTGCCGTGGATCGGAGTGTACACAATCTTCATATCCTTTTGCTTCTTACAAACATCCGGATAAATACTCAGCCCCTGCACCATATCCAAATAGGCTTTATCCATTTCGGCACCAATGAGGGTAATTAAATGATCCCCTCCGTTCCATTTAACATCATCTACCGACGCAATTTTTTCCACTTCCTTAATGGTATTCTTATCGTGTGGCGAAACCATTTGAGCCCCATCATCCCAATACGCTTTATAACCATTGTATTCCTTCGGGTTATGGCTGGCGGTACAAACAACACCGCCTTTGCAACCCAGGTGCCGTATGGCAAAACTTAGTTCGGGGGTGGGCCTCAGCGATTCAAAAAGAAAAACTTTGATCCCGTTGGCTGCAAAAACATGCGCTGTAATTTCAGCAAAACTGCGGCTGTTATTCCGGCTGTCGTGGCCAATTGCCACACTAATATCCGAACCCCAAACCTGTTTCAGATAATTTGCATAACCCTGAGTGGCCATACCTACCGTGTATTTATTCATCCGGTTGGTACCCACACCCATTATACCACGCAAGCCACCGGTACCAAATTCCAGGTCCTTGTAAAATGCTTCCACCAAATCTTCCGGGTTATCCTTTTGCATTTTCCGGATCTCTTCCTTTGTGGCTTCATCATAATTTCCATTCAGCCAAACTGCTACTTTCTTTTGAATTTTTTCGTCCATAATTTTAAAATTAACAGCGCCAAAATTAATCCATTATGACCATTAATGTGGTTTGCCGTTATTTTTGTTTAATGAAATCAGCTGTTGGCTATAGCCCGGCATCATTGGCGTCGCACTCTTGTACCTGGGTAACACTACTCGGCTCAATTTTGTTTTCTTTATTACCGGTTTCTGTATTTTGTCAGCCACATCCCGACAGTACCATTTCCAGTCCATCCAATTATATCAGCAATAAAAATTTCAATTATTCTTATCATAAGAAAAAAGTGACTGCTGTGGCCTTAGCAAACATAGCAGGTTATGGCGGTGCGATGGTGGGCTTATATGCTGCATGGTACAAAAATTATCCGCAAACAAAAATGCATGCATTCAACGATATTAAGGAATGGATGCAGATTGATAAAATAGGTCATGCCTATAGTGCTTATGCCGAAAGCAAAGCCAGCATGGAGTTATGGCGCTGGACGGGTATCTCCCGTAAAAAGCAAATCTGGATTGGAGGGCTAAGTGGCGCATTTTATCAAACCGTAATTGAAATTTTGGATGGATTCAGTGCCGAATGGGGATGGAGCTGGCCCGATTTTGGGGCAAACCTCATTGGAAGCTCCCTGCTTATTTCACAGGAGCTTGCCTGGAACGATCAGCGAATCCAGTTTAAATGGTCGTTTCACAATAAATCTTACAACGACCCCATGCTGAATAAACGGAGCGATGTTTTGTTTGGCACCGGAGTGCAACGTTTCCTTAAAGATTACAATGGCCAATCCTATTGGCTTAGCACGGCGCCCGCTTCATGGATTCCAAACTGCAAGCTTCCACCCTGGTTACAAATTTCTATTGGCACCGGCGCCGATGGCATGTTTGGCGGTTATGAAAATATTGGGAAGAATCCGGATGGAAGTATCAACTTCTCCCGGCCCGACATAAAACGATACAGACAATGGTATCTCGCGCCGGACATCGACCTAACGAAGATACCTACCCGAAGGAAAGGAATAAAAACCTTACTGAATATTATTAATATCATAAAATTTCCCACCCCCGGTTTGGAACTGTCTAAAGGGAAACTGCATTGGCGCTGGCTGATTTTTTAATTATTGAAGGTAGGCTCCCATCACGTCTCCGTTTTCCACCACCACTACAATATTTTGGTTGCTGGTGGTAGAAATGGAGAGGCCCACATAATCAACCGAAACGGGAAAGCGCTTATGGGTACGTTCTACCAGGGCCAGGGTTTCAATCTTTGCCGGTTTAATATCCAGCAGGGGTTTCAAAGCATATAACATCGTGCGGCCGCTATTGGCCACATCATCCACCAAAATAAGGATCCCGCTTTCACTTCCCGGGTTCCCGCTTAATTGAACCTCACCGGGGTCCTTCTTATTCAGGCTAAGTTCAATCAGGTGGGTAGTAATATTTGCCAATGCAAGCTGGGATGCCAGTTGCCGAGCAATATGAATTCCATTTTCCTTAATGCCTACGAGGGTTACTGCCCTCACACCGGCATTTCGTTCTGCTATCTCCAACGCCATTCGCCGCAATTTCCTTCCGGCTGTTTCCTTATCGAGGATTCTGTTCATAAAAGCCTTATACGCAATATTAACTATTAAATCCGTTAACTTAGCCACGAATTAACGCCTCGTATGCAATATTTCCAACAGGCTGCTTTTGTACTGATTGCTGCATTTGCTATTTGGTTGTTCAGCAAAAACATCCTCCAAATACGCCGAAACATTCTCCTGGGAAGGGAAGAAGACCTTACCGACAACCCGCGAGCCAGGTGGAAGCAGGTCCTCTTATTGGCATTTGGGCAGAAAAAAATGTTTCGAAATCCTCTGGTAGCCGTATTGCACTTTGTAGTTTATGCCGGCTTCATCATAATCAATCTGGAGGTGATGGAAATTGCCCTCGATGGGATATTGGGTACACACCGGCTTTTTTCAAATTTTATGGGAGGTGCGTATGCGGTCTTTATCAATTTCTTTGAAATCCTGGCCGTTCTGGTAACTGCATTTTGTGCCATCTTCCTGTTACGCCGAAATGTGGTAAAAGTGAAGCGGCTTGCCCAGGCAGAATTAAACGGATGGCCCAAGAGTGATGCAAACTACATTCTCATCACCGAAATCATTTTAATGTGTCTTTTCCTCACCATGAATGCGGCGGACCGGGCGCTTCAACTCCAGGTTCCGCAGTACGGGCATTATAAGGATGTGGGAGCATTTTTAATTTCGGGGCCCTTATCCGAATCCTTTAAAAATCTTTCACCGGCCACCCTGGCAGGTATTGAGCGCAGTTGCTGGTGGCTGCACATCATCGGAATTTTTGCTTTTCTCAATTACCTTCCCTACAGTAAGCACCTCCATATCCTATTTGCCTTTCCTAATGCATACTATGCCCGCTTATTCCCGAAAGGAGAAATTAAAAATATGCCGCGGGTTCAGGATGAAGTTAAATACATGATGCAGCCTGAGCTGGCCCCTACCGGCGAGCAACCGGTGGTTAAATTTGGCGCTAAGGATGTGCCCGACCTTTCCTGGAAAAGCCTCCTTGATGCATATAGCTGTACCGAATGCGGAAGGTGTACCGCGGCCTGCCCGGCCAACCTAACCGGGAAATTGCTTAGTCCTCGAAAAATTATGATGGCCACGCGCGACCGGGCAGAAGAAATAGGACGTAACCTGAATGCCGGAAAAGAAGCCGGTGCAGACGGGAAGTCTTTATTACACGATTATATTACAGCCGAAGAGCTGAGAGCCTGCACCACCTGCAATGCCTGTGTGGAAGAATGCCCGGTAAGTATCAACCCGCTCGACATCATTATAGAATTACGCCGCAGCCTCATCATGGAAGAAAGCAATGCACCGGCAGAGTGGAATGCCATGTTTGGCAATATTGAGAATAATTTTGCGCCGTGGAAACTCAGCCCGGATGATCGCGACAAATGGGCTACGGAGATGGAAAGTTAACCTGATTGTGCCTTTTCCTGCTCGTGCGTAAACTTTTGAATCGAATCCTTTTTCATCAGAATTTTTATGAACAACAGGAGGGCCGTAATGGCAAAAATCCCCCCAATTATCCAGTTCAGGTACGCTTCACTGTTAGCTATCTTGTGCACTGCCCATTTTCCACCAAAAATAAACACACAATTCCCTGCCAGGGTGCCTAAACCTATCCCGATTATATAGGTATTATACTGCCCCGCCGTTGGTTCCAGAATCTTTTTAGTAAAAAGTACGGCACTCCATCCAAACCAAAATGGAATTTGAACCGGGTTGAGGGCACACATAATTACCCCCAGCAGGAAGCGGTTAAGATTGTTATTAAGGAAAGCATTCTTTGCCTGGGGATTGCTGTTGGCGGCAGCAATAAAACTACCCACGGCCAGGGCTACGATGATGCCGAGGGTGATCCATTCCATCATCTTCATCAACTTCGCCTGTTTACGAACCCAATCAATCCCAACCAGAGATACCCGCACATAAATCATTTCTACCAGTAGCGATCCGAAAGAAAATAACAGGGCATTCCAGATACTTTCCTGGATACCAATCTGCATGGCGGCTACATTAAGGGTACCCAGGGGTAAAGACCCCAGAAAGCTAATCAGCATACCCCAAAAAAATACCCTGGCGAGTTTGAGCATGCCCAAAGATAATGGCTCAGCGAATTGTGTTGTTAACAGCGGGGAAGAAAGATAGAAAAGCTAAAAAATTATTCCGTTTATAAATATCAGGAATTGAATGAAGAAAATAAATATCCAACAAGAGGGAGGCCACTTCGATAAGGTGCCATACATTTAGGGAATCTGTTTGTCAATTTCTTTCATCCTTGCCGTGCGTTGGTTTGCCGAATTTAAAAATTCCCTCCCTTTCCAATAGGGCCAGGGCTGAATATGACGATGCTGGCGATTAAACTTCGAAATTTCATAAAGGGCTTTCCAGTGCTTTAAAATTTCTTTATACGCCCCTAATAAAGTATAGCCTGTATCGTAAAAATGATTGGGTTCGGCGCCACAACCATTGAACTCAATAATCTGAAAATTCTTTCCCTGTTTGAGGTCATCCACGTTGTTGCACAAAATATCGTAACGACCATAAAAAAAATCATCTACCTGCAGGCTAATCTTATCAAAAACGGCAACCAGCTTATCATCGATCTGGTCTTTTAAATCAAAAAAACGGGCACCCCGGTTATGGTTAGCTGCAAAACTCAACGGATAGGACTCTCCGGCCGAAAGCACGCTGTTCCATTTTTCGGAATGTTTAAGCTTTAGTTCTCCAATTCTCTTGGATGCCTTGGGGTGATGTTCAATTAACCGGCAGAGCGTACTGCTTCCATCGCCCACAACATGCATGGGAACCTTATGTAGGAACCCGGTAATGATGCCATTGCTATTGTTGGGATAGCGTATATAAAATACACTAACCTCCATAGGATACTTAATCAAATCCTGGATGATATAAACATCCGGAACCAGTTTATGATAAAGAAGTAGTTGTTTCGGCTGATCAATTTTACGGAATAAGATTCCCTGCCCTCCGTTATCCGGTTTCACCACGAATGGATATTGGATTCCCGAATTCCGAAGTAAATCCAAAAGGCTGGTTTCGGGCATCCCGGGGTTTACATAAATCGTATTAGGGTAAAGCCCTTCCGGAAGCAGGTTATACATCTCCTGCTTGGGTTCACCTTCCATGCCTCCAAAAGTAATTTTGGGATTACTGGGGGTAAAAAACCAAACAGCCCGTGAGCGCAACATATACATCACCCAAAAGGGAACCAGGGGTGCATACAAAAGTTTAAATGGCCAGGCCTCCCAATTGGTGATTTTCCTCAACAAACTGTTTATCATGATAATTGAGGCACAAATTTAGTATCTGCCATGGGATTAGGTTAATCAAATTCTTACTTACTTTGTCCAAAACTGAACGAAATGCATGTACCAACAATGGCCGAGATGGCAATGAAGGGGGAGGAACCGGAGATTCTTTTTTGGGTTGGGTGTGCCGGGAGTTTCGACCAACGCGCCCAAAAAATCACCAAAGCATTTGTTACTATATTAAATCATATAGGGATCCGGTTTGCAATCCTGGGAAAAGAAGAAATGTGCAATGGGGACCCGGCCCGCAGGGCGGGAAATGAATTTTTGTTTCAAATGATGGCCTATCAGAATATTCAAATCCTGAATGGCTATAATATAAAAAAGATGGTAACCACCTGCCCCCATTGTTTTAATATTTTCAAAAATGAATATCCCAAACTGGGCGGAAATTATGAGATTGTACACCATGCTACCTTTTTGCAGGAGCTCATAGACCAGGGAAAAGTAAAAATTGAAGGGGGTGGAGCGTTTAAGGGGAAGCGAATTACTTTCCATGACTCTTGTTACCTGGGCCGGGCAAACGGTATTTATGAAGCCCCAAGAGCGGTATTGGAAGCCCTCGATTCGGAACTGGTGGAGATGAAGCGGTGTGGAAGTAAGGGGATGTGTTGCGGAGCCGGAGGTGCCCAAATGTTTAAAGAAGAAGAAAAAGGAACCAACCGGATTAATTTTGAAAGGAGCGATGAAGCGATTTCAACCGGGGCAACTATAATTGCCAGTTCCTGTCCTTATTGCAACACCATGCTTACCGATGGCGTGAAAAACAGAGAAAAGGAAAATGAAGTAGCCGTATTGGATATCGCGGAAATTATTGCTGCCTCCATTAAAAAAACACCAGATCATGAATCTTAATTTTGAAGACCACCTACCAGCCGATTTTGCCGGCACCTCGCGGGTCTGGATTTACCAGTCGAGCCGGTTATTCCAACTTTCCGAAGTGTTTGAACTGGAGGAAATGATGAATCACTTTATTTCTTCCTGGAACAGCCATGGTGATCCGGTAAAAGGATATGCGAATCTTTTTTTCGGACAGTTTATTGTATTAATGGCCGATGAAACCCAAACAGGGCTGGGCGGTTGCAGTACCGACAGTTCCATAAGGCTTATAAAAGACGTAGAGAAAAAATTTGGGGTAGAGTTGCTAAACCGGCAGATGTTGGCGTTCCTAATAAAAGACAAAGTGCAACTGGTGCCCATGGCCCAGTTAAAGTATGCTATGGACAATGGTTTTATTAATGAGGATACGCTATATTTTGACAATTCGGTTTTAACCAAGGAAGCCATGCTTACCCGTTGGATTACTCCGGCAGGGAAAAGCTGGCTTGCTCAAAGGTTTTCAGTAAAGTAAAAAGAAGCGGGTTTTTAATTTCCTGGGGAATATGGGATTCGGCCCTAAAGAAAAATCGGTTTAACTGAATTTTCATTCGCGGAAAATTCGGATTTACGTTTTTTCACATCTTATTTTTGCCCCCGGGGAGGGGGCCGCAAAGTGCCTGATTTTTTCAAGGTTTTTATCATCGTGTATTTTCTCAGCTTCCCAAAAAATGCACAATCCTCATTCTTACAAGTGGAGTGCGGTAACTCATTCAAACATCCGTAGTTAAGGGCATTCCAATCTTACATTCACGAGACGGAGAAAAATTCATCCTGGCTGAAATTTCATTAATTAGAAAAGGAAGATTTTTTGTTTTAGCCCATTATTTTTGCCCCCGGGGAGGGGGCCGCAAAGTGCAAAAATTTTTCATCCAATTCCGAGCAAAACAAAATTTACCGGATGGCCCTCATTTTAGCCCATGTCTCTATTTTTTATTCCACTTTTTAATTGGCTTGTCAATTGAAAAAATACGAATGGAACATAGGTTCAATTACCCTAAATTTTAAGCCCATTTCTTTGTGCGGAGGGCTGGGTTGCAGCCTACCCCAATTCTTTTTAAGCTTAAATCATAAGTTCATCATTCCAACCTTACCCCGGAAATTGGCGAGCCCGGTATATATAGCCATTGCGCCTATCCATATTTACCATTTATCTGGGATGCTCATCCCGGCCTTTGCGACATAGATTTGAATCATTCCCATACATGCTATCTAATTTTAATGGCTTCGCACCAAACCGAAATGATTTTGAATTAATAGCTCCGTATTACAGCCGCCCCATCCCTTCCTTATCGTTTAGGAGTGAATTATAAAATTTCAAAAAGTTAAGCTTTCTGCCACTATGTCACAATTGGTTATCTTTGTCGCCCAACAAATAAAATGGAATTTCTTTATATAGATAAGACGCACGATGAAGCCAGGCAGGGGGAAGTGTACCAATCTCAAACGGCCTCTCTCCAGGAAAATGGTAAGCTGTTTTTCATTGAAAGTTATGGTTGTGCCATGAATTTTTCGGATAGCGAAGTAATTGCTTCTATTCTTCAAAATGAAGGCTTTAGCGCTACCTCCGATGAAACGCTGGCAGACCTGATTCTCATCAATACCTGCTCGGTAAGGGAAAAAGCAGAACAGACTGTTCGCCGCAGGTTATCGCAGTTTAATAAAATAAAAAAGAACCGGCCCGGGATGCTGATTGGGGTCCTTGGCTGTATGGCTGAACGCCTGAAATCGGCATTCCTCGAAGAAGAGAAACTGGTTGATATAGTGGTAGGGCCGGATGCATACCGAAGCCTCCCCGGGTTAATTTCCGATGCTTCCACCGGGCAGAAAGCAGTGAATGTACTCCTGAGCCGCGACGAGACCTATGCGGATATTTCACCGGTTCGATTAAACAGTAACGGGGTTACTGCCTTCGTCAGCATTACACGGGGTTGTAATAATATGTGTTCTTTTTGTGTCGTTCCTTTTACACGCGGCCGCGAAAGAAGCAGAAATGCTTTTAGTATTATACAAGAATGTGAAACCCTGTTTAAGCAGGGCTACCGAGAAGTTACCCTGCTTGGTCAAAATGTGGACAGTTACCAATGGGTGGATGAAGAGAATAAGGAAACGGTAAGCTTTGCCCAACTCTTAGTAATGGTGGCAAAGATTTCACCTTTGCTTCGGGTGCGCTTTTCTACTTCCCATCCAAAAGATATAACGGATGAGGTTTTATTTGCCATCCGACAGTACGAAAACATCTGCAACTATATCCACCTACCGGTTCAGAGTGGGAATAGCCGGGTACTTCAAATGATGAACCGTACCTATAGCCGTGAATGGTATTTAAAAAAAGTGGATCGCATCAGAGAACTAATTCCCGATTGCGGTTTATCCACTGATATGATTGCCGGATTTTGTACCGAAACCGAAGAAGAACACCAGGATTCGCTTAGCCTGATGGAATATTGCAGGTACGACCTCGCCTATTTATATTTTTATTCCGAAAGACCCGGAACTCTTGCTGCACGCAGGTTCGCAGATGATGTGCCGGTAGAAATAAAAAAACGCAGGTTGCAGGAGTTGGTGGACCTTCATCGCATCCATTCCCTGGAAAGCATGCAACGCGATGTGGGAAAAACGTTTAAGGTATTGGTAGAAGGATATTCTAAAAGAAGCGAAAACGAATTATTTGGAAGAAATGATCAAAACAAAGGGATTGTTTTCCCAAAAGAAAATTATAAGAAAGGCGATTATGTAATGGTTCAGGTTCTGGATTGCACGGCAGGCACTTTAATTGGAGTGGCAATTCCCGACTATTACAATTCCTAAGCAAAGCGATTAAAATGGATTTACAGGCACTCAAAAACAGATTTGGCATCATAGGCAACTCTCCCTCGCTCAACCATGCCCTGAACGTAGCGGCACAGGTAGCCAATACCGACCTTAGTGTATTGATTACTGGCGAAAGCGGGGTAGGTAAAGAAGTATTTTCGCAAGTTATTCACTCCCTATCGGCACGGAAACACAATCCGTTTATTGCCGTTAACTGTGGCGCTATTCCGGAGGGAACGATAGATTCCGAATTGTTTGGTCACGAAAAAGGTTCCTTCACCGGAGCGGTAGATGGGAGAAAAGGGTATTTCGAAACGGTAAACGGAGGCACTATCTTCCTGGATGAAATAGGAGAAATGCCCCTTGGCACCCAGGCCCGACTGTTACGCGTACTCGAAACAGGAGAATACATCCGGGTAGGTAGCAGTAAAGTTCAGAAAACAGATGTAAGAGTGGTGGCGGCTTCAAATAAAGAATTGCTGGATTATACCCAAAAAGGCAGGTTTCGGGAAGACCTGTATTACAGGCTGAATACAGTGCCAATCCGGGTTCCTGCATTGCGCGAAAGGAAGGAAGATATCTATCTGTTATTTCGAAAATTTGCCACCGACTTTGCAGATAAATATAAAACCACTTCGGTTCAACTAACCGAAGATGCCCAGAACCTGTTAATTAATTATTCTTTTCCCGGGAATGTAAGGGAACTTAAAAATATTGCGGAGCAGATTTCGGTTTTAAGCCCTACCAAATCAGTTACCGCCGGTCAACTCCAGGTATTTCTCCCAGACCACAACCATTCCCGCTTGCCCGTACTGGTGGGTGGCAATGGGAATGTCAGCCAGGCTGAATTTGCCAATGAAAGAGAAATTCTTTACAAACTTTTTTTCGACATGAAAAAAGATGTGAATGAATTAAAGAAAATGTTTTTCGACCTTCTACAAAATCCGGCAACGGCAAATAACCAAGCTTTTGCAAACCTTAATGCAGATTTTCATGAACTTCCGATTACACCCGTTTCGGCAAACATGCCTAAATCGCAACCGGTAATTATTCATCCCCAACAACCCGATGGGAATATCCAGGCACATGAAACAATAGAGGAATCACTTAGCATCATGGATAAAGAAAAAGAGCTCATAATTAAAGCATTAAAGAAACATCGCGGAAAAAGGCGGGATGCCGCATTCGACCTGGGTATTAGTGAACGGACACTATACCGGAAATTGAAAGAATACGATATCGAAAATTTATAAACCCGGTAATGAGAAAATTAAACCTGATTGGGATAACTTTTTCGGGCTTGTTGGCCATCCTGATATTTTCCTTTGCAACCTGCAAATATTCGTTTAATGATGTAGGCTCCATCCCGGCAGAAGTGAAAACATTCAGGGTAAATTATTTCGAAAACAAAGCCCAATATGTGAACAGCTACCTTAGTCCCAATATCACCGAAAAACTAAAACAAAAGATCATTGGCACCACCCGTTTAAAACAAACAAACAGCGATGATGCGCATTACGACATCAGCGGATACGTTTCCCAGTATTATGCTACCACTATTGCCGTATCGGGAAATAATGCCAGCGGCAACAGGCTTACCGTTGGGGTTCATCTTAAATTCAGAAATACACTCGATGAAAAGAAGAATTTCGAAACCGAAGTTTCCAGCACTTTCGATTTTCCCGCTTCACAAACCTTGAATGAGGTTGAATCTACGCTTAATCCGGAAATTGTTCGAAATATGGTGGATCAGATTTTTAATAAAATATTCTCCAACTGGTAATTTACCTAACTTTCAACCAGAATGGATAGCAGCACTTTGTTTCAAAAAATATTTGGCTTACACCTGGATGGCCTTGAAGCCCGCGAAAAACTTCGGGATGTGAAGAAATCATATCCGTACTTTTTAGCCCCTTATCTTTTCGATTTTCATCCGCAATTCAGAAATAGTGAACTCCCGGTTAATCCCCTCTTCTCCCCTTCTCCCATTGGTTTGCATTATGCATTTAAGGAGGAAGGAAATTCGATTTCGGATTTTAACTTAACCACCCTGCCGCCTCAATCTTCAACCCATTCCATCCAAAATAAGGAAGAAGAACCAGGTAAATCAATGCCGGTTATCCCAAATTCCGATAAGGAACAAAGCATACCCGCATCCAATTTGGAAAATCCGGATTTAAAAAAAGAGCAATCCCAATCGCTTCCAGCTCCCCTTACCCAACCCAATGAAAAGGAGGAATTACTTTTTGAACCCCTTCATACCACAGATTACTTTGCCAGCCAGGGCATCCGGCTTTCCGATGAACCCAAATCGGAAGACCGCCTGGGAACGCAACTCCGGAGTTTCACCCAATGGTTGAAAACCATGAAAAAACTACCGGGAAATCCCACAAAACCGGGTTTGATGCTGGATACCCCGTATGATAAACAAGTGGAAAACCTGGCAGAAAAAAGCAACGAGGAGGAAGAGGTAATCACCGAATCGATGGCCGAAGCCTGCCTAAGCCAGGGAAAAAAGCTGAAGGCCATTGAAATTTATCAAAAATTAAGTTTGCAGAATCCTTCCAAAAGCGCTTACTTTGCAGCCAAAATTGCCGGATTGTCTCCCGGGACAGAACTGGCTTAAATGATTTAAAATGTTAGTATTATTCGGAATTTTAATTATCCTTACCTCGGTTATTTTAGGATTGATTGTTTTGATCCAGAACCCCAAAGGGGGTGGATTATCAGGGACTTTCGGCGGATTTGGAAACCAACTCATGGGGGTTAAACAAACTACGGATGCCCTTGAAAAAGGAACCTGGATTTTTGCCGGAGTAATGGGGGTATTATGTATCCTTTCTACCGTTTTCATTCCAAAGAATACCGATTCAAGGGGCGGAGACGACTTGTTGCAAAATATCTCAACCAAAGGTACAAACCCAACACCTGCTCCTACCCCGGCTAATACCGTTCCGCTTCCTGCGGATAGTAATACGAAATAACTTATTTAAACGTAATGAATAACCTCGCTGAACAGGCGGGGTTTTTCTTTTAATTTGCTCCAAAATCCGTAAATGAAAAAAGGCCTTTTTATACTTCTTTTCCTGATTGCCCTGGTTGGTGCCTATTCGGCATGGCAGGTCTTTGGCCCTACTATCCACCCCACCCAATCGGGTTTCTTTTATATTAAAACCGGGGAGAACTTTCAACAGGTTAGTGCCCATTTGAAAGAACAACACATCATTAATTCTTCCTTCTTTTTTAATCAAATTTCAAAAAGGGCAGGCTACCCGGAGCAAATAAAACCGGGAAAATATGCCATTAATAAAAGAATGAACCTGTATAGCCTGGTAAAAATGCTAAAAGCAGGCAGGCAGGAACCCGTTAGGCTGGTGATTACCAAACTGCGAACCAAAGAAGATCTTGCCGGAAAGTTGGGGAAATTATTTGAATCTGATTCTACCCGGTTTATAAATTTTTTATTAAACAATGATTCAATAGCCCGGTATCATCTTGATACGAATACGGTTATGACGATGATTATTCCCAATACTTATCTCTTTTGGTGGAACAGCTCGGTAGATAATATTTTCGACCGGCTCCACCGGCAACACGATCTCTTTTGGGAAGGAAGCCGAAGTGAAAAAGCTGCTTCGGAAGGGTTATCTCCGGAGCAGGTTTACACCCTGGCATCCATCGTAGAAGAAGAAACTAATAAAGCGGAAGATAAAGGCCTCATTGCAAGCGTGTATATGAACCGGATTAAAAAAGGGATGAGATTAGAGGCTGATCCTACGGTGAAGTATGCCATGCGCGATTTTGGGCTGAAACGGATCCGTCACGGGCATCTCGATTATCCCTCGCCTTATAATACCTATAGAAATTCAGGGCTACCCCCCGGACCCATTTGCACCCCTTCAATCAATACCCTGGATGCGGTTTTGGAAGCACCTAAAACAGATTACCTTTTTTTTGTAGCAAAGCCCAGCCTCGATGGTTATTCAAATTTCACATCCAGCTACACAGAGCATTTGAAATTTGCCAAGGCTTATCAAAAAGCGCTTGATAGTATTATTATTGCCCGGACTCAAAACGGCACCCCGCAAAATTGATTAAACTCACCCGAATCATATTAACCAGGGGGCCTTTAGGTTATTTGCTTCAGAAGAGCAAGCGACTTTATTTACCCGGGTTTGAAGGAGTGCCCTTATATGATGTATTGCGATTCCTCTACCGACAGTTGCGGACGTATGGTTTTTTTGAAAGAGCCGCAGCTATATCTTACAATTTCATCCTTTCTATTCCTCCTGCCCTATTGTTTATTTTTACCCTGATTCCCAATCTCCCTTTCCTTTCGAAACACAACATTCAGGTCCAATTGCATTCGCTGATATTTGATATTATCCCTTCGCCTGTTTACAATAAGGAGGTGATAAAATTTGTGGACTCATTTATTTATGAATCCCGCATTGGGTTACTTTCTTTCAGCCTTCTTTTTTCCCTGTTTTTTGCGTCCAGCGCGATGATGGGACTGATGCGTTCCTTCAATAAGAAATATGTGGGTTTTGTAAAACGAAAAGGAATTGTTCAAAGGTGGGAAGCGATTAAACTCACCATGCTCCTCTTTGGGCTGCTACTGGTTTATTTATTGCTGCTCATTTCGCAGGGGGCGCTGGTAAAAGTGTTTATTAAAAGTAGCGATTGGAGGGCCATTTTCGGTTATACCCGATGGGCGTTGATCATTCTCCTCCTTTTTTATGTTATCGGGTTCATATTCAGGTATGCTCCCGCTGTGGAAAAGCGATGGAAGATCAATTCTCCCGGCACCATCCTGGCTACCTCCCTCAGTATCCTGGCATCTCTTGGTTTTGCCATTTTTGTAGATAATTTTGGCAGGTACAATGTGCTTTACGGATCCATTGGAACCATCATGATGGTTATGGTACTGATTTATATCAATGCCCTGGCCCTGCTCATTGGCTTTGAATTAAATGTAAGCATTAAATCCCTGAAAATTATTTCGTCGCAACGGGAACTGGATGAAAAACAACAAGGAACAAAACCTTAATAATCCGGGGCTTTAAGAACTGAAAGATTGTGCCTTGCTTTTGGTGAATCTGTGGTTAACGGTTAATTTTGCGCATCTCAATCTAAATTCAATTTTTATGGCATACGATGTTATTGTTTTAGGAAGTGGTCCGGGGGGTTATCCGGCAGCTATCAGGGCTAGCCAGCTTGGAAAGAAAGTAGCAATTATCGAAAAAGAAAGCCTTGGGGGAATTTGCCTCAACTGGGGTTGTATTCCTACGAAAGCGCTATTAAAAAGTGCACAGGTTTTTGAATATGCAAAACATGCCGAAACGTATGGCATCAGCCTTAGTAACCCTTCCGCAAATTTTGAAAATGTAATTAAACGTAGCCGGGGTGTGGCCGATAAAATGAGTAAGGGGGTACAGTTCCTGATGAAGAAAAACAAGGTTGACGTAATCATGGGTTTTGGGAAACTGATTTCTCCTACCAGGATTGAAGTAACCGGCGCCGATAACAGCAAACAGGTTGTTGAAGCAAAGAATATAGTTATTGCAACCGGTGGCCGTGCCAGGCAATTACCTACTATGCCCATAGATGGAAAAAAGATTATTGGATACCGGGAGGCCATGTCGCTCCCCAAACAACCCAAATCGATGATTATTTGCGGAAGCGGCGCCATCGGATCTGAATTCGCTTATTTCTACCACAGCCTGGGAACAGAAGTTACGATGGTTGAATATATGCCCCGCCTTGTTCCGGTGGAAGATGAAGACATCAGTAAGGAATTGGAAAAGCAATTTAAAAAGCAGGGAATGAACATCTTAACCAGCAGCGAAGTAACAAAGGTTGATACTTCCGGTTTGGGTGTAAAAGCTACCATTAAAACGGCAGATGGAGAAAAAACGCTGGAAGCAGATATTTTGTTAAGCGCAGTGGGTGTAGTTGCTAATATAGAAAATATTGGTCTCGAACAATTAGGAATTAAAACAGAAAAGGGAAAAATAATCGTTGATCCATTTCAGCAAACCAATGTTCCCGGCGTATATGCCATTGGTGATTGCACCCCGGGGCAGGCACTGGCCCACGTTGCCTCCAAGGAGGGAATTAATGCAGCCGAGCACCTTAGCGGCCACAAGCCGGATGTAATTGATTATAATAATGTTCCGGGATGTACCTACTGCACTCCCGAAGTTGCCTCTGTAGGATATACCGAAAAAGCGGCTAAGGATGCCGGTTATGAAGTGAAAGTTGGAAAATTCCCCTTCATGGCAAGCGGAAAAGCAAGTGCCGCAGGAGCCACTGAAGGTTTTGTAAAAGTGATTTTTGACGCCAAATATGGCGAGTTCCTGGGGTGCCACATGATCGGCATGAACGTAACTGAAATGATTGCAGAAGTGGTGGTGGCAAGGAAACTGGAAACTACCAGCCACGAAATATTAAACGCCATCCATCCGCACCCAACCATGAGTGAGGCTGTAAAAGAAGCTACTGCCGTAGCTTACGGCGAGGCGATCGATATTTAACTGCCTGAATTTTAAATAATGAAACCCGGATATGAAATCCGGGTTTTTATTGCAAAAGAAAATCCAACTGATACCATTTATTTGGACCAGTATTGGGATGCAATGCTTATTAAAAAATGATACCCCCTATTGGGATTCGTTTGAAAGACTGGATTTATGAGGGTTCAAAGGAACCATTAATTCGATCTTATATCCCAATTTCTGAACGATGTTCATTACTTCCTCCGGTGAAATCCCATTGGAGTCCACGGTAAGAATCTTTTCCTTATTGGCCGTATCTACCTGCCAGGTGGAAATGCCCGTTTCCTTATCCAACTGAGGTTTAACCGCAGCAACACATCCGCTGCAATTGATGTTTGTCCGGAATTGAAACTTAGTATTTTTCATATCCTTATTTTTTTTGTTTGAACGAATAAATTTTAATTGAAAAAATAAAACAGGTAATCTCCTGCAAGATTAGCTTTAGTCTATCTTCCTCCATTTTAACCGCAGGCTGTTGCTCACTACACTAACACTACTCAAGGCCATGGCGGCTCCTGCTATCATTGGATTCAGCAGGAACCCGTTTACAGGATAAAGAATTCCTGCTGCAATGGGGATTCCAATCAGGTTATAAATAAATGCCCAGAAAAGGTTCTGCTTTATAGTAGCTACTGTTTGCTTCGATAATTTAATGGCCTGGGGAATTTTCTTTAAGTCGGAGGAAATAAGCGTCATTTTTGCCACATCCATAGCGATATCACTGCCCTTCCCCATGGCGATGCTAACATCAGCCGTGGCCAGCGCTGTACTGTCGTTAATTCCATCACCCACCATAGCCACAATTTTTCCCTGTTGCTGAAGGGATTTGATAAAGTCTGCCTTCTGATGGGGCAATACCTCAGCCTTTACGTGAGTTATTCCGGCTTGCCGCCCAATCTCCATTGCGGTGGTTTCATTATCGCCAGTTGCCATAATCACATCAATCCCCATTTTCTGCAATTGCCTTACCGCCTCCGGCGATGATGCTTTAATTTTATCGGCAATGGCCACTACTGCCAGGGCCTGTTTGCTATTGGCAAACCAAATAATTGTTTTTGCCTCACTGCTCCACCGGGTTGCATTGCGGGATAACTCATTCGCTATTGCAATATTCATTTCATGTAACAGCCTAAGGTTTCCAACTACGTAGGTTTCATGATTATGAATTGCTGTGGCTCCTTTACCGGTTATACTGTTAAATCCGGTAGGCACAATCGGGTCCTTCCCCGAAAAGAAACTCACCACGGCATCCGCCAGGGGGTGCCCCGATAGTTTCTCAATACCCAGAAAAATCTGGATTGCAGATTCATCATTATTCAGCCATTTAATATCTGTTACCCGGGGTAATCCTTCGGTAATGGTTCCTGTCTTATCAAGAACCACTGTGTCCACTTTTTTAGTTACCTCCAGGCTTTCTGCATCTTTAATCAATATTCCCTGTTCCGCACCCTTTCCTACCCCAACCATTATAGCCGTGGGAGTAGCTAACCCTAAGGCACAGGGGCAGGCAATCACCAAAACTGTTACAGCAGCCAATAAGCCCTGTATGAGTGCATTTTCCCCACCCAAAAAGAACCATAACAAAAAGGTTATGAAGGCAATGCCAATAACAATGGGCACAAAAACTCCGGCAATTTTATCCACTAATTTCTGAACGGGGGCCTTGCTCCCCTGTGCATCCTGCACGGTTTTAATAATCTGTGCCAGCAGGGTTTCACTTCCTACTTTTTCAGCTTTAAAATGAAAGCTTCCTTTTTGGTTGATTGTTCCGGCAAACACCTGGGCATTCTCCCCTTTCTGTACCGGTACCGGTTCGCCACTTAACATACTTTCATCTACAAAAGAAGACCCCGATATGACTGTACCATCCACCGCAATTTTTTCCCCAGGCTTCACCAAAATCATATCTCCCACGATGAGTTCCTCAATAGGTGTGTCCCTTTCCGATTTATTTGGAAGAAGAACCGTTACCTTTTTGGGTTGTAACCCCATTAATTTTTTAATGGCAGAAGAAGTATTCCCTTTAGCTTTTTCTTCGAGAAGTTTACCCAATAAAATAAATGCAATAATTACGGCTGCAGCCTCAAAATACACATGGGCATGTAAGCCGCGCCTATGCCAAAATTGGGGGAACAGCATATTAAACACGCTAAACAAATAGGCTATCCCTGTACTTAGGGCAACCAGGGTATCCATGTTGGCAGAACGATGAGTAACCTGTTTCCATGCATTGATGAAAAAATCCCTGCCAAACCAAAATACCACCGGCGTCGTAAAAAGCCACATCATTTCATTGGCAAAAGGAATATCCATTAAAAACATTCCAATTACTACTACAGGAATTGAAAGTATTACGGATAGAATAGTTTTCCGCTTAAGTTTACCGTATTGTTTTTGATGTAATTCTTCTATTGAAACGGGAGGATTGGAGGAATCATCTATAACTAAATTATATCCGATAGATTGAACCGCCTTCTGGATTGATTTGGGATCGATCATCCCCGGCAGGTACTCTACCCAAAGGTTGCTGCTTGCGTAATTCACACTGGCACTAACTACTCCCGGTTGGCTTTTCACAATACTTTCGGTACTAACCGCACAGGAAGCACAGGTCATGCCCAAAACCGGAAATGTTTGCTTTATAGTTAACACACCATAACCCAGGCCTTTAATTGCATTCACCGCGCCAACAACCGCTTCGTTATCATCCACTTCAATAACAGCCCTATGATTATTCAATTCTACCTTATGGCTTTCGATTCCTGTAACAGCACTAAGCCCCTTATTTACAATAAGGGCACAATGTTCACTATCCACCCCTTCCAGCGGAAGGAATATTGTTTCTACCTTGTTTGATTTTGCCATGTTTTGCTGTATTTAAATTACATAGCAAAGTTGGCAATTTTTGTGGGGCAGACTATTGTGGAATTTTGGAAATGATTTGTAAGATTTATACTTTATCCAATGGTTTTCTTCTATTAAGGCCTATCTTCTTAAAATAACCGGGGGTAAGACCGGTAACCTTTTTGAATTGATTACTTAAATAAGCTACACTCGAAAAATTCAACCGGAACGCGATTTCACTTAGCGACAACTCATCGTAAACCAATAACTCCTTTACTTTCTCTATCTTCTGGAGTATAAAAAATTTTTCTATCGTAACGCCTTCCACTTCAGAAAAGAGGTTTGAAATATAATTATAATCCAGATGAAGACCGGAACTGAGGATGGAAGATAGTTTCTCCTGCGGCCCGTCCCCGGGCTGTTGAACCTGTTGAATAATTATTTTCTTTATCTGTTCAATTATTCTTCCCTTCTTATCGTTGATAACTTCAAACCCCACCTTTTCCAGGGCCTTCTCCATGCGCTCCCGTATTGCCGGAGTTGGTTCATTCTGTAATGTAACTTCTCCCAATTTAATTTCCTTACTTACCAACCCTAACTTTTCCAATTCACTTTGCACAACCATTATACATCGGTTGCAAACCATATTTTTAATGAAGAGTTTCATCAACCCATATTTACTTTATCCTGCGAATAATGATTCTGAATGAATATGCAAATTAAATGAAATGAATATAAGGAGAAAAGGAATCGTGGATCCTGCTTCTTCTAATTGAAAGAGGCAATCAAAAAAAGGAATGGTTAAGCCTCACAGGTTAACTAAAACGGACGAAATATTTAATCAGCAGAAATAGGAGAAACGGCCTATCCGTTGCTAATAGGATAATGAAGCCGTAGTTACCTCCTATTTTGCAAATACTTTTTTCAGTAAATCGGTTACCCGGGCTGCAGGGTCCTGCCGGATTTTTTGTTCTTCTTCCGCAACGGAAAAGAAAATCCCGTCCATTGCCTTTTCGGTAACATAAGCGGTGAGATCCGTATTTACTTTGCTGGCAGAGAAACGGTTATAAGCAGAGAAAACATCTTTCCAATATTCTGTGGCATTTACTTTGTTCAGCGAGTTTTTTATAACCGGAGCCATCTTTTCGCGGAGGCTGGCAGAAGTGGTCTTTTTCAAATAATCCGTAGCGGCATGGTTCCCTCCGCGTAATATGGAAAGTCCATCTGAAATGGTCATCTTCATGATGGCATCTCTAAAAATTCCTGAAACGCCGGAAGCGGCATCTTCTGCGGCCCGGTTCATAGATAAGATGGCTTTATCAACCAGGGAAGACATACCCAGGTTTCGTAACGTACTTTCAACTTTCTTGGCCTCTGGAGGCATGAGAATTTTAATGGCCGCATTAGAAAAGAAGCCATCCAATTTTGATAAATGGAAAAGGCTGCTGTCGGTGCCTACTTTTAATGCCTCCTTTAGTCCATCAATAATTTCCGCGTTGCTTAAGGAACTTCCACCACCAAGTGATTTACTTACGCCGGAAAGAATGCCCGAACTATCCTTCTCAGTTTGTTTTTTCAATTTATCGAGAAGCCCCTGGCCTGCAACGGCATAGCATACAAAATATACAGCAGCAAAGAGAATGGTTTTCTTCATAGACCTGAAATATTTCAGGTACAAATATAAATTTTGGTATCCTGTGGAAAAGTTAAACCTTAATGAAGAGCCATCCAACCTCCCGGATAACAAAGAGGATTCACATCCATTAAAGTTTTACCAGTTTGGTGGTAACCCTGCTTTTACCTTCACCGCAAGACATGATATACACACCTGCCGGCAGGGAAGATATATTTACTTTCTCTGTATTAAAGAAAAACTTATGAGTAAGAACCATCTTTCCTTCCATATTGTACACATAGATGGTCTTATTTGCGAGGGCAAAATCGCCTTTAGGGCTAACCGTTACCACATTAATGGCCGGGTTGGGGAAAACAGAAAATCCGGAGGCTACTGTCGGATTATTGACAACCGTATCGGTAGGCAACGGGCCGCCATTGGCCTGGCCCGGATCACAAACATGAGAATTCAGAAAGCTGTTTCTTGGTTTACCTAATGCAAAGAGTGAGCGCATCCTTTGTTTTTGCCCATTGGTAAAGATATTCATACAGGCATCATTGGTTAAATCCATAAAGTTCATGAACATATCCCCATTTGCATTGGGAGAACAAGTGCTCATTTTGGGAAAGCTGGGGCAGTTGAAATTATAGCTTGATTGGGTAGGGGTATCATCTACATCATCCGAACCACAGGTCGTATCGCCCCAGATGTGCTTAAGTCCGAGCCAATGGCCAACTTCATGGGTAGCAGTACGGCCCAGGGTATAGGGAGCCCGGAGAAGACCGCGGGAACCGAAAACATCGTAGTTAATTACTACTCCATCCGTTTCGGCAGGATCGCCGGGAAGGGAAGAATATCCCAGACTCCTTCCGGCGAGGGAACAAACCCAAATATTCAGGTATTGCGATGGATCCCAGGCATCGGCCCCGCCGGCTCCATCAAACTTAACCCCGTCATCCAAAAGAAAATAAACATTGTTGGTGTGTTTACGAACAATCCCGGTGGTAGCCCTTCCATCGGGCGCTACCTTTGCCAGGCAAAACATGATGCGGGAATCTGCTGCCACGGATTTAAAAGGAGCCGGGGTGTTAATTGTATCGGAATTTAACCTTCTGTAATCTTTATTTAAAACTTCGATCTGAGACAATATCTGATCATCGCTGATGTTTTCTTCCGGCCTATTATATAAAACATGCACTACCACCGGAATGGTGATGATCTCGTTTACGATGGTATCACGGCTATGTCCTACGGGCCTATTCGCATTTGCTTTTGCGAGGCTGCGGAAATTCGGATTTCGATTTGCAACCGCTGCACATTCACGTTGGGCCGAAGCCTGAAAACTGAATCCTGTAATAAGTAGAATGCCGAAGAAAAATCTCATTTTTTAACGGGGGAAAAAAATTAAAAAATGATCTTTCTAAGATATGGTTCTCAGCTAAACAGAGGATTGGAAAGAATCGGCTAAATAGAAAATTGGAAACAGCGCGGCATTTCCGGTTTGTGTGAAATAAACGGGAATATCGGGCTCAGAGGTAAAAACAAATATAATTTCTGTTTTGGTGGAATGCAAATTTTAAGAAACATATTTGTATAGTTTTTAGCAGATATTTTTATTCCTGACCTAATTTTGAGCGTTGAAAATCAATACATGAAGAAATTTATCCTCCCGGCCGTATTGGCTTTGTTGCTATCCTGCAATGGAAACCAGCCAGATCATGATCCCACACTTCCCGTACCAAAAGAACCCGGATCAGGAATTCCCGCCCCGGTAAATTTGAAGTACACAGTATTAGCCGTACACCCTCACGATACCGGAGCCTATACCCAGGGGCTTCAATACATAAATGGTAAAATGTACGAAGGAACGGGTGATTTTGAACAATCCTCGATCCGGATAACCGATTGGAAAACCGGGAAGGTGGAACAAAAGCATATTATGGGATCCAACAAAATTTTTGGTGAAGGAATTACGGTATTTAAGGACAAAATATATCAGCTTACCTGGCAAAGCCATATCGTATATGTTTACGGCCTAAACGATATTACTAAACCTGTTAAAACCTTCCCCTGGCCTTATGAGGGTTGGGGTATTACCAACAATGGCACCAACCTCATTATTAGCGATGGTAGTTCGAATCTCTACTTTGTAGATCCCGAAACCTTTAAGGTAATAAATACCATTGCCGTTGAAAGCAACCGCGGCCCCATTGATGATTTGAATGAACTGGAATTTATCAATGGATTTGTATATGCGAATGTTTATCAAACGGATAGGATCGTAAAAATTGACCCTGAAAGCGGGCATGTAGTGGGCATCCTGAATTTTGCCGGCCTATTGCCGGATATGGAGAAAACGGAAAGAACCGATGTATTAAATGGAATTGCTTATGACAGCGCGCGGAATATGCTCTTTATTACCGGGAAGCGTTGGCCGAAATTATATGAAGTACAATTAAATTAAATCTGCTTCTTTACTGCAATATAAATTACAGAACTGCACTTCTTCGTATTTACCAGGGCAAATAAATTTGAAAGCGCTCCTATGCAAATTGCCCTAACTACGCCGGGGAATTTTCCTTTATACTTTTCCGTTAGCATGGAAACATAAAAACTATCGAACCACATGGGTTTAAATGAAAGGACTCTGAACCCATGATGCTGAAGCAATTTTTCCATAGCTGCGGGGCTAAAATGATACAGGTGGCGGGGTACATCGTAGGCTGCCCAGTTCTTTCCATAATTTTTTGCATCGAAGGAAGTATAATTGGGAACCGCAATCAGCAATTTTCCCCTTCCTGTTAAAAGTTTGGCAATTTGATCCAGGTATTCGTGCAGTGCATGTACATGCTCCAGCACATGCCACAAGGTTACAACATCCGCTCCTTCAACAAGTGTAAAAAGAGAATCCGAACTGAGAAGGTCAATGCCCCGGTGTTCTTTAGCCCATTTCCTGGTTTCCACATCCGGCTCCAGTCCGGTTACATTCCATCCTGCATTTTTCATGGTATGGCAAAACAAACCGGTTCCGGCTCCAATATCCAGTAACCGGCCGGCAGGCATACCCGAAATTTTTTGAATTAATCTCAATTTCCGGCGCATGGTTACCGTACGCACCAAATGGTAGACCCGATTAATAAATCCCTTTTGAGAATCGGTATGGGATATATAGGCCTCCGCTTGGTAAAAGGGGCCGATTTCATGCTGGGAAGGCACATCCTGAGTAAATCTAAGGCTGCAATCTTTGCATTCCCAAATCGCAAATTCCTGCCGGCTTACACTATTATCCCTGCTATTAAAGCAAAACTGTATTTGAGAGCTGCCGCATGCAGGACAAGCGTTAAGATGTTGCATTACCTGGTTTGGATTTGAAGAAATTTTTGCGAGCAATAAGCCATGTAATTATTCCGTAGAATAGGTTGTTTCAACAGGCTTCACAGAAATAGGGGTTCCATTTCCTCCTGTTTCAGAAGGATGGGGTCTCGAATAATAATATCCGATTAACCCCGCAGCAACCAATGCCATGATCAGGGGGATCAACCAACCCCATTGCCTTTTCGATTTTCCCCTTTCATTGAAATAGGCCGACATTTCAGTTGTATTTGTTTCCTTATCTCCCACCCTGATACTATGAGAAGCTTCCGGATGAATAACCCATTCAGCCCGCACCGGTATTCCGGGGGCAAAAGTGGCCTCTGAACTTTTAAAATCGAGGTACCCATCGGGGGCAATAAAAAAGCATCCAATGGAGGGCATTTGTTTTTCCTCCTTCCCCATCAGAAGCTTCAACTCCCGGGAAAATGCCGACAATTCCTGCAAGGCTAAATCAGCACTTATTTCCCGGCGCCGGGAAATAAATTCCAGCAGATCAGAATTATCCATTACATCGGGTAACAGACTTACAGATTGCCCCGGAGGATAAATCACTTTCTCGGTTAAGGAAGCCGATGCAGGAGTATCCGTTAAGGAAAGAGTACCCACATGCAAGACAGGACACCGCCTATACTTAAGCAGGAAAATTTCGATGAGTTCGTCTATGGATTGCATTAGCCTAAAAATTAAACCTGATTCCGCCCAGTAAATTTAGGCCGTAGACCTCATACCTGTGCCAACGTTCGTATTTATTATTAAATATATTATTGATATTGAGCCAGGCGCTAAACTGTTTATTAATCCGGAATTCTGCCCCCGCACTTAGGTCGGCCCCGGGTTTAGTCCGGTCGGATAAATTCCCTTTCTCCAGGTAATAACTACCGGCGAAGAATTCAAAATCGGCCTTTAACATTACCTGGTTAAAGGCCCACCAGCGAACGGATGCGTTGAGTTCAATGGGTTGGGTGCCCCATGCCCTTGCATTTTGTTTAAGGCCGGTGTACCCATTAAAGGTTATTCCGGCACTGGCGCTAAACTTGTCCTTCTCCACATAACTTAAATCCCCCCGGATCCTGAAATTATTGGCTTTGGGTTCGTACAAAACATTAAATGCCTTACCATCAGTGAGTGTATCATTCACAAATAAGGCCAGGTTCTCGTAATGCACTAAACCGGCTTTGGCATTAAGTTTAAAGTGCTTTCCAAAATTGGCTTTAATTCCCCCGTAATATTCTGTTTCAAGGGTATTTGTTTGAGATGTAAACCGGGCCAGATAGGAATTTATTTCAGAAAGATTCTGATACGTATTTTTTACATATCTCCCCACGAATCCTGCCTGAACCGAAAGTACATCTTCGGATATTTGCGCTTCTGCATAAACGTTAGGCAGGACCTTCATCTTACTTCCATACCAGGTAGGAATTACACCGGCATTAATATTCAGCGCCGGGGAACTATAGGTAAAATCGGGTTGCAATTGAAAAACGTTATTACTAAAACTGGTATCCGCCGCTGCAAGGCCACGGGTGCTGTAATAGGTAAGGTTGGCCCTGGCGGCAACTTTTAGGGCAAAATTATCGCCAAACCGCTTTTCTACCGGCAGATCCACAACAAACCCGGTTTCATTCAGGCGGTTCCGGTTACTGAACAGGTCCAAACTAAGAGATGGGTTATAACTCAATTGAAAATCATTTTGCCGGATATTTCT
>Ga0116193_1000453_pt1 | contig 38677 bp, 36 predicted proteins | sample AD_UKC115_MetaG_FD_89892 | JGI IMG/M metagenome (GOLD analysis project Ga0116193, IMG submission 89892) | Active sludge microbial communities of municipal wastewater-treating anaerobic digesters from Hong Kong - AD_UKC115_MetaG | ecosystem: Engineered > Bioreactor > Anaerobic > Digestate... | reverse complement strand
GATTTGTTTAAAGCGTTTAAACAGGAAGTTGTTCTTGCAAAAATGCGTGAAGCGGCAGAACAGTTATCGCTGCGAATGGGATATACCAAACCGAAATAACATATGATCAGTAATTTGAAATATCAATATGCTTTACCAATAGAGAGAGAACAAAAATAATTTCTGCGAATATTTCAAATTGACGATTTTCCAACGAATAGCTATATTGTTTTTACGTTCCGGGCAAAAACAACACCACAACATAGAATCCATTTCATATTTCGAATACCTGTAATTGACTCTTTTTTATGGATTGCATATAATTCCTTATTGTGGAACGGGATTTCAATCTTTTTTGAAAAGGAATATGCTATGGCCCAGGAAATTCAAAAATTAATCGAACAGCAGAAAGTGATTGCAATCTGCCGAAAAGTATATGGAGCAGAATTGTCAGCATTTGTCTCAGCAATTGAACGAGGCGGCATTCAACTTGTCGAGGTCACCTTCGATCAGCAAGACCCTCATTGCGTTCAGAAAACATCGGAAGCGCTTCAAATGCTGAATGAAACCTTCTCTGGACGTGCCTTTGGAGCTGGAACCGTCCTGACAAGAGATCAGGTAAAAGCCGCTTATGATGCAGGAGCTAAATATATCATTTCACCCAATACAGACATAGAAATCATCCGCTATACGAAAGATCTGGGAATGGTTTCAATACCAGGCGCTATGACGCCTTCAGAAATCATCACTGCGCACCATGCCGGCGCAGATTTTGTGAAATTATTTCCATGCGGAAGTCTTGGCGCTGCTTATATCAAAGAGGTGATGGCGCCGATCAACCATATCAAGATGATGGCAGTCGGCGGAATCAACATGGAGAATCTGGCAGCATTCATGAGTCTTGGTTTTACGGGTGTCGGCATTGGAAGCTCGTTATGCAACCGGAAACTTCTGAGTGAGAATCGTTTTAACCAAATTGAAGAGAATGCGAGAAGAATCCGCGAAATTTTATCCAATAATTAAAAGAGGATCCAGCATGGGAAAAGTAGTTGGTTTTGGGGATATGTTAGTCAGACTCAGTCCCCCAGGTTATCAAAGGTTTTTACAAGCCGCTTCGTTTGATGTAAATTACACAGGGGCGGAAGCAAATGTATTAGTCGGACTAAGTAATAACGGAATCGATACGGAATTTGTCACGCGGCTGCCTGACAATGCAATTTCAGCCTGCGCAGTTTCCATGCTGAAGCGTTTCTCAGTAGGGACTTCCCATATCGCCTATGGCGGAAATCGGCTTGGAGTATTCTATTGTGAAAAAGGAGCTTCTCAACGGCCTTCCAAAATTGTCTATGATCGAAAATATACAGCTATTTCGGAAGCGAAACCAACAGACTTCAATTGGGACAACATCTTTCAAGGTGCTGACTGGTTCCATTTCACAGGTATCACACCAGCTCTTGGCGAGCATCTACCGCAGGTCGTCGAAGAAGCCTGTCAAAAAGCGCATGCCGCCGGCATAACGATCAGCTGCGATCTCAATTACCGCTCTGCATTATGGTCTGAAGAAAAAGCTCAATCCGTTATGAAAAACTTGATGCAGTATGTTGATATTCTGATTGGAAATGAAGAAGATGCCTGCAAAGTGTTGGGCGCTGTGCCAGGAAATACGGATGTAAACTCCGGGAAACTGGATTATTCGGGCTATGTCAGTATCGCTGAACAATTGATCAACACCTATCATTTCAAGAAAGTCGCCTTCTCGCTGCGAGAAAGCATTTCGGCTTCAGATAACAATTGGTCTGCCATGCTGTTTTCGGATGGTAAATGTTTCCAGTCAAAAAAGTATTCAATCCATCTGATTGATCGTGTCGGCGGAGGAGATTCTTTTGCTGCAGGATTAATTTACGGACTGATGAAAGCATTCGATCCGCAAACGGTGATTGAATATGCAACTGCCGCCGCCTGTTTGAAGCAAACCATGGAAATGGATTTTAACCTGTCAACGGAAGATGAAATCTTCCGCCTGATGGGAGGAGACAGTTCCGGCAGAATTCAGAGATAAATCAGAAGAACACCTCCGATTTTGCAAGGATTACTGAAATAATTGATTACAGGATAAAAAAAATGCAAAAAGAACAGATTATTACAAAATTGAAAGAATGTGGACTCGTTGCCGTAATTCGCGCGAAAAATACTGAAGAAGCATTGAAAGTCGCCGATGCCTGCGTCAAAGGCGGCGTCGCAGGAATCGAATTAACCTACACTGTGCCGGGTGTGACGGACATCATTCATCGTCTGGCTGAGGAATATAAAGATTCTACGGATTTCATTATCGGAGCTGGAACCGTTCTGGACTCCGAAACTGCACGAATCGCCATTCTTGCCGGTGCCCAATACATCGTCGGACCCGCTTTTGATGCCGAAACTGTCCGCTTATGCAACCGTTATCGTGTCCCGGTCATGCCCGGAGCAATGAGCATCCGAGAAGTGATCATGGATCTGGAAGCCGGAGTGGATATTATTAAGATTTTCCCGGGTGAATTGTTCGGGCCAAAAATTATCAAATCCATCCTCGGACCGCTTCCGCAAGCCCAAATGATGCCAACCGGCGGCGTTTCATTAGAAAACGTCAGTGAATGGATCAAAGCCGGCGCAGTAGCTGTCGGTGTCGGCGGCGCACTCATTGGAGGAGCAAAAACCGGTGACTTTCAATCGATTACCGATATGGCGAAGAAATTCCTTGAGAAAATTAAAGAAGCTCGCGGGCTGTAAATCAAACAGGGAAAAATACTTTTTCTTTAACCTTCCAAAATATTTGTGAAAAATGAGCGCTGGTCTTTCTTTCGGGAAAGGCGATAACAGTGCTCATTTTTTATGGGAAAATCTCCAAAAAAAAATGCGAAAATGCGGCAATACGAAAAATGACTTTGATTCGATAGTTGGTCCATGCCTCGAACGGCTGTTGAAAATTCGCTTAATCGTTTTCTACTTGAGTTTCTCACTTTTTGAAAAAAAGTCCCTTTTTACGCTCAAATTTGGAGATTTCAAGGCACTAATTCAAGATACTCAGGAAGACACACATGGCAATATGTCATTGCGAGGAGGGCATCAGCCCGACGAAGCAATCTCTTTTCGTGTGGCACTCTTTACATTATGGGGCAGGGAGATTGCCACACCCCTTCGGGGCTCGCAATGACAGACTTTGCCACTGTGTGACTTGCATGGCAATCTGTCTTTGTGAGAAGAGCATCAACCCAACACGCTGTCATTGCGAGGAGGGCATCAGCCCGACGAAGCAATCTCTTTTCGTGTGGCACCCTTTACAGAATGGGGCAGGGAGATTGCCACGCCCCTTCGGGGCTCGCAATGACAAATATCACCCCTAATGGAACTCGCAATGACAGAATTCTCACCACTGTGTGGGCTCGTATGACAATTTGTCATTACGAGGAGGGTAGCTGAGTTTCTCACTTTTTGAAAAATCGTCCCTTTTTACGCTCAAATTTGGAGATTCCAGGACACTAATTTGAGAAAAACAGGTGGAAAAATTTCTATTAAGGAAATACTCGAAAATTCAGCAAACCGAAAAATGAAATTGATTCGATAGACTGGTCAATTCCTCGAACGGCTGTTGAAAATTCGCTTAATCGTTTTCTGTATCGAGAAATGTTATATCGATATCAAAATGAATCGATTCACCCGGATTTAAGAACCGGAGGGTGGCGCTCTTTTCGGCATTCGCAACACTGTCATAAAAACTGGTCATCGGTTCCAGCGCGCAATTATAGTCTCCGCGAAACCCGCCGGCTGTCACCCAGAATCCCAAATACGGGAAAATTTGCGGATCATATTGAATTTGAATTGCGGTCTGTTCATTAGGAAATCGGTAGCCAATGCGGCCTTCACGAACTTTGCCCCAAACAAAATATTTTTCATAAGATTCGCTTTCAGGCTGCGGAACCCTTGTGAAATCATAGCCTATCCCAAGCGGTGTATCCTCCGGGAAATCATAGATCGCTCCAGGATTGCCGAGACGTTTTGAGAGCAGTCCGTTCATGATTTTTTCAGTTCCCTTAGGAAAAAGAATCTGCATATTCTTGCGGTAGACTGAAAGACAATGAAAAGCCCAGAGATACGGGAAAGCAATATCGCTTTGATTCTCAATCCGCCAGGATCCATGAAGGGTTTGATCAGAAAGCTGAAATTGTTTCTGATAAGTATATCCCAGCAGATTGCTCTGATAATTCAGTACAGCTTCCTCCTCATGCATAGTAAGATCAAAGGGAGCCGACCATATTTCCCCATGATCAGGATAATGCACCGGATTGCCATCGATCATCACGGTCTCAGGGATAAGGGTCGGAAATGCATCATCAAAACCACACGCTTCAAAATCTTCAAACGAATCCCCGATCGCAGCATCGGTATAACCAGATTTCGGATTTTGAAACAAAAACTCAAAATTCTTCTTTTTATTGTAGAAGGAAGCAATTTTTCCACCTCGCTTCGGAAGAATCACAGCAGAGGAAGTATCTGACGATAAAAGAACCGCCTGTTCACCATTCCAGCTCGTTTTGGATATCATAATTATTTCCTCCCTTAAATCGAACAGATTCATTCGGGTAAATAAAATTTTTTATCAGCCATACGAATCAAGAGAGAATTATATCTCCCCATATTTTGAATCAGTTATTCAAAATAGGAAAAGAATTCATAGCTGTTCGTACGGTTTTGCACTTCGTGTAAAACCATAAGAATAACAAATTTTCTTGATTGACTCCAAAAGTAAATTTAAATTTCGAATTGCGAAATCGTGTAAATCCATTTTATCAAGTGTTTGTTATAATCATTTGCAAGATAAATCACAGCATCGTCACCTGAAGAAATATTCATTTTGCAAGTGACAGTTATCGTTGACAAATTCTTTTATTACTCACATTCCATAATGGACGGGCGGAACATGGAAGAAATTGAACTCATTTTTCCGGAAATGCGGCATAAATCGGCTGCATTGGCTTATAAACAAGAACACTTTGACCATGGGGAATACTCCATCCATGGAAGCGCGCTACTGGATAAAATGGATTCGTACGAAGAATGGTTGAAGATGATCCGTGATAATTCGGATGAAAAAACTGTTCGCAGTAGTTGGGTTCCATCCAGTACCTATTTTGCGTTTCGGAAAACGGATGGCAAATTGATTGGTATGATTGATTTTCGTCATCAATTCAATGAATATCTGCGAAACTTTGGCGGAAATATCGGATACAGCGTTTGCCCATCTGAAAGAAAAAAAGGGTATGCGGTCCAGATGCTGAATCTAATCTTGGAGAAAGCCAAACAAATCGGATTAAAAAAAGTGATGCTTTCCTGTTATCAAGAAAATGCCGCTTCAAGGAGAACCATTGAAAAATGCGGTGGCCTTCTGGAAAAAGAAATTCAGGAGCCGGACGGGAAAACCTTACAAATCTATTGGATTCAAATCCATTCCTGACACAGGAAATCCATCATGCAGACCACACGCTCACCGGAAACGGATCGGTTACGTGAACTTGAAGTGGTGCTGAAGAATGCACAAGTTCCGTATACGATTTTAAGTCACAATCGAACAATTCACTCTGCTGCGGAAGGTGCCGCTCAGGGCATTGGAGCGCTTGCTAATATGGCTCCGACATTCATCCTGCACACTGAAAACGGTTTTTTAGCAGCCATCATCTGCGGAGATACCCGTTTATCCTACAAAAAAATCAAACGGGCGCTTGGCTTGAAGAATCTGTGTCTGGCTTCTCCGGATGAAGTAAAACAAATCACGGGCGCTGAAATCGGATACGTCTCCTTAATCAATCCCGGATTGTCCACAATCGTTGATACACGGATTATCGAAAAAGAGACCATCTTTGGCGGCTGCGGCATACCCGAACATACACTGCAGATCAACCCGATGGATCTCATCCGTCTGACCCAGGCTTTCGTTTTTGACTTTACTGAACCAAAAGAATAACCGAAAAAAAGAGGGCTGATTGGAGCCCTCTATATCTTCACAGAAAGTAACAAAAAAACTGCTTTTTCAAGCAGTTTTTTTTAATGTATCAATGTTTCTGCAATCCCGCTTTGACGGTTTGCTGATCAAACTGGTCTTCCACGCAATCCCACTCTGCAGGAACATTGCCGGCGAGCAAAGACACTGCCAGCGTTTCCGCCTGGATGTATTCTGCATTTTCATGGATCGCTTCTGCCAGCAGCGGACTTGCTTCATAGATGACAGCAATGCGATCGGAAATTTCCAGTCCGGCAGTCTTGCGCAAATCCTGGATGCGGCGCACAAATTCTCGAGCCAGCCCTTCTTTGACCAGCTCCGGCGTCAGTGTCGTCTCCAGCGCGGCAATGCTGGATCCGCTGGTTGCCACGACAAAACCGGTATGCGCATTGGCACGGACTTCCACCTCTTCCGGAAGAATTTCATAATTTTCACCATCTACGGTTACAGTTACCGATTTTCCTTCCAATAACGCTTTACCAGCTTCCATCGGTTCCAGGGCGAGGATCGCCTTGCGCAAAACCGGGAATAATTTCCCATATTTTTGACCCAGTTGCTTCGGCTGCGGATTCAAGGTGAAGTCCATCGCCTCGGAAGCTGCATCCAGCAGCCGTACTTTTTTGACATTCAATTCTTCTTCCAAAATGTCAGCATACTTTTCGATAATCGGCCGATCTTCAGCCAGACCCACAGAAAACGCACATTCCGCCAGCGGCTGGCGAACTTTCAAGTTTTCCTTATTCCGTGCGGCGTGTCCCAGGGAAGCCAGGTCGACAACCAGATTCATCTCATGATTCAGTTGTTCGTCAATCAGCGATTCATCATAGACCGGCCAGTCCGCCATATGCACTGATTCCACAGCATCGGGATCGACGGAACAGACCAGATTCTGGTACAGCTCATCTGCCAGGAAAGGCATAGCCGGGGCAATCAGTTTTGCGACAGTCACCAAGGCTGTATAAAGAACCTGATAGGCTGCATTTTTATCGCCATCGCCTTCACTCTTCCAGAAACGTCTGCGGGAGCGGCGTAAATACCAGTTCGATAACTGATCCACAAAAGCCTGAATCGGACGGGTTGCGGCATTAACGTCGTATTCCTCATACGCCTTGGTGATGTTTCTGACCAGCGCATTCAATGCGGATAAAAGCCAGCGGTCCAGATCACTATACTCGATCTTCTGCTCTTTATTGGGAGTCCAGCCGTCCAGATTGGCATACATTACAAAAAATGAATAGGTGTTCCAAAGCTGCAGCGTAAAACTGCGCAGCACTTCATTGACCAGATTGGATGAGAATCGGCGTTCCTGACCGGCCGGGCTGGAAGTAAACAGATACCAGCGCATCGCATCAGCACCATTGTCCTTGATCACATCCCATGGAGAAACCACATTACCAATGTGTTTGGACATCTTGTGCCCTTTTTCATCCAGAACCAATCCAAGACAAATCACGTTTTTAAAGCATTCCTGATTCATTAGAAGTGTGCTGACTGCGTGCAGTGAATAAAACCAGCCACGCGTCTGATCAATCGCTTCACAGATATAATCCGCGGGATATTGTTCTTTAAATTCTTTCTCATTCTTTATCGGGTATCCCCATTGAGCGTAAGGCATGGCTCCCGAATCGAACCATACATCGATTAATTCCGGAACCCGGCGCATCGTTCCGCCGCATTGCTTACAGTGCCAGGTAACTTCATCCACATATGGCCGATGCAATTCCAAATTCGAATAATCTTTACCAGTCTTTTGTGACAGTTCTGCCCGGCTGCCGATACATTCCTGATGACCGCAGTCATCGCAAATCCAAACCGGCAGCGGCGTTCCCCAATAACGGTTGCGGCCCAACGCCCAGTCGATATTGTTTTCGAGCCAATTACCAAAGCGGCCGTGTTTAATATGGCCGGGATACCAGTTGATGCGCTCATTCAGCTCCACCAGCCTGTCCTTAAATTGACTGGTACGGATATACCAGGTGGGACGCGCCACATACAACAGTGGTGTACCGCAGCGCCAGCAGAAAGGATAGGTGTGTTTGATCTTGCCATGCTTCAGCATGCGGCCGCGAGAAACCAGTTCTTTGATGATCAATGGATCCGCATCCTTGACAAAAAGGCCAGCCCACGGTGTGACTTCCGGAATAAATTTGCCTGCGCCGTCCACTGTCATCAACAACGGGAAATCTTCCCGTTTTCCGACTTCGTTGTCTTCTGCGCCGAACGATGGAGCAATATGAACCAGACCGGTACCGTCTTCAGTCGTCACATAATCCGCCAGGACAATGCGATGTGCCGGTTTTTCAAGCGGCAGGAAACGATACAACGGTTCGTAACGCCATCCTTTCAAATCACTGCCTTTATAAGTCTCAAGAATTTTTACTTCTTCGCCTGGCAGAACAACCGGAACGAGCGTTTCCGCCATGATCAGTTTTTCAGTGGCACCATCTTCTTTGGTACGTTCAATTTTGACATAGGTGACATCCGGATGCGCAGCGACACCGACATTTGCCGGAAGTGTCCACGGTGTCGTCGTCCACACCAGAAGGTTCGTATCCGGTTGATCGATCAACTGCAGACGGAAATAAATCGATGGATCCTCAGCTTCCTGATAACCTTGAGCGACCTCATGATCGGCAAGCGGCGTCCCGCAGCGCGGACAATATGGTACCACTTTAAATCCCTGGTATAACAAATTGCGGTCAAAAAAGTTCTTGAGGATGCTCCATTCCGATTCGATATACTCGTCTTTATAGGTCACATAAGCCGTACTCAGGTCTACCCAATAGGCAACCCGCTCCGTCATTCTTTCCCATTCCTGTATATTTGTAAAAGCGGATTCTTTACAGAGTTTGTTAAATTTATCAATCCCGAAATCTTCAATCTGCTGTTTATTGGTAAATCCCAGTTTCTTTTCGACTTCGATTTCCACTGGCAGACCGTGTGTATCCCACCCGCCGCGCCGGCTGATATGACAGCCCTGCATCGTGCGATACCGGAGGACCACATCTTTGAAAGAACGGGAAAGGACATGATGGACACCCGGTTTTCCGTTAGCTGTCGGAGGTCCTTCGAAAAAGATAAATTCCTTCTTTCCCGCCCGATTGTCTGTTGATTTTTGAAAAATATCCTTCTCTTTCCAATATTTGAGGATACCTTCTTCCATTTCATTCACATTGAGTTTTGCCGACACTGGCTTGAACATGTTGTTCCTCCGAAAAAAACGAATTTCGTGTATGTTTAAAAAAATAACCGTCCCTATAAGGGACGGACAGATTCCGCGGTACCACCCTTCTTTTCATCATAATGGAATGATGAACGCTTTCATCCAGATAACGGTGGAATTATTCCGTCTCACTTACTTGTATGAAGCTGGCTCATACGTTCAGATCAAAGCTCCGAAAGGATTTTCTCTCTGCACATCGCTGCCCGGCTCTCACCATTCCGGATTCGCTGTAAACGAAACCACAAAGATACTCGTTTTCATCAACGCCTGATTTATGAGATATTTAACCATATTTTTAACATTTGGTCAAATCAGGTGCATGAGCATAGCAATTCGAAACATGAACTGTGAATTCATTGTTATTCAATCATCTTTACGCTCCGTACATAACAAATGAATAACAATTTTATTTAACTTTTTGCCGTTTTTTCGCAGAAAGGGGCACGACGAATGTACCTGCCACCATTCTCCCGATTCAATTAACGTCTTTTTAAGCGAATCTGCTGTTATCGTAGTTATAGGGGATGCTGGTACCGGCAACAACATCCTCAATTTTTTCAACGATCAACCAGTCGTCCATATTGCCTTGATGGTCAAATTGCAGCGGATCAATTTCCTGAACCTCTTTAAATTCTACAAGACACAGGCATTTTTTCGTCCAGCGAAGTATCTGCTTTTCGGAAAGATTCAGTTTATTTTGTCTGTCTCGAATAATTTTTTCGGCTTCCTCATCAGAAAGTTTCACAAAATTTTCCACATCAGCCACAATTGCTTTTGCAGAAATCAACCCGGTTCCCTTTTTCATAAAAAACAGGGGTTCACCCGCAAAAACTCTCGAATGCGGAATTTTTCTTCCGGCAGCGCCACGAATGATCATCGTTTTCTCTCCTGCAAGGATCTTTTCGAGTTCTTTTTCTTTGTCGTCACAATAAACCACATGCACCATATCGTTTCTTCTCCTGACATTTCCTGATCCGCATTGAATAATAAGGAGCGGATTTATTGTTATTCGGTTGTTTTGTAACGTGCAGCAACAACCGAATAACAATTTTTTCCTTTTTGTTGAAACTCAGAGGCTCCGATGTTTCTTTTCGATGGGCTCGTAGTCAAAATCGAAGCCAAAATGTCGTGGCCCAAAAATATCAAGTCCTTTTTGTGTACGCCATTGCTCCGGAGCAGGCAATCCAATCACCGTGACATTCATACCCTCCGAAAAATGAGGATTGATATTCGGCATATTGGTGTCATCATTAAATATGCAAATCAAATCTGGCGCCATCACATCCACTTTGCCATCTTTCCAGGATGCAATATGTTCATTCTTATACCAGACATGGTATTCGCTGCCGCTGAATTCGCCCTCTCCTTGAATATACGCATCACCCACTGTGAAGCCATCCACTGTATCATAGGTGTGTTTCGACAATTTTCCGCGGAATAACACATAACCGTTCATTCCGGCTGCGACAGCCATACCAGTCTGCTTTCCCTCTTGTAAAGCTGCAGTAAAGATTTTCCCGATTTTCCATGCATAGGAGATTGCTCCGCGAATAACGGCATTTTTTAATACTCCAGCCCGAGCCGGATGATCGGTCACACCGATGCTGTTCTTGCTGGCGACTGCCAAAGCTCGAACCAGGGCTTCTGCACGTGTATCATCAACTACTTGCGGAAAAACTGCCACATCACCAAATTGATTGGCGCATGAAATCGGATAAATCGGCAGATCGAAAATATTGTACGTGGAGTGAATCAATTCCGGGACTGAACGTCCGGCAGGATCTGCATCCATAATGAACCGATCCATCAGCGCTGCAGTATAAAACGCTTCTGCAGTATTTCCGCCGCCTAATTCCGTGGATATTACACCGTAAAATGGCTCACCAATGTAGGCTTCCATCGCCTTGTACGCCAGAAAAGCCAACGGATCGTTCAATTCCGGCAAACCTGCATAACGTGCTTCAAGTTCCGGTGTTGTCGGAGAGATGCTGCCGCATACATAGGGGGTTGCGATCCAGGCATCATCCGGCACTTCAGAAAAATCAACCATTCGGAACCGTTTCCCCAATTTAAAAGCCTCCTCAATTAATCGGATTCCCTTTTCCGGTGATCCCCCGCCGCCGGTTCCTAAAATGGTACAACCGTACAGTATTTCTTTAATGTCCTGCATTGATAATTCAATCATTTGAACGAATTCCTTCTCAAATATTTTATTTAATGAAACATCCAACAACAAACCTGTAAAAATGCTATAACCGGATTTTTATTAACAAATTTTCACGAAATCAAATAAAAAATTATCCGCCGATCAGCCTTTTCGCTTTTTCCGATACATCCGGATGAACAACTACGCCATTCTCCATAAACAATTCATCATCCAGCCAAACGGAAGAGTTCAGACACAACCCATCGCAATGTGATTTCGCCTGGATTCCATCCGGCGGTGCATCGACAGGGCTGAGATAGCCCATTCCCCACTCCGTGCATCCCCACACACGCTCATCCTCCAGCACATTGCCGCACATACGTGCCCCCGGATTAACCATAACATCCGTGAGCCAGACGGAACATATTAGGATCATCAAAGCTTTCCAGCCAGCGACGCAATTCATCAGCCTGATTTCCCCCATAAATCTTTTGTATAACACCATTTTCAATATCCAGAAAAACAGGTTCTTTAAGAAAACCGCAGGGCGGAGAAATTGTCCCGTCAAAAACCAGTTTGCCCTGAATGGAATCAAACTCAGGGAAAAAGCTGATTTGTCCGCTGAGAAAATGAGCTCCCGGAGTATCTGCCATCCCGTCATCACATCCAACGATCCTTTCTTTAACCAGCCGGAAAGAAAGATCATTTCCTGCAGGAGTTGTTATCCGCATTCGTCCGGCTTTTTGTGTCATTTCAGTCACCTGATGCAGAAAATCGGACAAGAGCGCGGCATCGATTCTGCCGATCAGCCGAACCATCATATCAACGGTCATCCCCACCAAACAGCTATACCGCAGCTTTTTATTCTCTTTCATTGCCCTCTCAAACGGGGTGGAATACAACAGCCATTGCTGGTTAAATTCGACCCAAGCGTCTGCATACAGCAATGCACCGGTCAATGAATCCACAGGAAGCATATTGTCCGCAGCTTTTCCGACACCAAGCGGTGAAGCAAGCACAATGGTCATTGGCTTCGCACCGGCAGTGTGTGCTGCAGCTGCAACTGCATTCACCACCCGCATGTCCGTCTGCGTATCGGCCGTGATAACAAGCGTCTCCCCTTTTTTCAGTCGAAACATATCATTGATCAGGATGGAAGCTGCTTTTGTCAATTCATATTCAAAATATTCAGTCATAATCTCTCCTGGTTACAATTTGAGTTGATTTCGGTTCTTTCTTTGTCAATGGCCATAAAATCTCAGGATTTAAGTAGATGACAGGCAGCCTGATGATCTTTATCAACATAGATTGCCTTTGGCTCGATTTCGGAACAAATTGGCATTACCCTGGGACAGCGCGTATGAAACCGGCATCCAGTTGGTGGATTAATCGCGCTGGGAACATTCCCTTCAATAGTCTGCAATTCAGAAAGGTTCTGCATGGATAATGATGGTATGGCATTGAACAATGCCTGCGTATATGGATGGACAGGTTGATTAAAAATTACTTCGGAAGGTCCCTGCTCTACGATCTTGCCTAAATACATGACAATAATACGGTCTGATAAATAATGCACAACACTCAGGTCATGAGAAATCAATATATATGTTAAACCCAGTTTCTCTTTCAATTGCTGCAAGAGATCCAGAATTTGAGCCTGAGATAAAATATCGATAGAAGAAGTCGGTTCATCCAAAACGACGAGTTTTGGTTCCAGCGCCAGCGCTCGAGCAATCGCAATCCGCTGCCGCTGCCCGCCGGAAAACTCATGCGGATATTTATACAGGCTATCTTTGGGCAGACCTACCATATCCAATAAAGATTCGACTTTTTCAGATAATGCAAGACCAGATAATTTCTGGTGAACACTTAGCGGCTCACCAATGACATTTCTTACCAGCATTCGGGGGTTTAAAGACCAGAAAGGATCCTGAAAAACAATCTGAATATTTTTTCGCACTTTATCTCGCATCATTTTTTGTGATACACGGGTAATATCCAACCCGTCAAAGATGATGGATCCTTCCGTTGAGTCTTCAAGCCGCAGCAGAACATTCACAAGCGTTGTCTTACCGCATCCAGACTCTCCGACCAGACCAATTGTTTCACCAGATTGAATCTCCAGATCGATGCCATCCACTGCCTTGACCCACTGTTTCTGTGTTTTAAAAAGGTGGTTAGATCGAACTGGAAAATACTTTTTCAAAGCTTCGACTTTTATCAGCGGCTGATTCATATAGTCCCTCCTGCATAAAAACAAGCTGCTTTTTGAACAGGATTCTGTATATCGTTTAACGATTCTGCTGACGATTCCGTTCGAAATTCTCTTAACATGGGGACATGCATGGAACAATTTTCTTTACCGATTGTGCATCGGGAAAAATAGGGACAGCCATTTTCTGCTTCCGGTTTGATTACTGTTTTCGAAAATTTCAATTTTTCTGATTTGCTGCGCGGAATCGCAGAAATTAATGTCTGTGTATAGGGATGCAGCGGATTTTGAACAACACAATTGCTTAATCCTTCTTCCACTAATTTACCCCGATACAAAATTCCCGCATTTCTGCAGAAAATATTCACCAGACTGACATTATTCCCGATAAACAGGACACTCATTTTAAAGTCACGCTGTAATTCGTCAATTAATTTTAATATACCAGCTTGAATCGTAACATCCAGGTTTCGCGTTGGTTCATCAGCAATCAAAAATTCTGCACCGCAGGATAAAGCTATAGCAATAATAATTCGTTGACGCTGCCCGCCGCTCAATTCATGTGGATATTTATCGATCAGGTTCATCGTGTCAGGCAATTTGACCATATCCAATAATTCGAGAGACCGCTTCAGACAAGCTTCACCCTTCAGCCCCTCCTGCCGTGTGATGACACGTTCAATTTGCTGCCCGACGGTGAAAACCGGATTTAGTGTCGACATCGGATCCTGAAAAATCATAGCCAATCGTTTCCCGCGATAGATTTCTGCCATCTGTTTTTCACTTTGCTTCAGAAGATCAACCCCATCGAACAGAATGCTTCCGTTCAGGATCATCCCCGCTGGTTTGGGCAGCAAGCCAAGAATGGTTAGTGCTAAAACCGTTTTACCGGCACCGCTTTCACCCACCAGCCCATACGTTTCACCGCGGTTAATTCGTAGTCCTTCAATATTAAGAACAGGTTTTATTCCTTCAAATGTCCTGAAACCGACAGAAAGGTCTTTGATTTCAAAATAGAACTGTGTTTTTTGATCTGTCATGGCTCTCTCCTAAAACTTTCTGGTACGCGGATCTAAAACTTCACGAATGCCGTCACCGATCAGGTTAAAAACCATCACCGTTATGAAGATTGCAATTCCCGGGAATGTACTGTACCACCATGCATTCAAGAAATAGGTACGGCTGGATGAAATCAACAATCCCCACTCAGGAATCGGAGGCTGTGCACCCAAGCCCAGAAAACTTAACGATGCAATTGTCAAAATTACGCCGCCGATGTCCATGGAAGCCTGTACGATGACCGGAGCCAACGTATTGGGGAGAATATGCGAAAAGATGATTTTTGGAAGTGGCGTTCCGATAGCACGTGCAGCGCGAACAAATTGGCGTTCGCGAATGGAAACCGCCTGTCCGCGGATAATTCGTGTATACCAGGGCCACCACGAAATCGCTATTGCCAGGATGGCATTTTCGAGACTTGGACCTAAGAATGAAGAAATGGCAATAGCCAATAATAAAGGCGGGAAAGACAGAAAGATATCGGTTAAACGCATGATGATCTCATCCGCAATTCCGCCCAGACCTCCAGCGATGGCGCCAAGAGGAGCCCCGATTAATAATGCCAGACCTACTGCCAGCAGAGCAGTACGCAACGATATACGCGTTCCATAAAGAATTCTGGAGAACAGATCACGTCCTAATTCATCCGTTCCAAACAAATATTGTCTGGAAGGGGGAAGAAGTTTATCTTTCGGATTTGTGTCACTGATCGCATGCCCCGGATAAGGGGCAATGACCGGAGCGAATATGGCGATCAGGATTAATAGCAGAATAATCACCATCGAAATGCGCTGCAATAAATTTCGATTTAAAAGGTAAAAAGTAACTTTCAATTCCCGAACAGCAGGCTGGATAGCACGTAATAGATTCGAATTTTGTGTCATTTGCAGCCTCTTTCAGGTTCGTACTCGGGGATCCAGCGCAATAATGATATCTGCGGCCAGGTTGAGAAGCACATAGGAAAATGCCGAAAAAATGGTAACCCCCATAATGGCAGGATAATCATTTCCGATCACAGCAGAAGAGATATAACTTCCAATCCCCGGCCAGGTAAAGATCGATTCGGTTAGAAACGTATTGACCAGCGTATATCCAATCGACAGCGCAACAACCGTTGAAGTTGGTCCGATGGAATTTTTCAGCGCATATGACCATAGGACTGTTTTTTCTTTTAACCCATAAGATCGAGCCGCAGTGATGTAATCTTCGTTAAGTATTTCGAGCATTGCAGACCGCGTCATTCGGGCAACCAGTCCGATAGGATACAGCGCTATTGTAATTCCAGGAAGAACAATGTGCCAGAGCGCATCAAAGAAAATCGTAAAATTGCCAGTGATAAGACAATCGAACATCAAAAATCCGGTGACTTTTGGAATATCCATCAGAATCTTTATCTCTGTACTCAACTGGCCGCCCATCGGAAAAATATCCAGAATTCTGAAAAAAACCAATTGCAGAATCAGACCAATCCAGAAAGTGGGCAAAGATACAGCTCCGATGGAAAAAAGACGGCTGAAATGATCGATCATCTTATCTTTCCGTTTTGCAGAGATGACCCCCAACGGAATTCCAATGAAAACAGCCGCTATTGTGGATAATAAGACCAGCTCCACTGTCGCAGGCAGACTTTCGAGCAGCTCCTGCGTAATGGGGCGTCGTGTCCGCAATGAATGACCGAGGTTTCCTTGAATCAAATCCGTCAGATATTTTCCGAATTGAACCAACAGCGGTTTATCCAGACCCAGCTCAATTGTTGCTTTCGCTATCTGCTCCTGGTTTGCACGCGGTCCAGCCCATTTCGCAGCAGGATTGGATGGTACAACACGCGCCACAAAAAAAGTAATGAATGCCACTCCCAGGAGGACAATTATTCCTAACAATACACGTCTGAGAATAAATTTCGTCATCCAGGCTCCTTCAATAAATGAATGATAGAAAAAAAGGGATTCTTTAGTTATTCTCAAGAATCCCGTCAAATAACCAGTGAATCAGTGATTCAAAAAATCAAAAGGATTCATCCACCGATTCAAATTTTGAAAAAAAATAAATAAATTGTTGTTGTGGTGTTTTTGCATGAAGCATAAAAACATCACAACAACATATTTTCGCTTTCTATTCGATGAGTTTATCCATATTTCGAATCGCTGGAATTCATTGTTGTCCTTACAGTTTTACGCAAAGTGCAAAACTACACAACAACGAATAATGCTTCTCATAGTGCGAATGGCTGTCACAGTAAGAGCCATCCGGACAGCTTTCCATTAATTCTGAATAGTCAGCTCATGGAAGAAAACTACCGTTGGATAAGCCGGGTTGAATTTAAAACCTTGAATCGTTTTGTACGTCACCCAAATATCCTGACGATCATACATAAAGATGGAAGCAGCATCGTCCAACAGCATCTTCTGTGCATCGATGAACATTTGTTTTGCTTTCTCAATATCCGATGATGTCATTTCATTTCCACCGTCAATTAATTGGTCAAATTCCGGATTCTTATAATAAGCCAGGTTGAACAAAGGCTCATCCTCTGAATGGAAAGTGGAATACAAGAATGAATAAGGACTGGGCAGATCTGGCCACCAATACATCATTAAGATATCCTGGCGTTGAGCTGGATCACCCAATGCCATTTCCCACTGGCTGTCCCATGGCATGCCGCGAATCTCAAGATTTACACCCAATTTGGCTAACTCAGACTTATAAAGCTCTGCAGTGCTTTTCTCTGACTCATTTCCGGCTGTATAGGTCAAGACAAGATTTAGATCGGATCCAACACCAGCTTCTTCCAATAACGCTTTAGCTTTTTCCAGATCATATTCATAACGCGGCAGCTGGTCGCTCCAACCCCATAAACCAGCCGGAACCATACCATAGGATTGCTGTCCATAACCACCAATTACCGTATCAATAACAGCTTGAAATGGGAATGCATAGGATAATGCCTGGCGCAGTTTTACGTTATCCAAAGGAGGTTTTTGGGTGTTGAACATCCCGATCAGATTTTGCAGAGAAGGATTAACCGAAACAACCACATCCGGATTGTTTTTCAAAACATCCACATCGGTATATGGCAGTTCAACCGTAATTGCTGCTTCTCCGGTTTCGATCATTTGCCTTCTGGTTGCAGTTTCAGAGACTTTCTTGAAAACAACAATATCGATACTGTTATCCTGCCATCCGCCCCAATATCCATCAAATTTTTCAAGAATCACTTCATCGCCCCATTTAGAGCTTCTTAACATATAAGGGCCAGTACCACAGCCAGATGTCTCATCAATCCAGGTATTGTCTTCATTCACACATTTGGATGAATAGATGAAAGCTGCATAACCGGTAGCCGCAACCAGATCGAGCGGATTTTTATAAGCCAGTTTAAATTCAACAGTAAGTGGATCCACTACATTGATCGATTCAACAGCAGACCAGATATAGGACGCCCCGGCGGCAAGCTGCATCGTTCGTTCAATCGAGAATTTAACATCCTCTGCAGAAAAATCATCACCGTTCTGGAATTTTACGCCTGATCGAAGTTTAAAGGTCCATGTTAATCCATCTTCTGAAACTGTATAAGATTCAGCCAACATAGGAATAATTTTTTCTTCGATCGAATCATAGCGCAGCAGCTGTTCATACATATTATTATGAACATGTATACCGTTTGAAAATTCAATCGCGGGATCCCAATTCGTGAGTGGCTCACTGTTTAGAGCATAAACAGCGAATGTTGGAGAATCCGCAGCAAAAGCCGTACCGGTAATTAGCAGAATACCGATCAGACCTAACACAAAAAATAATATCCTTGCCTTTTTCATTTTTCTCCTCTTTCGTGAAGTTGATAAAAGATACGATTTAAAGAAAATTCAGGCATCAAACATCTGCCGTTTTTCTTATCTAACACAGATATAAAAAGTATTAAAGGGTTATTTCGATTTTTATTGATTCGAGTGTCAGTTGAAAACCGATTATAACAAATAAAAACAAACAATCAACAGAATTTACAATATTCAGTATTTCGTAATTCAGCTCGTAATTTGGATTGGACGGTTGAAGAATCTATCCTTCTCCAGCGATTCGAAATATGGGGAAAATTATTGATTGTTGAATATTCTTTGCGCAGAGCGTAAAAACCACATAATAATCAGATTTCTCAATTGATTCGGAAGGATGGTTTCTATTTCGAATTACTGATCCTTCTCATATTTCGAATTACTGAGTATATTTTCAATAACTCGGAATATAAGGAGGATGATTTGTTGCAGTATTGCTTTTGCATGAAGCACAAAAACAACACTATAACAATATTTCTCTCATTGCCTAAAAGGTTTCAACAAATTTCGATTTATTGAAATCAATCTGAATAGTGACTTACAATTTCATAATCACATGAAGGATTAACATGAAAATCAGGATGATTGCTCTGATCACTTCTTCTGAAATCGCTTCCAAAGCGATTCCTTTTCTGCGAAAATATATTTCCAGTAATACTCAGATCAGTCTTGTTGATATTTTAAAAGGGAACTGCTTCTTTGGAATCGATTTATGAAGAAACGCTTGCCGCTCCACAAGAGGTTCAGCGGATATTGGAATCCGAACGGGATGGAATGGATGCAGTTATCATTGATTGTATGAGCGATCCTGGCTTTGATGCAGTACGCGAAGCAGTGTCCATCCCTGTAATCGGCCAGACTCAGGCATGCAGTTTTCTGGCATCAGCACTTTCACACCGCTTCAGTATTTTAGGCACTCGCAAGGACTATGCGCATAAATTTACAAATCAGGTTGCGGAATTTGGAATCAGTTCCAGGCTGGTATCCGTTCGAACGGTTGGCTTGACCGTTGAGGAAGTGGAAACAAATCCGGAAAGATTGTTGAAAGCACTGCTGGATGCGGGTGAACTGGCAGTTGTTCAGGATGGTGCGCATTCCTTAATTCCAGGCTGTACCTGAATGATCGGTCTTGCTGATGCTCTTCAGGAAGGGCTTTCTGAACGGGGAATTCATGTACCCGTATTGGAACCGCCTGCAGTTGCGGTAAAACTGGCAGAATTATTGACCGATTTGCATCTCAGTCAAAGTAAAATTACTTGGCCGCTTCCTCCTGAAAAAGAAATCAGCGGTTACCCGATAAGTGAATCATGATCATGGAGAAAAAAATGGAAACGCTTGAAGCAATCCGAACACGACGCAGCGTCCGATCCTATACTTCGGAACCGATAGATGACGCTGATCTTCAAAAAATTATCGAAGCGGCAGCCTCCGCACCCAGTGGAGGCAACCGCCAAAGCTGGCTGTTCATCAGTGTATGCGACCCCAAAAACATTGCCAGAATGCGCGCAATTTGTCCTGGGATTGTCGGAATCCCTGCCGGAATCATTGTATTATGCCTCGATTTGCAAGGTCAAAAAAGAGAAAACCTGCCAATCATCAATTATTTAGATATTGGAGCAGCAATGCAGAATATACTGCTGGTAGCACATGATTTAGGATTGGGTGGCTGCGCCATCGGGTCCTTTCATGTGGAAGGTGTAAAAGAATTTTTAAAGATACCAGATCATATGGAACCGGTTCTGTTGACCGTTTTGGGCAAACCCAAGAGTATTCCTTCCGCTCCACGGAAAAAACCGTTACAAGAAATCTATTTTCATGAAAGTTACAAAGAAAAATAAATGGAACTAACAGAGATTAAAAACGAATTGTTATTACTTGTTTCTTATATGATTACAAGTGCGCGCGGACTTTACGACGAACCCGAAGAATACGGTATCTTTCGGCTGATTGATGCTACCGGACGATTGTTAGCAATTATGGAATCATCAGGAATGTCCGATGATTTTATTGCTACGCTCAGAGAACAAATCGATGAAGAACGGGAATCATCGATGGATGATGATGCCCAGAAAAGACACCTGGACATGATGGTGCTAAAAATCGCCAAAGAGCTTCAGAATCGGTAACAGATCAAATCGAAGCGGGAATTAATCATCATCTGTCGATCACGATTAATAAAATTGGAGAAGATATGTCAAAAAAAATTTTGAAAACAAAGCAAGATTGTATCGATTTTCTTACCGGATTGAAACTGCTTGGAACAGGCGGCGGCGGTTCCATGACGACCGGAATGGAATTACTGACCAAAGCGCTTGATGAAGGGTTAACACTATCATGGATCGATGCAGCAGAATTGCCGGAAGACACGTTCACTTGTACCGCGTTCAGTTCTGGATCGATCTCTGCCGGTCGTCCGGAAAGTGAATCGGATATTTCTGAATTAGGAAAAAAATTAGGCATGGAGAATAAATTCGGTTTACGCGCTGCCGAAATGGCAGTGAAGGAGCTAGAGAAGTATTCCGGTGTCAAAGTGGGTGCTTTGGTTCCAGTGGAGTTAGGCGCTGCCAATGCACCAGCTCCGATGGTGGTTGCTGCCCGATTGGGAATAAGTCTGATCGACGGTGATTACAGCGGCAGAGCTGTTCCTCAGGAAATGCAGACAACTTATTTTTTGAAAGACTATAGTATCACACCGGCAGTTGTAACAGACTGGTGGGGGGATATCATTGTCATCAAAGAAGGCTCAGCTGCCATGGTCGAACGTTTAGGAAAAATGATGGCGATCGCCAGTTATGGCGCTGTATATTTTGCATCGGTCCTCTTATCGGCCAAAGATACAAGAGAAACAATTGTTCCCGGCACTTTATCATTGAGCTATGAACTCGGAAAAGCCGTCCACAAAGCGGTTAAGTCCGGACAGAATCCTGTAACAAAAATCATCGAACAACTGGATGGATGGAAATTATTCTCAGGAGTTGTAACCGGCAAAGAATGGGAGGATAAAGAAGGCGCCATGGCAGGGACAACGCATATCCGGGGAACTGGTGTTGATGAAGGACACACGATGGATATCTGGTTCTTGAATGAAAATCATATAGCATGGCTGGACGGGGAACCATATGTTTTCAGTCCGGATCTAATTATTAATGTCAATCCGAATACGGGTGAGGGATATTCCAATACAGAACTGAAGGAAGGTGATCCGGTGGCGGTGATCGGCTGTAAGATCAATCCAGTTTTCCGATCTGAAAAAGCGATTACCTATTTCGGCCCGCGATTTTGGGGTTTTGATTTTGATTACAAACCGATTGAAGAAATCATGACTCGACGTTAAGAAACACTGGAATACGCACGATCATTAATTCTTTGAAAGAGAATAGGTTTTTAGGATAAGACGCCAATAACCATTTCTCTTTTTTTATTCCGGTACAAGTATCTTACCAAATAGCGGGAACACAATCAACTCAGCAATTGCTATGAAAATTGAAACCAATTTTCATTATTGGATGTGTACTGTTTTTCATCTATTGTTCGAAATATAGATCTACTTTACGAATTAATTGAGATAGTCTGTTGTTGTGTTGATTTTGAGAGAAGTTCAAAAACAACACAACAACAAGATCGCTTTTTTTTCTTAAAAGGCTTTTCCTAATATCGAATTATTGAGCATAAAGCCGGAGGACACCGGAGTAAATGTCAAATCCGATTGAGAAATTATTTACTTTGTCGGAAGAATTTCAATCCAGTAACCATCTGGATCAACGATAAAATAGATTCCAAGTTTTTCATTTTCAAAACAGACACAACCCATTTCTTTGTGTTTTTTTAGTGATGCATCAAAATCATCAACCCGAAAAGCAAGGTGAAATTCATTATCTCCCAGGTCATATGTTGGTTTATTCCAGTCGCGCAACCACGTCAATTCGAGCTGCTGTTCTGTAATTCCATCCTCTAAAAAACAAAGTATAAAACTCCCATCCTCGGCTTCCTTTTTTCTGGTGACCTTCAATCCAAGTGCTTCGTTATAAAACTTCAGGGATCTCTCCAAATCAATCACATTGAAATTGTTATGCACAAACCGATATTTCATTTTTCATCTCCTTGTCCTGGCGCATTCCTCATATAAATCTATCACTGCTTTTCGGATCTGCATATATTTTTCATCAGCAATTTGAAATATGAGAAGAATTATGTATTACTCCGGTCAAAAATTATGTTCGATATATCAAATCGTTGCTTTTTCATAAAAATTCTTTTTCCCCCATTGAAAATAATTCCGTTGTGGTAAGATTGCTTTGTTAAGGTTATGCCTTAGGCAAAAATCACATCGGGGGAATTCATGGGAACCAAATTTATCTTTATCACCGGAGGCGTTGTAAGTTCTGTCGGGAAAGGTGTTACTGCTGCATCTTTAGGACGTTTACTGAAGCAACACGGATTTCATGTAGCAATTCAAAAATTGGATCCTTACATTAATGTATATCCGGGATTATTGAGCCCCTTGCAGCACGGAGAAGTATTTGTTCTGGATGATGGCGGAGAAGCCGATCTGGACTTAGGCCATTATGAACGATTCATTGATATCCGATTGACAAAAGCCAGCTCAGTTACTACAGGAAAGATTTATAAATCCATTCTCGAAAGTGAACGCAACGGCGACTTTAATGGCGGCACGATCCAGGTTATTCCGAATATCACCAATGAGATTTGCGCACGGATTAAAGCAGTAGCAGAACAAACAAAAGCCGATTTCGTCATTGTGGAAGTCGGTGGAACGATCGGTGATATTGAAGGGGAACCGTTTATTGAAGCCATCCGTCAGATCCGCAGTTCACTGCCCGCTGAAGATACCTTAAACATCCATGTCACCTGGCTGCCGTATATTCGTGCAACCGATGAGTTGAAGACAAAACCCACTCAGCATTCGGTCAGAACGTTACGCTCCATGGGAGTCGCTCCCGATGCGATCATCGCCCGGTCAGATTTTCCTGTTTCAGACCATTTGTGCCAAAAAATCGCTGATTTTTGCGATGTTGATGTTCAAGCGGTCATCCCGATGGTCACTTGTAAACAACTGTATGAAATCCCGCTAAAATTAGAAAACTCGAAAATTGGTGCCTATATTGAAAAAAGAATGAAGATTCAATCACCCATTGCTGTGCCGGACTGGTCAGAATGGGAATGGATTTTGAAAGAATCAACCCGCAAGAATAAACCGGTTGTTAAAATCGGTCTGGTAGGGAAATATATTGATTTTCATGATGCCTATTTGAGCGTGCGGGAAGCAATTCATCATGCAGCACTGCATGAAGGCGTCAAACTTGAACTCCATTGGATTCCATCACAAGGATTGGAAAACGGTGAATACTGGGATGAGATCCAATCGATGGACGGACTTCTGGTTCCGAGCGGACTTGAAGCAAGCGGTACCGAAGGAATGATCCAGGCAGCAAAATTTGCGAGAGAAAACCACATTCCTTTCTTCGGAATATGCATGGGAATGATGGCAATGGCAATTGAATATGCACGAAACGTATTGCAGCTTCAGGATGCAAGTTCCACGGAATTTAATTCAGAAACACCGCATCCGATATTTTATCTGCCGGAACAACACCCTGATCCGGATCATTACGGAAACGGAATGATGCGATTGGGCTTATATCAGGAGCACTTGCTTCCGGGAACAAAAATCGAAACATATTACCATACAACAGAAATTCAGGAACGACATAGTCATCAGTATGATTTTAATCCGGCGTATCGTGACATCTTTGAAAAAAGCAGAATGGCGCTATCCGGCTTTTCAGCAGACGGCAAATATCTTGAGTCGATTGAATTAAATGATCATCCATTTATGCTCGGAGTGATGTTTAATCCGGAATTTTTATCACGTCCGAACCGCCCACATCCGGTCTTCTCTGCTTTCATTCATGCAGCTTTCATAAAATCAAACCCATAGAGAGATATCTGATGATAAAATTCGATCTGTCTGTTCCCTATTGTACATTTTTTAAGTCTATATATTTTCCCGCATAGCGGGAAAATATATAGACTTAATTCCATTCAAATATTGTCTGATATGATCAGAATTGTAGGAAACAGAAAAATTGGTTTAATTTAATTCGGAGTTATTGTGATTGATATTCTTATTAGTGCAGTCTCTTTAGGCATCTTATGGGCAATTATGGCGATTGGTGTATTTCTGACATTCAGAATTTTGGATATCGCCGACCTTTCCTGTGAAGGTGTTTTTCCTTTGGGAGCTGCTGTTGCCGCAAAAATGATATCGCAAAACGGTGATCCTTTTACTGCCTGTCTCGCTGCAATTGGAGCCGGAGTTCTGGCAGGATTGGTCACCGGCATACTGCATACGAAACTGAAGATCCCGATCCTTTTGTCCGGGATCTTATCCATGACGGCGTTATATTCCATCAATTTGCGGATCATGGGAAAAGCAAATATTTCTCTGCTGCGAATGGAAACTGTCTATTCCAAAATTGGAAATCTCTTTCATCTGAGCGATAAAGCCTCAACCATTTTTGTCGGCTTGATTTTTGCTATCGCGGTCATCATTCTGCTCTGGTGGTTCCTGAATACAGAATTAGGATATTCTGTTCGGGCAACCGGTAATAACGTCTATATGATTCGGGCGATGGGTGTCGACACGGATAAAATGTTCATGATCGGTCTTATCATAGGGAATGCAATGATTGGACTGGCTGGGGCATTAATCGCACAAAATCAGAGTTATGCGGATATTGGAATGGGAACCGGCACCATCGTTATCGGATTAGCATCGGTGATCATTGGGGAGGTTCTTTTTGGAAAAAGAAATGTCTTCCAGCATATGGTTTCCATATTACTCGGAAGTATTGCCTACCGTATTATCATTTCGCTGGTATTGGAAATCGACTTTAAGATAAAAATCGCGGGTCTGATCATACCGATTTCAGTGGAACCAACCGACTTAAAATTGTTTACATCGGTTATTGTAGCATTTGCACTTTCCCTGCCTGTCATCAAACAATTATCTGCAGGGAAAAAAGCTTCCAAAACAGCAAAATCCTGAGAGAGGAGGATGGTCACATGCTAAAAGTTGAAAAAATTACAAAGATATTTGAACCTGGCACAGTCAGTGAAAAAGTCGCCCTCAATCAGGTGGATCTGGTAATGAATGAAGGTGATTTCGTTACAGTAATCGGTGGAAACGGAGCCGGAAAATCCAGCCTTTTGAATGCAATTGCAGGACGGTTTGAGGTTACATCCGGAAGTATTTTTATTGATGGAACCGATTTGACACGACAACCGGAATATAAAAGAGCCCAATGGATCGGACGCGTTTTTCAGGATCCCATGATGGGCACTGCCGCAAATATGACAATTGAAGAAAATCTTTCCATCGCGTTACGACGTGGAAAAATTCGGACGTTAAACTGGGGTATCGGCAAAGGTGAAAAAGAAGTCTATATTAATCACTTAGCCCAGTTGGATCTTGGTCTTGAAACGAGGATTAAAACAAAAGTCGGACTGCTTTCCGGGGGTCAGCGGCAGGCGCTGACACTTCTGATGGCAACCATTAAAAAGCCAAAGCTTTTGCTGCTGGATGAGCATACTGCAGCACTTGATCCCAGCACTGGCAGAAAAGTCCTTTCACTGACAGATAAACTGGTTAAAGAAAATCGTCTGACTACGCTGATGGTTACGCATAATATGAAAGATGCAATTCAATATGGAAACCGGATCATCATGATGGACGAGGGAAGAATCATCGCTGACATCCCGCTTGAAAAAAAGAAAAATATCCAAGTGGAAGATCTGATCTCCTTATTTGAAAAGACCAGCAGATCCGGAATCGCCAATGATCGATTGCTGTTAGCCTAAGGTTCCATAATGATTGAAATTATATTTGGAGATAATTTAACAGAACTGAAAAAATTGGCAGACCAATCCGTAGATCTGATTTATATTGATCCTCCTTTCAATACGGGAAAAGTACAAAAACGGACAGCGATGAAAACCACGCGCGATGAAAATGGCAGCCGGATCGGTTTTCAAGGACATCATTACGTCAACGAAAAAATCGGTTCAAAAAGCTATCAGGACTCTTTTGGAGATTTTTATGCGTTTCTGCAGCCCCGAATCGAAGAAGCGTATCGAATTTTAAAAAATAACGGTTCCTTCTATTTCCACATCGATTACCGGGAAGTTCATTACTGCAAGGTTTTAATCGATGAAATTTTTGGAAGAGATTCATTTCTGAATGAAATTATCTGGGCGTACGATTACGGGGCGCGGACAACGAAAAAATGGCCTCCGAAACACGATAACATTCTTTTCTATGCCAAAGATCCGAATCACTACACCTTCAACACCGATGATATGGATCGGATTCCATATATGGCGCCAGGACTGGTGGGGAAAGAGAAGAGTGAACGCGGCAAATTGCCAACAGATACCTGGTGGCATACCATCGTTCCGACAAACAGCAAAGAAAAAACAGGCTACCCGACACAAAAACCATTAGGAATCCTGCGTAGAATTATCCGTGCATCCTCCAATCCGGGAGATACTGTTTTAGATTTTTTTGCCGGCAGCGGAACGACAGGAGCAGCTTGTGCCGAATTAGGCAGGAACTGCATACTGATGGATAATAATCCGGAAGCGATCCAAGTTATGAAAGAAAGGTTAAAAACCGCAATATAATGCTCAATTTGGTAGCGACACCCATCGGAAATTTGAAAGATATCACACTGCGTGCACTTGAGACGCTGCAGACTGCAGACTATGTTGTCAGCGAAGACACCAGAAAAACCGGAATGCTGCTGCACCATTTTGAAATCAAAAAACCGCAGATATCCTTCCGCGAGGACAACGAACAAAAAGCATTGCCCAAAGTGATGGAGCATTTAAGAGCCGGTGAAAATGTCGCGCTCGTCACCGATGCCGGCTCACCTTCAATTTCTGATCCGGGATACCTGTTAGTCCGAGCAGCCATTGCAGAGGGCATCCCTGTCAGTGCAATTCCGGGTCCCACAGCTCTGATTATGGCGCTGACGTTATCCGGACTGCCAGTTCATTCTTTTACGTTTCGCGGTTTTCCTCCCAGAAAACATGGTCCGCGAAAACGTTTTTTTGCTGTGGACGCAGAAAGCCCGCATACACTGATTTATTATGAAAGCCCATACCGGTTAGTTGCTTTTCTTCAGGACGCAATAGAAGTATTTGGTGATCGATCTGCCGCCGCAGCGAACGATCTGACAAAAATGTTCGAAACTGTCGATCGCGGAAAACTCAGCTTCTTACTTGAAAAATTCCAGGCAGAACCTCCGCGCGGAGAATATACCATCGTGATTACTGGTTCTGACGGTAAGTCTGCCGAGGATTCAGAACAGGTAACAGATGAACAGGAAGTGGACTGATGCACCGCTTTTTCATTCCGAGTGAGAATTTCAACGCGGATCCAATCATCCTTCCATCAGATACTTCAGATCAGATCCGAAAAGTTTTGCGATTAAAAGATGGGGAGACCATCTGTTTACTGGATAATTGCGGCAATGCCTCCGAAGCAGCAATTGAATACATGGACGGAAAATCCATCTGTGCTCATGTGAAGCGATCATATCCGGTATCAAATGAACCTGGATGCAGAATCACCCTGTTCCTCTCCTTAACACAGCGCGAAAAATTTGAGTGGATGCTGCAAAAGTGTACCGAAGCAGGAGCTTCTGTGTTTATTCCCATTTTTTCCGAACGCAGTCTGGTCCGAAATACGGATGATGTGATTCAAAAATATCCGCGCTGGCAGAAAATAATACAGGAAGCAGCAGAACAATCAGAACGAGGCATAATCCCTGCACTGCGCCATCCAATGAAGTTTTCTGACGCGATCCGAACAGGTTCAAGCGACTCCATCCGTCTGTTTTTCTGGGAAGAAGAACGGAATCAGACCTTACAGCAAGCCCTGCAGCCGGTTAAATCCAAATTATCCGCAGCATCCATCATCATCGGTCCGGAAGGTGGTTTTTCACAGCAGGAAGCTAATCTTGCCGTTTCCGAAGGCTGGTTGACAATAACGATGGGAAAGCGGATATTCAGAGTAGAAACCGCTGCAATCGCATCGGTTATCCTGACCCTATATGAACTGGAGCGACAATCATAATCAGCAGGATGCTGCATTTTAGATGAAAAGAAATTATTGTAATTCATTATTGTTCGAAAGGATCATCGAAATTTCGAATTCAAATCGGTTCTTTCTCTGTCAAAAAATCGGGAACAAGTATTTGTTATAGCGTTATTTTACGATTAATTCGAAAGATAAATGGATATTTCGAATTGTTGAGCTAAAGGTAACAAAAACGTATTTATGATATACTAAAACTGGTCAACAATTAATAAAAATTCTTCTACCAGTTATTCGAAATATGAGCAGGATAGATTTGTTGTTGTGTTGCTTATGCGCATTACGTAGAAGCAACATAATAACAATTTTTCTCAATAGATTCAATCGTTCGGCCAATATTTCGAATTGTTTGTCGTGTACAGGGTCTATTGGTTCAGGAATCTTTTCCGGTTGTTTCAGAAGGTGTTCCTGAGCTAATGATTGATCAGATGGATTGGAAAATCCAGATCAGCCCTCAAAGTGAACCCCCAGTTTTTACACTGAAGGGAATAGGGTATTTTGAGGAAATCATGTCAATAACAAATTCAAATCTTTCTTATGAACTCCCGCAAAAGTTTGAAAAACGTATCGGCTTAAAATTCAATAACACTTTATTGTTATGCAGGGCTTTAACTCACCGATCTTTTCTTAACGAGCATCCGGATGCAATCGAAGACAATGAGCGGCTTGAATTTCTGGGAGACGCTGTATTGGATTTTGTTGTCGGTGCATGGTTGTATAATGAACTACCGGAAATGCCGGAAGGAGATCTGACAAAATATCGATCTGCACTGGTTCACACCGAACAATTGGCAGAATTCGCTCGCAAGATCAACCTGGGAAAAGCATTAAGGCTTGGCAAAGGAGAACTGCAAGCAGGGGGAAAAACAAAAACCGCACTGCTCTGCGATGCATTTGAGGCAGTCATCGGTGCATTATATCTGGACCAGGGAATCGATGCCGTCCAAAATTTTATCCTGCCTTTCATTTCAAACGCGCTTGAAGATATTGTATCCAATCATAAAGGAGATGATCCCAAAAGCCGTCTTCAGGAAATCGTTCAAGCGCAGGAATTGCCTATCCCGCATTATGTCGTTGTAAAAGAGATAGGTCCCGATCACTCAAAAATCTATGAAATTGAAGTTGTAGTCGGAGATAAAACGCTCGGAAAAGGACGCGGTACGAGCAAACAACTGGCGACAAAAATGGCTGCACAAGATGCATTAACCAATCTGGGATATGGGATCTACGGTCAATGACCGATGAGACACACTTTGCTCTCGGATTTACAATCCATCGAAAAAAAAAAGCAGTAATCTGATTTTTTCGTGAAAGAAACAATGGCCCTCCGATTAAAATCAATCGAACTCCAGGGATATAAAACATTTGCAAATAAAGTCCGTTTTGAATTCCCGGCACGGATCACTGCAATTGTCGGACCAAACGGGTCTGGCAAATCAAATATATCAGATTCCATCCGCTGGGTTTTAGGCGAACAATCCTATTCATTGCTGCGCGGCCGAAAAACGATGGATATGATTTTTACTGGTTCGGAGCAAAAAGCACGTGCCGGTATGGCATCCGTCTCGATTCTATTTGACAATCAAGACCATTGGCTGCCGATTGATTATGAAGAAGTGTCAATCACCAGACGAGCTTTCCGGGACGGCGATAACGAATACGCAATCAACGGTCAAAAAGTCCGACTGAAAGACATTAATGAACTTTTAGGGCAATCAGGATTGGCAGAACGCACCTATACTGTCATCGGACAAGGATTGATTGACAATGCGCTTTCACTGAAACCGGATGACCGTCGTAAATTCTTTGAAGAAGCAGCCGGAATCGGACTTTTCCGCAGCCGCAGAGAAGAGGCATTGGAACGGTTGGATGTCACACGCAGAAACATGGAACGGATTGGTGACATCCTTGGAGAATTGGAACCGCGCATCCACAGCCTGGAACGTCAGGCGAAAAAAGCACGCGAATATGAACAAATTAAACAGGATTTAAAAAGCCTGCTTCGGGAATGGTATGGGTACCATTGGCATAAATCGCAGCAACTGTTGATCAGCGCCATGAACCAGCATGCCGTTCAAGAAGAGAAAACAAATCAGACAAGACTGGAATTTGCCGAATTCGACAACCACCTGACAGCCTTACAGGAAAAAGTCCGCACAACCCGTCTGAATCTGAGCCAGTTGCACAACCGGTTGTCTGATACACACCATCAACTCGAACAATCTAACCGAAGTTCAGCCATTCTTGCAGAACGTTTGACCACAGCGAAAAATCAGCTGGCAGAACAATTGAAAGAAATCGATTCCACGGTTGCCGAATTAGCGATTCTTGAAAATCGTAAGAAAACATATGAGAATGAAATTATTGAGCTTCAAAAAAGCTGCGAGACTGCGCTTCAACAAAAGGATCTGGTCGAACAGGAATTACAAGGAAAACAAAGCGAATTAAAACGGCTCCAAAATGAACGAACTGAAAGAAGAAACAGCCTGACAAAAATTGAAGCGTCGCTGATTCGTTTGAATGCGCGTAAAGATGAGCTTCAGAATCAGATGAATTCTTTGACACAATCGATTGAAAAATTAAAAATCGCCTTGGAAGATCACCAATCCAATCTGGCATCGATTCGCAATGAATCCACCCGATACAGCGCTGAGTTTGAAAAAACCGAATTATTCCTTAAGGAAAACATACAGAAGCAGAATCAGATCAGAGAGACACTGCAAAGCCTCGATAAGCAGCGTTCCGGTTTATTAGCAGAACAAAACAAAGCAGAAGTGGAATTCTCTCGCTGCGCAGCACAAATTGAAGTGATCAAAAACGCGGATCAGAGTTTTGCCGGATTGAATCAGGGCGCCCAATTTCTAATTAAAGTAGCAAAACAAGGGAAACTGCGTCAAAATTTGCGGTCTTTAGGAAGTCTTTTCATAATTCCAAAGGAATACGAAATCGCAGCCGCTTCTGCGCTGGGCGATCATTTAGATGCGATCTTGATGGAACCGGAAGATTTGAATTATGCAATGGATCTGTTATGCAGCGGTGAAAACGGCCGCGCTGTAATGATTTCAGAAGCCTTTCATTCAGAACGTCATTCCGGTCAGAATAATCCCGCATTGGAATCGCTGCCCTGTCTGATTGACCTGATCCAATTCGATGAAACGCTGCATTCCATTGCCGAAAGGCTCTTTGGAAATGTTTATCTGGCAGAATCACGAAAACAAGCCATGAAACTGCAATCCGAGTTACAGCCGGATCAAATGATTGTAACGCTATCAGGAGATACATTTCGTGCAAACGGCAGTATTATTTCGGGTAATGAAAATCGGCATCTTGTGCTTTCACGTCCCAGAGAAAAGCAGGAATTACAGGAAAAAATGGCTGCAGCGCAAGAAAAAGCAGCGCAGCATCAAAATGCAATAAAGGATCTGGATTTAACCATTGAGCTGACACGCAAAGAAAATCAGGAAATCAGCGTTCATATCACAGAATACCGTGCGGCACTGGACACAATTCAAAAGAAAATGTCTCAGTATTCCATGGAAATCCAAAAGCAGGAGCAGACAATTGCATTCCAGAACCAGCGAATTCGCGAATATGAAAAACAAATTCAAGCAGCCTGCAATACAACCACGCAAGATGACAGCGAAATATTAAAGCTGGAAAAAGAGAGGAATGCACTCCAGGAGACAATTCATCAGCTGACCAATTCGATGCATCAAATTCAGTTGGATGAGCTGCAAAATCAACTACACCATTGGACGCTGGAATGGACTGTTACAGATAAATCAATCCGGGAAACACAATTCCGAATTGCTGATTTGAATGCTCAGATTCAAAAAAACCAGCAAAAAAAGCAACTTAATGAAACAAAAGTCGCAGAAATCAATCATCAAATCGATCAAATGATCCAAAATGAGATTGAAATCAGGAAAGAATCCGAAGAAATCAATTTGCTGTCAAAATCCATTGAAGCGGAGATTGCGCCAGAAGAAATTGTATTAGCAAAACTGGAGGAAGAACACAATACGGCACAAGCTGAATTTCAGGCATTCCAAATCAAATTGAGCGCGGCTGAAAAAGCATTCGCTCAATCACAGATCGACGTAACCAGAAACAAAGATCAGCTTGAGATACTCCGAAAACAAATTGAGGATGATTTTGGATTAGTGGCATTTGATTATTTTGATCAGATTCAAGGACAAACACCGCTGCCGCTTGGAGATTGGGTTGATAAACTGCCGATCATTGAATCCTTACCGCCCGAAATGGAAGAACAAATTACCCGTCAAAAAGCTTTCTTATATCGGATGGGTTCCATCAATCCGGAATCGATTACGGAATATAAGACCGTCAATGAACGCTATCTTTTCCTGAAAACACAAAAAAATGATCTTGAAAAAGCTGCCGGCGATTTGCGCAAAGTAATCAACGAATTAGACGAAATGATGAAGAATGCGTTTCAAAAGACGTTTGAAAAAGTTCAAATTGAGTTTGCCACAATGTTTACACGGCTCTTTAATGGAGGGTCAGCGAAACTGATTCTGACAGATCCGGATGATCCGAATCAATCAGGCATTGATATTGAAGCGAAATTACCAGGTCACCGGGAGCTGGAGCTTTCCCTCCTTTCAGGCGGTGAGCGCAGCTTAACATCCGTCGCACTTGTTTTTGCGCTCCTGCGGGTCAACCCGACACCGTTCTGCGTGATGGATGAAGTTGATGCAGCCTTGGATGAAGCCAATGTCGGCCGTTTTTGTGAACTATTAAAAGAACTCAGCCAGGAAACTCAGTTCATCGTGATTACGCACAACCGAAATACTGTCGAAACCGCAGATGTGATTTATGGAATCACAATGGGGCGCGATTCAGCCAGCCAATCCGTCAGTCTGCGACTTGATCAAGTAAGTAAAGAAATCTTAAATTAAAATTTATGGGTTTTTTGCCAAGCCGGATGATTCGGAAGAATCAATTTCCTGATCACGTTCCAACGTCCGGATTCCATTCCGAATCTGATTGATGGAACGATCCATTTCATATTCAAGCCTTTTTAAAGTATCCAAAGCATATTTATCGGCTTCACGTTTAATCACTTCTGCTTCCGTTTTTGCCTGAGAAGTTATCTGCTCCGCTCGTTTATTTGCTTCATTGACGATTTCATTTTTTGAAATCAGTCCTTCCCGTTCTTCTTTTGCACGTTCGATTATCCGCTCATGTTCTTCTTTTGCCTGCGCTAAGATTCGATCTCTTTGTGCTAAAACCTGCTGACTACGTTTTATTTCATCAGGAATCGATACGCGCATTTGATCGATTATATCCAACATGCGATCTTCATCCAGAATTACATTATGGGTCAATGGAATTGAACGACCTTGACTGAACAATTCTTCCAGTTTATCAACAAGATTCAAAATATCCATGTTCCCTCCAATTTACCATCAATATCATTCAATTCAATGCAATAAATATGCCATCTTCTTCTATCGCCAAATCAGCAGATTGTTTGAATTGTAAAGGAACCAAAGCATAAACAATTCGTTATTCCGTCAAATCCGGCAAAGAACAGTGGAATTTTCCAACAAGGTTCAGGATCTTTCCTCATATTCGTCAGTAAATCATGATATAGACATACCTTCCGAATAGAGAGAAAGAATATTTCGTTGCTGTTTTTTATGCGAAGAATAAAAATAATACAACAACGAAATACTCTTCTTATTTTTTCGAATCGCTGCTTATTCGTCCGATGATTGATATGGCAGAAGTTTTTTCTTCATCGCTTCCTCCACATAAGGCGGAACCATCGTGCTGACATCCCCTCCCAATGCTACAATTTCTTTCACAGTGGAGGAAGAAATAAATGTGTAACGGTGATTAGTTATCAGAGAAACCGTTTCAATACTCATGTCCATTTCCTGATTTGCCAGTGCCATCCGGAATTCATAATCAAAATCCGAAAAAACACGTAGTCCACGCACCATTACTTTTGCATCGATTTCTTTAACATATTTTATCGTAAGCCCCGAATAACTGACAACTTTGGCATTTTTAATATCGGATGTAGCCCGCTTCAGAAGCGCCAGCCGCTCTTCAGCAGAAAACAATACATCTTTTTGCGGATGCTCGTAAACAGCAATAATCAATTCATCGAATATTGATGCAGCTCTGCGCGCAATATTAATATGCCCGTAATGCACCGGATCAAAACTTCCTGGAAAAACAGCGCGTGTTAACATCAGCTAATCTCTCCTGATCGTGACTGTAAAGCTTTATCCACTTCATCCTTCAAGAATTGATTCGCTTCTGATGAAAGATCTGGATCTTGTTCAAAAAGTTTTTCGGCTTCCGCTCTGGCTTTTTCAATCAACCGAATATCTGTCAGAGAAGCAAGACGTAAATCCATAAAACCGGATTGCCGGTTTCCAATGAAATCTCCCGGTCCGCGCATATTCAGATCATATTCAGCCAGTTTGAAACCGTCGTTCGTTTCAGTCATGGCTTTCAGTCGTTCATTTTCTGCAGCTGAATCATTTTCCGGGATGAGAATACAATACGATCGATCAGCGCCGCGTCCGACACGACCGCGAAACTGGTGCAACTGTGCCAGTCCGAAATGATCCGCTCCCTCGATTAACATCACGGTTGCATTGGGAACGTCAACGCCGACTTCAATCACGGAGGTGGATACAAGAATATCCGCTTCACGGTTCTTAAATGCCTGAAGAACCGCGTCTTTTTCGTCACCTTTCATTCTGCCATGCAGCAATGAAATTCGCAAATCAGGGAAAATTTCCTGCTGAAGTCTGGATTGCGCCTCAACAGCTGCTTTTCCTTCTCGTTCGTCATCATCTCCCTGTTCCACCAGCGGATATATGATAAAAGCCTGATGACCGGATTTAATTTCACGTTCGATTAATTGATAAATACGCTCACGGCTGATTGCCTGCATCACAAAAGTCTCGACCGGTTTGCGGCCAGCTGGCATTTCATCGATCAGTGTCAAATCAAGATCTCCATAAATCGTTAATGCCAGAGATCTCGGAATCGGCGTAGCTGTCATGACCAGCAGATGCGGATTTGTCCCTTTCGATCTTAATGCTGCGCGTTGCTCAACTCCAAATCGGTGTTGCTCATCAATGATCGCTAACTGCAGGTTTTTAAATTTGACGGGATCTTCAATAATTGCATGTGTGCCGATGACAACAAGAATTTCTCCGCTACTAAGTTTTTCTTTTATTTCCCGCTTCTGATTTTCAGGAGTGCTGCCGATAAATAAAGCAATTTGTTCCGGCTGAATCTGGATATTTGCGCCATCATTACGAATTTGCTCCAAAAAGAGGAGAAAATTCCGGTAATGCTGTTCCGCCAAAATGCTGGTTGGTGCCATCAGAACCGATTGACCGTCGGAATTTGACACTATTGCAGCCGCGATACAGGCAATGATCGTCTTTCCTGAACCGACATCGCCCTGAATTAATCGGTTCATGGGAGAACCTGAATTCAGGTCTTTACGAATATCAGCAATCGCGTTGACTTGTGCGTTTGTCAATTGATAGGGTAGGCATTCTTTCCAACGATTCAGCATATCATCCGATATTTCAAAACGATCTGCCGTATTGGAGATCCATTGCCGTTTTTGCAGCAAAACACAGAGTTGCAGAATAAAAATCTCATCAAAAGCAAGGCGTTTTCGCGCTTCTTGCAACATATCCTGATTCGATGGGAAATGGATCTGTTCAATCGCTTTGGTCAGTGGCAGAAGGTTAGCAGAATCCAACACAGAATCAGGAAGAAATTCCTGAAGGTATCCTGACCAGTGACGAACGGTATTAAAAGCCATTCTACGCAGAAAGTTTTGCTTCAAATTCGAATTTACAGAATAAATCGGAACAATTCGGCTTGTATTTAAGTTCTCCTGTTCGCTGGGTTCCCAATCCGGATTATTCATAACAGGACGGCCAAGATAAATGTCAATTTTTCCTGAAAGAACAATTGGTTGACTGACGCGAATCTGATGAACCAACCAGGGTTGATTGAACCAGGAAACCCGAATGTAACCAGTGCCATCACCGACTACGGCTTCCGTGATCTGATATTTGCCGCGCGTCTGGTTTTCAACGGAATAAACAATTCCGATGACTGTAACAGATTCATCGGGGATCAGTTTATTGATGGTTTTAAATTGGGAATAGTCATCATAACGGCGCGGGAAGTAATACAGAAAATCTCTTACTGAGTAGACATTTTGTTTTGCCAATGCTTTGGCATTTTGAACTCCGATGCCGGGAATATTGATGACCGAACTGTCTAAAGAAGGGTCGCTCGAAGATCGCTCGCGCTTTCGATACATTTTTCGCTCTCGAGATGCAAGATCGCCAGCAGGCTTCTCAGACGCTGATTGCATATCCGCAAGGTTTTCATCATTTTCGATCACAACTGAGCGTTCATTTGCAGTTTTTCGTTCTGCTTTTTGGAGAGATCCGGAATTTTGGATCATCGGATTTTCAGGCTGCTCAAGCGATGCATAATTCGTGCGAATGGTTTTATTGTGCTTTGTATTGAGATCGCTTTTTTTTATCAGACTTTCCGGCATTCGCCCAATGCTACTGATCATGTCTTGAATCGACTGTTCTCTCTGATTGATGTCTAATGATCCATAAGAACAAAGAAAAACAGAAACGGTTTCAATCACATTTTTTGGAATGCTCGCACCGGATGCTTCCTTTTGCCAAATTGATTGGAATTTATCCAGACCGCCTACTACTGCTCGGTTATCATAACCACGATTAATTTCCAGTTGAATGAATCTTTGTAATTTTTCTATTGGTGACAACATAATTTTATTTTATCGTATTTTAAAAGTCGTAATTCTTTCATTTGATATTCAGGTTTCATAAAATCTTTGGTTATCCGCGCTTCTGCTTTCTCATACCAATAAACGAATAAATGGTTCTATAGAATTTGGAAAAAAACATTTTTTGGTCTTTAAATTCAGAGATTCGAAATATCGACATGCTATTCGAATCAATCGGGAAAAACCTGTTGTTGCAATGTGTTTGTGCAAAGCGTAAACACATTGCAACAACAAAGAATCCTCTCCATATTTCGAATTGTTACGTATGATTTTACAGAAAGAATACAATCAAAAGACCAGAATTTTTTCCTGTATTTGATATACCGGTTCCTATTTCGAATGGTTGGATAAGAACCGAATTCATTGAGAATCTTCTGAAATATTAAATCGGTTGCTTCTTTCGATCGATCTTTTAAAGAACCGATCCGGTTTACATCATCCAACTTGGAATCGTATACCCTGACATGAAAAGAATTCAGGATAATCCCTGAATCCATTTTGGACAAATGCCTGCCATTATTCAATAGCAATAATGAAGAAGTAATGCGGTTGACCTCCATAATGGTACTCAATTTCATGGTCGGGATATTTTTCCTGAACCAGCTCTACCATCCGTTTTACTTCAGCTTCTTCGATATTATTTCCATAGAAGATGGTAATGCGTTCATAATCTTCTACTTTTGCTTCTTCAAGAAAAGCAATGAGCGCTTCTTCCACAGTATTACGGGATAAGACGAGATCACCATTATGAATAACAATGATCTGACCTTCATTGACTTGGACGCCATTGATTTCCACAGTTCGTGTTGCAATCGTAATCTCACCTGACTGCACATCCAGTAAAGCAGAATTCATATCTTCTACAATTTTTTCAAAATCTCCATCCGGATCCAGACGCAGCAATGCGCTGATTCCCTGAGGCACATTTTTACTTCGAATCACTGCGACCGTTTTATCTGTCTGAGTAATCGCATTATTTGCTGCCAAAATGATATTCTTATTGTTCGGTAAAATGATCACTTTATCCGTAGGCAATTCATTGACGGCATTCAGGATCTCTTCCGTACTCGGATTCATTGTCTGACCACCTTTAATGATCGACCCTACACCGAGACTGGCCAGAATTCTCGAAATACCATCACCCGGAGAAACTGCGACAACACTGATCT